>ENA-UOYA01000221-UOYA01000221.1-activated-sludge-metagenome-genome-assembly--contig:-NODE-221-length-79190-cov-42.134403_pt1 | contig 79190 bp, 58 predicted proteins | sample MGYA00238163_ERZ764804 | MGnify/ENA primary metagenome ERZ764804 (study PRJEB28919, sample SAMN05720223) | activated sludge metagenome | isolation source: Anaerobic digester | place: Hong Kong...
TTGTAGCGAGACCGAGAATTGAACTCGGGACCTCATGATTATGAATCATGCGCTCTAACCAGCTGAGCTATCTCGCCCTTTGTCCGCCGTAGCTTTCTTCGGACACCGAAGCTTTAGCGAAGGTGTCAGCGAAGGCTGACATCCAATGTTTTTGAGGGTGCAAATATAAACAGATAATGGTAAAATAACAATATGATTTTTTCTTTTCATATTTTTTTCTATATTGCGTAAATGTAAAGTCCTCACGATTATGGAACTATGAGGTGTCAATATGAACTCGAATACACACTGAACTGCTCGCCAAAAATGGTTTTCCCCCGCCTCAGTACCGCGGAGGGCCTGGGTGAATGGTTTGCTGATGAAATAATGACTGACGGAAACATTTTCACTTTCAGGTGGGGAAAGACAGAATCAAAAGCGATGCTTACCTCAGTCAAGGAAAACAAACTTGTCAGATTCGACTGGATCGACGACAGCACCGACAAGGCTGCCAACTTCTTTGAATTCAGAATAATAGTACACGATCTGACAGGCGATCTCGCCCTTCTCATAACCGATTTTGCCGAACCCGACGAAAAAGAAGATGCAATATACCTCTGGGATACCCAGATCAACGACCTTAAAAGGATACTGGGTATCTGAATTACCTCTTTATAACCAGCTTAAAAGAACAATATGAATTTTGGCAAAATCGAGTAACTTTGCAAATCGAAAAATTTAAGGGAATTGAAGAAACTCGATTTATTTGTCATCAGATCATTCATCGGACCGCTGGTACTGACATTCTTCATTGTACTCATCATTCTCATCCTCCAGTTTCTCTGGATGTATGTTGATGATCTTGCGGGCAAAGGACTCGAGATCAGGGTGCTGGCTGAACTTTTGTTCCAGTTCTCGCTTTCATTTGTCCCTATGGCTCTTCCTCTGGCAATACTGCTTGCATCACTGATGACCTTCGGCAACATGGGCGAACACAGCGAGCTTACTGCCATCAAATCGTCAGGAATACCTTTGCGTAGGATAATGAGCCCCCTGGTCATTATGATCTCATTTATATGCATCATATCATTTTTCTTTTCAAACAATGTAGTTCCCTATGCAAACCGGCAGGCCCGCACATTGCTTTATGACATCAGAAGGAAAAGACCTGATATCAATCTGCAGGCCGGCACTTTCAACAGCGACGTCGACGGATTCAGCATCAAGATAACATCAAAGGACCCTGTTACAAACAGGCTCGACAGGATATTCATATATGACCATCGCAGAAACAAGGGAAACACCGATGTTATATATGCCGACTCGGGATATATGAAGGTCACCCCTGATGAAACTGCCCTTTCAATGACACTCTACAACGGATATGCCTACAGTGACATGAACGAACAGGAATCGTCGGGGCCGGAGAAAAGATACCCTTTCAGGAAAGATGTCTTCAGGGAACAGACAATTGTTGTTCCACTATCGGGGTTTGATCTTGAAAGGACCGAAATTGATCTTTTTAAATCAAATTCAGCGATGAAAAACATCGCCCAGCTCACATATGATATTGATTCATTGAATAAAAGATATCTTGGCAGGGTGGATGAATATTATAAGCAATACACAGACGCACTGCTTTACAATGTAAAAAATTATTCGGCTCTTGATAGAAATGATTCAACAAAGTCGGAAAAAGTTCCGCGGCCGGTTTTCAATTCAAAAATATTATTTGATTCGCTCACTGTGATTGACAAAAAAACAGTTATTACAAAAGCCATTGAAGGTGTAAAAGCCGGAAGCAGTTTTCTCAATACGCAGAGTACCAGCCTGCATGCTGATGTACAATTTATTAAACGTTACGAGGTGAACTGGCACAAGAAATTCACTCTTTCTGCAGCCTGCCTTGTATTCTTTTTGATCGGAGCACCGCTTGGTGCGATAATCCGGAAGGGAGGCCTCGGGACCCCAGCAGTAATCTCGGTGCTTTTCTTTGTAATATGGTATGTCGTATCCCTTTCAGGAGAGAAACTTGTGGAGGAGGACCTTATCAGCTCAACGGCAGGAATGTGGGCTTCAACATATATTTTATTGCCCGTCGGGATCTTTCTGACTTATAAAGCTTCCACCGATTCGGTTATAATGAACATCGATACATATGTGTCATTTTTCAAGAAAATAAAGGATTCTTTGTACCGCAGATTCATAATAGGCACAAAACGAACTCCTTCTTTTAATGAGCAATAATCTGGAAAACTATGGAAACTAAGCTTAACACGATTGAAGAAGGTATAGAAGAAATAAGGAAAGGAAAGCTTCTCATCGTGGTTGATGATGAAGAAAGAGAAAATGAAGGTGATTTCATCTGTTCAGCAGAACTTATAACTCCCGAAATAGTGAACTTCATGGCCAAGCATGGCCGCGGTCTTATCTGTGTCGCTCTCCCTGAGGAACGATGCGAGGAACTGGAGCTCGACCTGATGGTTGGCAATAACACATCTCTTCACGAAACCCAGTTTACCGTGACTGTCGACCTTCTCGGACCTGAGACCACCACCGGCGTTTCAGCCAGGGACAGGTCAATGACAATTAAGGCGCTGGTAGACCCCGGAACCAAACCTTCCGACCTTGGAAGGCCGGGCCATATATTCCCGCTGAAGGCAAAAACGAAAGGGGTTCTCAGAAGGGCCGGACATACAGAAGCTGTTGTCGATCTCACTCGCCTTGCAGGATTACGTCCCGGCGGAGCACTGGTCGAAATAATGAACGATGACGGCTCAATGGCCAGACTTCCCGATCTTGAAATACTCAGACAGAAATTCGGAATAAAGATCATCTCAATAAGGGACCTGATCAGATACAAGCTCGAAAGGGACAGCATAATTGAAAAGGGAGAAAGAGTAAAGCTCCCCACAGAGATCGGTGATTTTGAGTTTATACCTTTCCGCCAGCTTAATAACGGACTTGAGCATGCCGCGCTCGTTAAGGGTAACTGGACCAAAGATGAGCCTGTACTTGTGAGACTGCACTCCTCATGTTTCACAGGCGATATTTTCGGCTCGCTCAGATGCGATTGCGGTTCCCAGCTCCATAAAGCCATGGAAATGGTCGAAGAAGCTGGCAAAGGTGTTGTTATCTATCTGAGCCAGGAAGGAAGAGGAATCGGCCTCTTCAACAAGATCAAGGCCTACAAGCTGCAGGATGAGGGAATGGATACAGTACAGGCCAACCTTAAACTTGGTTTCGGAGAGGATGAACGCGATTACGGTGTCGGAGCAAGCATCATGAGGGAACTCGGTCTCGGAAAGATAAGGCTGATATCAAACAACCCTGTCAAAAGAGCAGGTCTCGAAGGTTACGGCATACAGATCGTCGAGGCAATACCCCTTGAGATACCTGCAAATCCGTATAACGAGTTCTACCTGAAAACCAAAGCCAACAAGATGGGCCACAACCTTACCTGCTACAAGCATATTGTAAAGGATTGATTTATTTTGTAGATTTGACTGATAAAAGGATTTTAGAAGTCAATGAAAAGTCTCAGGGTAGTATTCATGGGGACGCCTGAATTTGCGGTTGCATCCCTAGGTTCATTGATAATGAACGGCTATGAAGTTGCGGCAGTTGTCACTTCTCCCGATAAACCGGCCGGACGAGGAAGAAACATTAAAAAATCGGCTGTAAAAATCTATGCCGAATCTCATTACCTGCCCTTACTTCAGCCGGAAAATCTCAAAAACCCCGTTTTTATTGAGCGCCTGAAAAGACTTAAGGCTGACATATTTATTGTCGTCGCCTTCCGGATGCTTCCTGAAGAGGTCTGGAAAATACCGCCGCTGGGCACAATAAACCTGCATGCATCCCTGCTTCCCCAATACAGGGGGGCCGCCCCGATCAACCATGTCCTGATTAACGGTGAGACCATGACAGGCGTTACGACTTTTCTAATCGACGATAAGATAGATACAGGCAATATCCTTTTAAGGCAGGAAGTTCCTGTTTTCGCATTTGAAAACGCCGGTGACCTGCACGACAAGCTTATGAAGCACGGCGCAAGGCTTATGATCAGAACGCTTGAAGGAATTGAAAATGGCACGGTTGGACCTAAATCGCAGACCGATTTTATGTTTCCAGGTGAAGTTTTGAAGACTGCTCCCAAAATATTTCCCGAGTTCTGCATTATAAACTGGAACAATGATCCGCGTACTCTTCATAATTTCATACGGGGACTTTCCCCCTACCCTTGTGCCAGATCGGTTTTCAGAAATGCCGTGAAAAATGTCTCATTCAAGATCTTCGAAAGCGAGCCACACGCGGAAATGCATAATTATCGGCCCGGGCACATTCTTTCCGATGGTCAGAGATATTTAAGGATTGCCTGCAGGGAAGGTTTCATAAATATACTTTCATTACAGGTCGAGGGCAAAAAAAGACTCAGCACAGCAGAATTCCTGAAAGGTTTCAGGATTGAAGAATATACAGAGCCGCTCAGTTAGTTTCCTTTGCAGGTTGAAGAAGGATCTTCTGGCCCCTGACAGGATTGCTGCCCTCAGCCATGCCGTTCATATCAAGCAGGCTCTTCAGTTTGACGCCATACTTCTGTGATATCATGTACATAGTCTCACCTTCGGCAGCAATGTGATATTCAGTTCCGAATTCGGCCCTGTCCCGTTTGGGCTCGAGATAAAGGATCTGTCCCGCGACCGGAGTGAAATTTGCATCCAGTTCATTATATCTGGCAAGTTCCCACTTCAGAAGCTGAAAATCCTTTTCTATCTTTTCTTTGGTTTCACCATCCTTTACCACAATATATTGAACCCTGTTGTTTTCCATGATTCTGGGAGCCCTGGCCATTACATCGCCAAAAGTAATGGTACTTTCCTTAACCTGAGGCTGTGACTGGGGCTGTGACTGAGGCTGTGACTGAGCAGAACCGGTTTTCTGGCCCGCTCCACCAGGTTTCAATGGCTGAGCGCTTCCCGATTCAGGTCGTTGCACTTTACCCTGAGGCTTATATGCCGACGCGGTATATCCCCTGTCAAATTCATAAAGCCTGTTTTCCTCAATCTTCCTGATCAGCATTCCTGCATAATCGGGATGAGTGGCATATCCGGCTTTTTTCAGACCATATGCCCAGGCCTTGTAATCTGTCGGTTCGTAATCGAAAAGGAAGCGATATCGCGATCCTGCCCTGAGAAAATCAGAATGATCATAAAAAGAATCTTCCGGCCTTCTGTATTTCCTGAAGCACTCATTCCTCCTGTCGTCATTTTGCCGTATTGTCTGGCCTGTCCAGTCACTATGGCACTTTATTCCAAAATGATTGTTCCCAAGCCTCGCAAGAGAACTTCTTCCATAATCTGACTCCAGCATTCCCTGTGCCAGAGTAATGCTCGCCGGCACCCCCGTTCTCCGCATCTCACTAATGGCCAGATCTTTATATGTGTTAATATAATCTATGGCAGTGCCATTTACCGGCACATTTGCCGAAATTGGTTTAGATACCCTGCATGAGTCCATCCCTGCCAAAAGCACTAACCCTGTTAATATAAATATTGCCTTTCTCACGCTTTTGCCTGTTTCGGGCAAAAATAGATAAAAACGGGAACTGTTGCTGCACAGGTTATTCACAAATGCCAGTCAAGTTGCTGACATTGCATCTGGCCAATAATTGTTAGATTTGCATAAAGAGATGAAAAAAAGACCAATGGCTGTAACAAAGAATATTAGTTTTTCCTTCCTTGAATTTGATAATGCCGATGAGCTTCCGGCCTCTGACAGGGAACTTATATTGACCGCCGTCAGCGCTGCAGGGCTCGCTTATGCTCCATATTCAAAATTCAGGGTTGGTGCTGCTGTCAGGCTCGAATCGGGGAAGATAGTACACGGCTCGAATGTGGAAAATGCTGCCTTTCCTTCCGGACTCTGCGCTGAAAGGACAGCACTGGCTGCTGCGGTTTCAAATTTCCCTGATGACAGGCCTCTTGCCATTGCCATCACCGCAATAGCTGAAAACGGTGACATTGCCGAAAGTGTTTCTCCTTGCGGAAACTGCAGGCAGGTAATAGCCGAGGAGGAAACAAGGAGAGGCAGCCAGATTAGGATAATCCTTTACATGAAAAACAAGATAAGGGTAATAGAAAGTATCAGCCTGCTTCTTCCCTTGCAGTTTAATATGAACAACCTCAGACTGGATCCTCCCTCACGATAAGCTGAAATCCGGCACCGTGGATATTTTTGATATTGAGTCGCGGATCTTCCGAAAGAAATTTTCTGAGTTTTGTAATATATACGTCCATGCTTCTGGCAGTGAAATAATCATCTGAACCCCAGATTTTCTTGAGGGCCATTTCGCGGCTTATCAGTTCATTGGGGTTAAGAGCCAGAAGTTCAAGAAGCTGAGCTTCCTTCGGCGACAGCTTTTTCTCCTCTTCTCCTCCCGAAAGGATCCTGAGCCTGGCATTGAAAACAAATTTCCCGATCTCATAGATGTCTCTGGTTCCCGACTGAAATTCCCGCCGGGCGAGAATTGCACGGATCTTTGCAATAAGTATCTCCGTATCAAATGGTTTAGTGATATAATCATCACCCCCGGCACCGTATCCCTTAAGGACATCCTCCTTGAGCTTTTTCGCTGTCAGGAATACCACAGGTATCGTGTTGTTTATCTTCCTTATCTCGCCTGCAATGGTAAACCCGTCAACATGCGGAAGCATGACGTCAAGTATGCAGATGTCGAAGGTTCCCTTTCTGAAATGATCCACTGCATATTTCCCATCATCAATCCAGTCGACCTGGTAATCGTTAAGTTCGAGGTACGATTTAAGAACTGAGCCAAAGCTGAGATCATCTTCAACGAGAAAAATCTTTGCTGATTTCATAGTTATTGGTTTTCCCAGTTAAACGGAAGAAAAACATCGAAACGGCTTCCCTTGCCAGGCTCACTTACAACCGTTACATTACCCTTATGAGCATCAATAATTGCCCTTGCATAATTAAGCCCAAGGCCGAATCCCTTTACATCATGCACATCACCAGAGGTCTGTCTGTAAAAACGTTCAAATATCCTGCTCTGGACGCTTTTGCTCATTCCGATACCTTTATCCTGAACCGACAGAATGATGCCGTTATCATTATTACGCGTCTCAACTGTTATCGCGGGAGCCCCGGCCGAGTATTTTATGGAATTATCAAGGAGATTGTTGACCAGGTTAAGCAGATGATCACTGTCGCCATATATTACGGGCTCATGTGCATCCAGTTTAAGGGTAATCTTCCCGTTTTTCTGGTGCACCTGTATCTCAATAGTTTCGACAGCTCTTTCAATTATTGAATGAAGAGAGACATTCTCAAAACGGAATTCTATCTCCTTTTTGTCAAGGGAAGCTATCTGAAGGATCGTTTCGACTTTCTTGTTCATCCTCTCGTTCTCCTTTTTTATCATCCCTATGAAATGCCTTATGCTGGTCTCGTCATTAATGACCTTCGGATTGGTAATTGTGTCTGCAGCAAGTGATATCGTTGCAATAGGAGTCTTGAACTCATGCGTCATGTTGTTGATGAAATCGGATTTCATCTCCGATATTTTTTTCTGTCTGATAATAAAGAACAGGCTCAGGCCGAACGTGGCAAGAATGACAAGTGAAAAGACAAGAGATCCGCCAAGGAGCCATGTCATGGATCCGAGCACGTAATTTGTTCTTTCAGGAAATATTACTGACACTATAAGGTTTTGGTGCATGATGTTGTCGGGGAAGAGCTGAACCATATAATGGCTTTTCAGAAAATCATTCTTGTTTGATTTTTTAAAGCTGCCTTCTTGTACCTTGCCGTCCTTGATCACTGCAAATTCATAAGGGGTTTCTATGCCTGAAAACATGAAGGATCTCTGAAGGGCAAAATTCACCTCTTCTTTTTTAAGATCCATGGTTTTTTCCCACTGATAAACCTCGGTAATCATCTGATCGCTCATATTCTGGAACTGATATGCTCTCCTTCTTATCCATTCGATCAACTCATTCCTGTCAACCTGAAACTGTCCCTGGTGCGATTCTGCATCATTTAAGGTTTCTCCGTTTCTGATTTCGGGAGCCGGGCCCGAAGAAGGGAAGACCGGGATCCCGGTTTCATTTGTGATGGTTGTGTCTTTTCTTGTTATAACGGGCTTGTCAAGAATAACATTCCCTGCTGAATCCAGCTTCCCGGAAAACGTCTGGCTGGTAATGCTGTAGTTATAACTCCTTCCATCAGTCGATGAATAGCTGCCTATGCTCAGATATCCCGAGACATCGCCTTCCGGCTGTATCCTGGTAATCCCCGGATTATCAAAAAAGAAGCTCATCTTCCGGTTCGACTCAATTGTATTTGCGGCTTCTTCAAGGCCGGAAAAAACGGCCCTGTTGAAATTTTCGTTTCTTATCGAAACAGCCTTTCTTATCCAGATAATCTGAACCCAGATGATACCCGTAAGTGAAAGTACCATCATGGTGATAAGAATTATGAACCTCTTTTTGCTCATGGCGCAAATTTAAGATTTAAAGAAATTTCGTTGCAATGATTTAACGTTTCCTTAACTCTAATTAACCTGATTTTAACTCAGTTTCGGAAATCAGGCAATAAATTTGCAACGGAAAAGAAGGACAGTTAAGAACAAATCGGGTTAGGTAGACGAAGGGATTTATGTTTATGCTTTCATGACAACTGCAAATGGGCCGGAAAAATTTCCGGCTCATTTTTTCATATGTCCCTGAAAAATTTCCACACATCTCCTTCGGGCATTGGAGCCCGGATCACGATTCTTTCCTTTTTTACCGGATGGATGAATTCAAGGCTCCGTGCAAAAAGACAGATACTTCCGTCATCATTTGAACGCGGATATCCGTATTTGAGATCTCCCTTGACAGGGCATCCTGCCTTTGCCAGTTGTGCCCTTATCTGATGGTGTCTGCCCGAATGGAGTTCCACTTCGAGCAGATAGAACCGGTCGGATCTACCGGCAATCCTGTAAGAAAGGGATGCCTTTTTTGATCCTTTCACCTCGTGGTCATAAACATAGGTTTTGTTCCGGGCTTCATTTTTTTTCAGATAATGAGTCAGTTCTCCCTCTACATCGGGAGGCCTTTCTCCTACTATTGCAAGATATGTTTTCTTCACCTCCCTTGAACGGAAAATCTCATTCATCCGTGCAAGGGCCTTTGAAGTCCGGGCAAAAAGAATAACTCCGCCAACAGGCCTGTCAAGACGGTGGACCAAACCAAGAAACACTTCACCGGGCTTATTGTACTTTGCAGCGATATATTTTCTCACCTCTGTGTCGAGTGACGGGTCACCTGTATTATCACCCTGTGAAAGGTCTGATGGTCTTTTATTTACTGCAATAAGATGGTTATCCTCGTATAATATATCGATCATTTCAGAAGAACTGGTTACCCACTCTTTTCAATATTGTTCCTTTTCGTTCGGGAAGTTCTGTGAACGGACATCACCAATATATGTCTGAACAGCTCCCTTTATTTCGGCATACAGGTTATGATATCTTCTCAGGAAACGCGGTGAGAACTCCTGAGTGATCCCCAGCATATCGTGAAGGACAAGTACCTGTCCGTCGGTTTTTCCTCCTGCTCCTATTCCGATCACTGGAATCTTGAGAGTTGTTGTCACTTCCTCTGCAAGTTTGGCTGGTATCTTTTCGAGGACGACAGCGAAACACCCAAGTTTTTCAAGGAGTCGTGCATCCTCCATCAGACGCCTTGCTTCCTCTTCCTCCCTTGCCCTGACCACATAGGTCCCGAATTTATGTATCGACTGGGGTGTCAGGCCCAAATGGCCCATAACCGGTATGCCGGCTGAGAGAATGCGCTCAATTGATTCGGCGATCTGCTGTCCGCCTTCTAGCTTTACAGCGGCAGCGCCTGTCTCTTTCATTATCCTTATTGCCGAAACAAGTGCCTCCTTCGAATTCCCCTGGTAGGTTCCGAACGGAAGGTCGACAACCACCAGAGCCCTCTTTACTCCTCTGACAACAGAAGCAGCATGATAGATCATGTTATCAAGGGTAATGGGCAGAGTTGTATCGTATCCTGCCATTACATTCGATGCTGAATCTCCAACAAGGATGACATCAATCTCTGCCTCATCAAGTATGCGGGCGACAGAATAGTCGTACGCGGTCAGCATTGCTATCTTTTCACCCTTAAGCTTCATCTCATGAAGTACATGGGTGGTGACTCTCTTTACAGACTTGTAAACTGACATGATCTTTTCAGGTTGATATGGATGACAAAGCTACAAATTTGTGTAAAAGAACGACTGACAAAACTGACATCTTTTTGATCTGACATGCGCCTGTTCCGATTTATGCCTTTTTGTCACATTAGTCAGACAGAATAAAAACATAAATGCCAATATTGCATAAAAAAATCATTTGGGTTCAATGGCATAATCATTGCAGTTTAATGAGGCATAAATAGAAAATTCATAAATATCATAAAATGGGAAAGATAATAGGAATCGACCTGGGAACAACAAACTCATGCGTTGCCGTAATGGAAGGGAATGAGCCTGTAGTTATCCCGAACAGTGAGGGAAAAAGGACGACACCCTCAATAGTTGCTTTTGTCGAAAACGGTGAGCGTAAAGTTGGGGATCCCGCAAAACGCCAGGCCGTTACGAATTCCCAGAAGACTGTTTATTCAATAAAACGGTTCATGGGTGAGACGTTTGATAAAGTCGGCGCTGAGATTAAAAGAGTCAGCTTCCCGGTTGTCAGAGGCGACAATAACACCCCGAGGGTAAAGATCGACAACAGATTGTATTCACCGCAGGAGATATCCGCAATGATTCTTCAGAAGATGAAGAAAACTGCAGAAGATTATCTCGGACAGGAGGTGACTGACGCAGTGATCACGGTTCCTGCCTATTTCAGCGATTCACAGCGGCAGGCTACAAAGGAGGCGGGCGAGATCGCCGGTCTTAATGTGAAAAGAATAATAAATGAGCCTACTGCTGCATCACTGGCTTACGGACTTGACAAAAAATCACAGGACCTTAAGATCGCTGTATTCGACCTTGGCGGCGGTACTTTTGATATATCGATACTTGAGCTCGGCGACGGTGTTTTCGAAGTCAAATCTACAAATGGTGACACCCACCTGGGAGGTGATGATTTTGACCACAGAATAATCGACTGGCTTGCTGAAGAATTCAAGAAGGATGAGGGAGTCGACCTCAGGAAGGACCCTATGGCCCTTCAGAGACTTAAAGAGGCTGCTGAAAAAGCCAAAATTGAATTGTCAAGCTCCACCACGACGGAAATAAATCTTCCCTACATAATGCCGGTGGACGGTATCCCGAAGCACCTCGTAAAGACACTCACCCGTGCACAGTTCGAAAAACTTTGTGATGATCTTATACAGGCATGTATAGAACCCTGCAGGAAAGCTCTCAATGATTCTGGTCTTAAAGCATCAGAAATAGATGAAGTTCTTCTTGTGGGCGGCTCGACACGTATTCCTGCAATACAGCAGCTTGTAGAGAAATTCTTTGGAAAAGTGCCTTCAAAGGGAGTGAACCCTGATGAGGTTGTTGCCGTTGGTGCCGCAATTCAGGGAGGTGTTCTCACAGGAGAAGTAAAGGATGTCCTTCTTCTTGACGTAACGCCTCTTTCACTCGGAATAGAAACAATGGGCGGGGTTATGACAAAACTTATTGAATCAAACACCACCATTCCTACAAAGAAAACAGAGGTGTTCACCACAGCTGCCGACAGCCAGCCATCGGTCGAAATACATGTTCTGCAGGGTGAAAGGCCCATGGCAGCAGGTAACAAGACAATCGGACGATTCCATCTCGACGGGATTCCGCCTGCCCCGAGAGGTGTACCTCAGATAGAGGTTACATTCGACATCGATGCCAATGGTATACTCCATGTGACTGCCAAGGACAGAGGAACCGGGAAAGAACAGAGAATAAGAATTGAAGCATCATCCGGGTTGAGTGATGACGAAATTAAAAGAATGAGGGATGAGGCTAAAGCCAATGCTGAAGCCGATCAGAAGGCCAGGGAAAGGGTTGAAAAGATAAATACCGCCGACAGCATGATTTTCTCAACAGAGAAACAGCTGAAGGAATTTGGCGACAAGATTCCTGCCGATAAAAAATCGGCCATTGAATCGGCCCTCTCCAGACTTAAGGACGCGCACAAATCACAGGACCTCCCGGCCATCGACAAGGCTCTTGCCGAACTGAATGCAGTCTGGCAGACAGCTTCGGAAGAAATGTACAAAAACGCCCAGGCCTCAGGCCCGTCAGCATCACAGCCCGGTCCTGAACAGCAAAGCGGCAAATCACAACAAGGTGGCGACGAAGTTACAGATGTCGATTTTGAAGAGGTTAAATAAATTTACCAGGGAAACAAATGTAAGAGGCTGATTTTACGTCAGCCTCTTTTTCTTTTTTGTACTTTTATGACGAATTTCAGATGATGCCAGATGAATGTTAAAATGTTAACAGTCTGCCTGTTGTTTATATGCATGAATATTATGTCGGCCCAGACCGGAGAGCAAATCAACCAGACTGACAGTAAAGGCAGAAAGCAAGGCCACTGGATAAAAAAATATCCTAACGGCAATGTTATGTATGACGGTTTCTTCAGGGATGATAAGCCTTCCGGAGAATTTAAAAGGTATTATGAGGATGCCGTCATCAAATCGGTTCTTGTTTTTGACCTTTCCGGCACCGAAGCCCAAGCTTCACTATATTATCCAAACGGCCTTTTAGCCTCAAAAGGAAAATACGTTAACCAGCTCAAGGAAGGGAAATGGCAGTTCTTTTCTTCAACTGCCAAAGATGTACTGATAAGCGAGGAATACTATTCGGGAGACAAAAGAAACGGACCCTCTGTAAAATATTATCCCGACAAGACTGTAGCGGAAAAAACCAACTATGTCAATGACGTAAAACACGGAGAGTGGACCAAATATTATCCCGACGGCCAACTGACCCTGAAAACTTCATACGTGTACGGGAAACTTGACGGCAGGTTTGAGGCCTTTTTTGAAGACGGGAAACCTGAATTTGCAGGACAATATAAAAATGATGTCAGGGAAGGGCTCTGGATAATCTATCGGAAAGACGGATCCCAAAGGTTTAAAACAGTATATACATCTGGAATCCCTGATAACAGGGAAATGGAGCTTTACGAAACTAATTATCTCGATTCGCTCGAGCAGAATAAAGCCAATATCCCCGATCCGGAAAAAACGGGGAATATCTGGTAGCCGGTAATTAAAGCATCCTTTATAGAGATGAACAAAAGACTTTCACTTACCGAACTGCAGCTAATCATCAGGGATTCCCTTTATATGGCCTTACCCGACATGTACTGGGTTATAGCTGAAATATCGGAGATAAAAGTGAACTATAGCGGGCACTGCTATCTTGAACTTGTAGAGAAGCAGCCCGACAACGTAAATATCAGCGCAAGAATCAGAGGAGTGATATGGAACCACCAGTACCGTTTTCTTAAACCATTTTTCGAAAACTCTGCTGGTGAATCGCTCAGGGAAGGGCTGAAAATTCTGTTCAGGGCAAAGATTGAATATCACGAGGTTTACGGGCTAAGCCTTGTAATAAACGATATAGACCCGGCTTTTACATTAGGGGAAATGGCCTTGAAACGTCAGCAGATATTAAAAAGACTTGAACGCGAGGGAGTGCTGACCATGAACAAGGACCTGGATTTCCCCCATGTCCCTCAGAGAATAGCTGTGATATCATCTTCAAATGCCGCCGGGTATAGCGATTTCATTACCCACCTGAGGGAAAACAGCTACGGTTATGTTTTTTATACAGCCCTCTTTGATACACCCATGCAGGGCAGCGATACGCAAGCCGGAATTGTAAGGTCGCTCGACAGAATAGCACTGCATGCCGAACTGTTTGATGTTGTGGTTATTATAAGAGGCGGAGGATCCCAGACTGACCTTAGCTGGTTCGATAATTACGACATAGCATATTACATTACACAGTTCCCTGTTCCCGTGCTTACAGGCATAGGACACGAAAAGGACCTTTCAGTTACCGATATCGTCGCCTGGCAGGCATTGAAAACACCCACTGCCGTTGCCGATTTCCTTATAGAATGCATGGTCAGAGCCGAAGACCAGCTAAATGATATGAGCAGGGGAATCACCGACATGTCTTTACTGATACTGGAAAGGAATAAAAACCTTATCGATTCAGCACGGCTGAAACTAATCCCACTGGCAAAAATGTCGGTTTCGGAATTCAGGAGTGAACTTTCTGACATTATTATCAATATGATTAATACCGGCAAGGAATATCTCATGAACGCCAGGCTCGCTCCTGAGAATCAGAGATCAAGACTTGTGTCTGGATCTGCATCCTTCCTGTCGGCAAGTAAAAACGCCGTGAACCAGGCGAAGAAAAGCCTTTCAGCAGGTTCGGAGATTTTTCTCAGCATGCGAAAGAATGAGATTGCCGGATTTGTAAACATGCTGAAAATCCTTGACCCTGACAACGTCCTCAAAAGAGGCTATACCATTACATCAAAGAACGGCAGAATAATAAAGTCAGGACGCGAACTTTCGAAAGATGATATCATCGACACAAGGTTCAGCGATGGTCCGGTCAGAAGCAAGGTAGTTTAAAAGAGCATCATGCAATTAAAGGGAACAGGTATGGCAAAAAAGGAATTTTCATTTAACCAGGCAGTTAATGAGATCGGGAAGATACTCAGGGAAATTGAAAGCGGAGAAATGGATGTTGACAGACTGTCGTCAGAGGTCAAAAGGGCATCAGAACTAATAAGACAATGCCAGAAAAAACTCAAAACGACAGAGGAGGAAATAAATGCCATTTTCAGGGATCTGACATAAAAAACCCGCGAAACTGGCGCTCCGCGGGATTTTACTTTACTACCCTAAACCTAAATCCATGAAAAAACTCATGTAACCCTGGTGGTTACTACCTTGTATTTGTATAACGTATTAAAGCTATGTAATGTTACATAACAGGATTACTTTTTTTAACAAAGTGAAATTTATTTATTAACACTCTCCTTCTCAACACCGAGCACATCCTTGAATGCCTTAATAAAAGTGTCTTTAGGAAGCGCTCCCATGGCCATCTGAGGCTGTCCTTCCGCAGGCACGAACAGGATTGAAGGGATGCTTCTTATGCCGAACACGGCAGCAAGTTCCTGCTCCTCTTCCGTATCCACCTTATATATATTCAGTTTGCCTTCAAAATCCTTTGCAAGCTCCTCAAGTACAGGCGCAACCATCTTGCATGGCCCGCACCAGTCAGCATAAAAATCTATTACGCATGGCAGGGTGCCTTCATATTTCCATTCCTTATTCTTTTCGTAGTCAAATACCTTGCTCAGAAAAGTCTCTTTTGTCAAGTGCTCCAACATTTTTTTTTGTTTGATTAACAATTAGTTTACATTATTGTTCAGAGTAGGTCAATCTTTATACCATTAATTCGCAACGGTCCTTTATTCTTTAAAAATAGTTATTAATTGTAACTTTGTCATATTATTTTTGATAAATTGTCATATCTATATATGAATATATGTCTAAATGACAATATTTTTACAATCCTTTCCGATGTTGTAACAGAAGAAAACATCAGAGCCTGGGTAATAGGAGGATATGTCAGGGATTGCCTTCTCGGAAGAGAAAATCCCGACAAGGACATTGACATTGTGGTTTTAGGAAACGGCATTGACATTGCACGAAAAGCTGCAAAAAAGATTTCTCCTCATATAAAAGTAGCGGTTTACAGGAATTTCGGAACGGCGATGTTCAGGTACGGAGATTATGAAATAGAATTTGTCGGCGCCAGAAAGGAATCATACAGTCCCGATTCAAGAAAGCCTTCAGTTGCAACCGGAACCCTTGATGATGACCAGAAAAGAAGGGATTTTACAATCAACGCGCTTGCAATAAGCCTCAACAGGGATACTTTCGGAGAATTCATGGATCCTTTTGACGGGATGAAAGACCTCAGGGAAGGAGTTATCCGGACACCGCTCGACCCGGATATAACATTTTCCGATGATCCCCTGAGAATGATGAGAGCGATCCGGTTTGCAGTCCAGCTCAATTTTAAAATTGACGAGACAACATTTCTGGCTATCAAAAGAAATTCCGGCCGTATTAAAATCGTATCACAGGAAAGGATAGTCACCGAACTGAACAAAATAATGATGTGCAGTCATCCTTCCAATGGATACATCATGCTTGAAAAGTCAGGACTTCTTGGCCTTATCTTCCCGGAACTTGAAAATCTGAAAGGTGTCGAGAAAAAGGATGGTAAAGGGCATAAGGACAACTTCCTGCATTCGCTCAAGGTCCTCGACAATATCAGCAGAAAGTCCGACAACCTGTGGCTCAGATGGGCTGCACTGCTGCACGATATTGCCAAACCGGCAACAAAGAAATATGATCCTCAGACGGGATGGTCATTTCACGGACATGAATTTTTGGGCGGGAAGATGGTGCCTGATATATTCAGGAGGATGAAACTTCCCATGAATGAAAAGATGAAGTATGTAAAGAAACTTGTTGACCTCCATCTCAGGCCCATAGTGCTTTCACAGGAAACAGTTACAGACTCTGCAGTAAGACGTTTACTATTTGAGGCAGGCGACGATATTGACGATCTCATGATGCTTTGTGAAGCTGACATTACATCGAAAAATGAAGCAACCAAGGCAAGGCATCTTGAAAACTTCAGGCTTGTAAGGAAAAAACTGAAGGAAATTGAAGAAAAAGATGCATTAAGGAATTTCCAGCCTCCCGTCACCGGGGAAGAGATCATTTCCACGTTCGGGTTAAAACCGGGAATAGTTGTGGGTCAGATAAAAAATGCAATCAGGGAGGCAATCCTTGAAGGAATAATCCCTAATGACCATGATGCCGCCCGCAAGCTGATGATTGAAAAAGGAAGGGAGCTTGGCCTTGCACTCCCTGATGGCCTAACGGAACCCCAGGTCGAGTAACACAGGAAGATGATCACTGAATCCGCCCTGGTATCTGTAACCCCTGTATGTTGAAAAAGGGACGGGGCCGGGATATTTCGGATCGCGTGTGAGAAGAAAATCAGCATCAAAAATCCTGAAAGAACCGGCTCCGGCAAATAACCCATGATGACTGTTCAGCAACCCGTACGAAACAATGAACTGATCGATGATCTCCCATGTGCCCTGGTAACGGTAAGTCCCGGGGGCCCCCGACCTGTAACCCCTTGTTATGTTTATAAGGAACTTATTATCAGTAAAAGATCTGACAGCCAGATCTTCGGGACTGCAGTTAAAATCGCCCGTAATGATTATTTTCTGCTGCCCCGGTGATAATGCATTTATGGAATCAACAACCGCGGTTGCTTTTGCAGATATTTTATCCCTCAGCACATCGCCGGCCAGAACCCCTCCCCTTCTGGAAGGCCAGTGATTGACAAGCAGATGAAGGGTGTCATCCATGATAATACACTTGGCGTAAAGAATGCTTCTTGACCTGAATTCTCCGACAGTTTCAGGTTTGAAATATCTGTACCGGGCAATTCTTACAAGGTCCTTTCTGAAAATAAGACAAACATCTATTCCCCTGGTGTCGGGAGAATCTTCATGAATAATGCTGTAACCATAACCCGACAGGTTTGTCCCTTCCACCAGATCCTCAAGGACCTTCCTGTTCTCCACTTCACACATTGCAACAATTGCCGGGGGTTCCCATCCTCCGGCAGCAATTATGGTTTTATACAATGAATTGATCTTCTTATTATATCTTACATTATTCCATCGCATCAAACCGGTCGGCAAAAAGTCGTCGTCGTCGGTTAAAGGATCGTCAGTAACATCAAAAAGATTCTCGGTGTTATAAAACATTATCCTTATCTTCACTGAATCACTTTTAAGTGAGGCATCAGCAGGACGAATAAGATACGACATCAGCACCAGGATGCCGGAAAGCCGCAAAACAGATGTTCTAATATGCATTCAGCCAACGATATCTCCTGGCATTTGATCCGAATTTTACGGCAAGTGAAAATTCATGTGTGCCAAGACTTTGTCTTCTGATATCCGTAAGTGTAAAATCAAAAGCATAGGCAAAATAAAACCTGTCATACTTTAGTCCGAGCATTACAATTATTGCATCATTTGTTCTCCACGAAACGCCTGCCCAATAGTCATTTTTATAATATAACCGCGATGTAATATCGAGTTGTATTGATTTGAAGAACATGTCGGACGATTTAATGAATGCCGAAGGCTCTATCATCCAGTTTCCGGAAAGAGGGAATCTGATGCCTCCTGTAAGGTAATAGTGACCTAGTTCCGTATTGTCATTATCACTCCCCTTGGAGAACAGTAACGCGCCCCTCAGCAGGTTGGTCATCGCCAAGCCCGCGTAATATTTTGGCGTTGCATAACTTGCTCCGAAATTGAAGTCGGTAATAAAAACCGATCTGTCGTAATTGTTCAGGTAAGGATCATCAGGGTCGTAAATCAGGTTATCAAGCTTTACTGAATACTGGTATGCAATTAGGGCCAGGCCGAAAGAAAGTGTTTTTGAATATTCGTCATCATCGTTGCCCAAAGGAATATTGTAAGCATAAGCTCCCTGCAACCCGGTCCGGTGCATTATTCCGTTGTTGTCATTGAAGAGATATCCGCCTATCCCCACCTGTCCTCCCCGTGTCGGCCGGATTAGTTTTTTCTTTACGGTCGTCGATTTGGAGATATAGCTGTCTTTCAGTATCCTTGTCTGAAAGCTCAGGGCATAAGTGGAAGGGGCCTGTGCAAGACCCGTCCATTGCTCCCTCACTGTCAGATTCAGTGATGTATAACCGTCGCGACCCGCAAAAGAGGGATTCACCAGGAATCCATTCATTATGTACTGGCTGTACATTGGCATCTGCTGACCGTCAGCTACCCCATGAAACAAGAGCAGAAAGGCTGCTGAAATTATATTTTTAAAATATCTCATTTCCATCATTTTCGGCATTTGTCAGTTTATCTGATTACGCTTATAACACCTGTCCGTGGCGCCGAACCGTCGTTCAGGTATAATATGTAATGATATGAATCAGTCGGCACAAGCTTCCCCTTATACCTTCCATCCCATGGATTGTCGGCAATATTCCTGGTACTGAAAACCTCCTGTCCCCACCTGTTGAAAATATGTACTTCGGCATTCGGATAATATCCGATATTCCGTATTATCCATTCATCATTGAACCCATCGCCATTAGGGGTGATTACCTGGGGTATTACCAGACAGTTATAACTTAAATCGAAACCAACATCTATGGTCAGAGGTTCGGCGCATCCGTTATGGTCGGTGACAACAACTCCATACCGTCCTGTATAAAGGTTGCTGCGTGTCAGAGTGGAGGCACCATCCGACCAGAAAATGGCATAAGGTGGTGTTCCTCCTGTTATGGCAAGTGCAATTGAACCATCATTCGAATCGGGGCATGAAGTTTCGCTAACGGATGAAGACACAATCATTGGCGATAATTCAGAGATTGTAACTGACCCTGTTTTAGTGCAGCCATTACTGTCAGTCACAGTCACAATGAAAGTCCCCGAAGGCAGATTCACAGCTGTCGGGGTTGTCTGTACAGGGTTAGAATTCCATGAATAGATATAAGGAGGAAGGCCTCCTGACACCGATGCAGAGGCAGTCCCTGTTGATCCACCTTTACATGGAACATCGGTTTTTGCAAGTTCGACTGCCAGCTCAGCCGAGGGCTGGGATAACAGTACGGTACTTGTTGCAATGCAGCCGTTTGCATCGGTAACTGTAACAGAATGCGTTCCTGCAGGCAGGCCCGTTGCCGTTTGCCCATTCTGAACAGGATCTGTGTTCCAAAGATATGAATAAGGAGAAGTTCCCCCCGATGGTACAGCCATGGCAGTTCCGTCGCTGCCGCCAAAACAGTGAGGCGGATTCACGACAAATGCAATTGCAAGCGATTCTGACTGTGTTATTTCAACAGGAAGACTGAATATATCGGATGCACCATCCCTTACAAAAACCGTATATGATCCGGCTGAAAGTGAGCTGAAAGTGCCTGATGCCTGAAAGGGCGCCCCGTTCAACGAATACATGTAAGGAGATGTCCCTCCCCAGCCAGCTGCGGTGACACTTCCCTGGCTGCCTCCGTTGCAGGGCACATTTGTCTGTGACACTATGCTTGCCGTTAATGGGATCCACGGCTGAGTCACAGTTGCCTGGAGATCATATGTGCATGATTTTGAATCTTTTACAGTGAACCTATATGTGCCTGCGGCCAGTGAACCAAAAGTTCCTGATGACTGAAATGCCCCCGATTCAATGGCATATTGGTAGGGAGCGGTTCCGCCGGAACCCTGAACGGTTATGCTTCCGTCATTACCACCATAAACTGTTACATTGACAACTGTGACGACAGATCCGCCAAGAGGGAATGCAGGCTGGTTCACGGCAGCATTTACCAGGGCTGTACACCCGTGTGAATCCGTTATTGTTACCGAATAACTTCCTGCAGGTATGTTGGTCAGGTCCTCGGTCAGGGCCCCTGTATTCCAGAGAAAACCATAAGGCGGAGTGCCACCTGTTACTGTAAGATTGCAGTACCCGGTGCTTTCCCCAAAGCAGCCCGGATCGGTGACATTAATTATGCCTGCGACCGGTGAAGGCTGGCTGACAAATGCCGAAGCCGATGCTGTGCATCCGTTAGCATCATTCACTGTTACATTGTAGGCTCCGGCAGGAATATTGTCAAGATCCTCGGTAACGGAACCATTGCTCCATAAAAATGTAAAAGGAGCCGTACCGTTGGATACAGTCAGATCAATTGACCCGTCAGTTCCTCCGTTGCAGCCGGCATCGGTAACTGATACCGAAGCTGAAAGAGCGGCAGGGGGCTCGATTATTGTAACTGATGCTGTGGAAACGCAGCCGTTATTATCGGTTACCGTCACAATATAATTTCCGGCAGGCAGATTAACGGCTGTCGGTGTGGTTTGCAAAGGAACACTGTTCCAGGAATATGAATACGGAGGTGTGCCGCCAGTGGCTGCTGCGGTTGCGGTTCCCGTGGATTCACCCAGGCACAGTATGTCAGTGTGAGTTGCCGTTACAGACAGTGGTGATAATGGTTGAGAAATGTTGACAGGCAAAGTGAATGTACACTGGTTGATATCCCTGATCGTCACAATATGGGAACCGGCCGGAAGACCGGCAAATGCCCCTGAACTCTGGAACGGACCCGCATCCATACTGTATTCATAAGGCATTGTTCCGCCTGATCCTGAAACTGTTGCACTACCGGTAGCATCACCATAGCATCCGGCATTTTCAAGTGTAACAACGGTTCCGCCAAGAGCGGATGCCGGTTGCGTAATATTCAAAGGAAAGCTGTAGGTGCAAAGGTTTGCATCCCTGACAGTCATTGTGTAATTCCCTGCAGCAAGCGCAGAAAATGTTCCCGACGACTGGAAGGTGCCGGATCCGAGCCTGTACATGTATGGTCCGGTTCCTCCTGAACCGGTAACCATAACAGATCCGTCATTGCCGCCATAACACGACACATTTTCCTGAGAAGAAATAACGCCGCCTAAAGCTGAAGCAGGCTGTAAAACAGAAGCATAAAGCATCAGGACGCAGCCGTTGGCATCTGTTATGGTTACATCATAGTTTCCTGCCGGAATGCCCGTTATATCTTTTGTCGCAGCACCGGTGTTCCAAAGGTATGAGTAAGGCGAAGTGCCTCCGGTAACCGTAATGTTCACTGAACCTGTTGAAGCACCATAGCACAGCACGTTGTTCACCGAGGACGATCCGGCAAGGGCCGCGGCAGGCTGGGCGACCGAAGCATTTACAGTAGACGTGCACCCGTTTGCATCGGTAATAATAACATCATAGTCACCAGCCGGCACATTTACCAGGTCCTTCAAAGTAGTTCCGTTGTTCCATAAGTATGTATAAGGCTCTGTGCCTCCGGTTACAGTCAGAATAACTCTGCCCGTTGATTCTCCGAAGCATGTGACATCTGTCACAGATGATGATCCGTTAAGAGGAAGACCTGGCTGCACAATTGAAAACAACACATATCCTGAACATCCGCGGGTGTCGGTTATGGTGACCGTATATGCTCCTGCTGCCAGTCCGCCGAATACATCCGATCCCTGTGGCGGACCGCCGTTAAGACGGTACTGATATGGAGGATTCCCCCCTGATGCGTTTATTGTAACAGAACCGTCGGAGCCTCCGAAGCAACTTACATTATTCAGAGATGAAGCCGTTCCTGTTACAGGTGCCGGCTGATCAATCACAAATGGAACGTCAAAAGTGCACATGAGAGCATCCCTTATCCTCACAGAGTGATTCCCCAGTGATAATCCGGTGAAGGTGCCACCGGCAACAAACACGCCGCCATCAAGAGAATACATGAACGGGGCCATCCCCGACGACGGGTCGGCTGCAATGGTTACTGATCCATCCGATCCTCCGTTGCAGGAAATATCCGACAAGGAAGTTACTGATCCCCGAAGATTAAAGATGGTGACTGTCAAAGCTACTGTATTTGTACAGTAGGGATTGTTGCCTGAAGATACCGACACAATACCGGAGGGGCCCCCATCCCATCTTATTGTGGCATAATTGTCGGAAACGGTTCCGCCTGAAATAATTACTCCCCCGACAACTGTCCAACGGTTATAAGCATATGTACCTGTCAGCGTATAAGTTGTCGGAGTATCAGAACACACATTTGTTGCAGGATTGTTGAAAACCTGATTCGGTAAAGGCTTAATGGTTACAGTGTCTACCACGAAAGATTCGCATTGACCACCAGTGAAAAGACTGTTCGGTCTGGTGATGGTGGTCAGGATCCTACCCTGTATAACTCCGGTATTCCATAAGACACTGATCCTGCTTGTATCGGTATCACTGTCGAGTATTGTTCCGTTGGTAACCGCCCATGTGTACGCGGCGTCCGGCTCGTATAACACTGAATAGGTTTTTACCTCACCTTCACAGGCCTCAGAATACCTTATGGTCTGGTTGTTGAAAACGGCCCCTGTCTGTTTAATTTTAATATCCGAGGAGTCCCTGCATCCGTTTCCGTCTGTCACAACAAGCCTGATATCGTAATACCCATCAGGCATTGTATTGTTAAAGAAAGGTTCTTCAAGGGTAGAAGTTGTTGAAAACAGCAGTGACGGGGGAAAGGGAATTATCACCATAAAAGGTTTTGATGACGGTGTCAGTCCCTTCCAAAGACCTGAATAGTTGCCATCCCCTCCTTCTTTATCGGCTGCGAAAAGTGCAAGAGTCGGTGCCATGTCGCAGCTGCTGAGTGACATGCCGGATATTTTAAGTGTAGATGAAACACTAATTGGCACATTGCGGTGTGAAGTGTTTCCATGAGAATCGGTGGCTGTCAGTACGACAGTTTTCTGACCAAGGTCGCTGCAAGTAAAGACTGAAGGAGAAACAGATAAGGTGACATCGCCGCAGTTATCGAATGTTCCATTGTCAATATCGGCTGCCGACAGGGTTGCTGTGCCTGATGATCCCAGGACCAGTTCAAAAGGTTTATAATTGATGACAGGGGAAATTGTATCGAGAACAGTTATCCTTGAAATGCATGATGCGGAGTTTCCTGCACCATCCGTACCGACAAGTGTGACATCAACAGGTGATCCGATATCTGAACAAGTGAAATCAGTTCTGCTTAGATAAAAAAACAATCCTGGCGCACAGTTGTCGGTTGATCCGTTATCTATGTCCGAAGGGTTCAGTGTCCCTTTTCCTGAAGCATCGAGGTACAGACTATGGTCTTTACATACAACGGTTGGCAGCATTTTATCCTCAACTGATACCTGTGCGGTGCATGATGCGGTTTTTCCCTCGTCGTCGATAACTGTAAGGATCACTGAGTTCAGCCCTTTCTGCGAACAGCTGAATGTATTCGGTGTCACTGACATTGAGGTTATTGTGCCGTCAGGGTCATATGATCCGGCATCAACATCAGCTGCGCTGATTGATACGGTGCCGCCCGGGCCAAGCCCGACGGTGATGTTTCTGCAAAGGGCGACAGGAGGAAGCTCAGGTCCGTAATTTATAACCGGTGATGACGAATAACCTGATAGGCCAATAAAAAACAAAAGCAAAAAAGCTTGCAGTTTCAGAGCTCCGGGCATCAGCACAGCTGATACTGAAGCTTTCCAGAAACATTTGGCTGATTTCATACAAGTCAGGTTAGGATTACTTTACAAAAATATATTATTAATTATCAGTCATACAAAATTTCAACCGGTTTAAAACCAGGATTGCCGGTGGAAGGTTACTGGCCCTCAGCTTTTATAAACGTGAAATTATGTCAATTTAATACAGTTATGCAGGAGCATTTTGACGTGTTATCAACATATTGGCAATACTTATTCAACAGAAGCCGGGCTGAGCCTGTCTTTTTACGGGTTTTCAGGGTTAGAAAACCACCCGGGGCACTATTAAAATTTAAATTCCTTTGCAGAAACCAAAATCTGGATTATATTTGCACCCGTTTAAGGGCGATTAGCTCAGCTGGTTCAGAGCATCTGCCTTACAAGCAGAGGGTCGGCGGTTCGAACCCGTCATCGCCCACAACAGGAAACCGGTCCCGTTTACATGGTACCGGTTTTTTTGTTTTAGGTACAAACAAGGATCGAAGAAATCAACCGATTAAAATACATATCACAATACTGGCTGTTTGTTAAAAAAAAAGGTGCCCGCGGGGGCACCTTTTTTAATAAATTCACCGGAAGTTATGGCTGGACTTTAACGCATCTGACAGATTTTCCTGCAGACTCATCGGCGTTCTGACGGTACACATTTTCGTGTGTGCTGTCGAGCTGCCTCATGAATGCCCTGTTGGGACTATCTTCAGTTGTTGTCCAGAAGTAAGTTATTGTTCCTGCAAGGTTGAAAGTCCCGTCAACATAGTAACGATATCCTGCAGGGACGGCTGAGAAACCGCTGGTATTTGTACCATTTCCTGTGGTCCAGCCGCTTGCGCTTTTCAGCTGCGTACCCTGGGTCGTACCGCGCCATCCTGAGGCGTCTGCTTCTGCCTGGGTAAGACCGAGTGTCATCTCAAGAGCTTTAAAATCAGCATCTGACGGAACGCGCCATCCGGCAGGGCAAAGGTTGCCTGTATTGGCAGCATGGAAGTTATACAGTGCTCCGTAAAGAGGTCTGTACGTATCTTCATCATTGTTATACCAGCAGTATGCGGGGTCTGTATTGCCTACCCAGTTTGCATCCAGTGTTACTTCAGTTATTGCGTTGCCATTGTTAAAATGGGTAGTTGCAAGGTTTTGAGCCATCCAGATCTGATTTCCTATCCTGACGGTCCTGTAAATATTGTTATCGACGTCCGACAACAAAGTAACAATTTGATATTCTGTACCGTATGATGTACCTGCCTCATTTATTGCATATGCTCTCACATAATAAAGAGTACCTTCCTGCAAAGGAGTAAGCGTTACTGAGAATGAGCCTGTTCCGGTTCCGCTTGCAATGTGTGAACCTGTGGCAACAGGATTTGCTGATGTACCCCAGCATACGCCGCGTTCACTTACGGTACCTCCTCCGGTGGCCGTAACATTACCGCCTGCGGTTACCGATGTGGTACTGGTGAGAATCAGTGTCGGAGCAGTTGATGTAACTGTGGCATAAACAATCGGGCTTGTGGTAAATGTCTGTTCTGTACCGAACTCTGTACCTGCACTGTTGGTGGCAAAAGCAACAACATGATAAAGTGTACCAGGTGTCAAACCTGTAAGGTTAACGGTGAAAGTTCCTGTTCCTGCAGATGAAGCTGCAACTTTTGTTCCTGTAGTGGCAGGGTTGGCTTGTGTGCTGTAATATACACCCCTTTCAGTGACATCTGCGCCTCCGGTAGCTGTAACATTTCCGCCTGCTGTTGCCGTTGTCTGGGTAAATACGGTAACGGCAGCAGTCGTAACTGACGGCTTGGTTGCAGGAGTAGTGAATGTCAGGTCATTTCCATATGCAGTTCCTGAGGTATTTATTGCATAAGCTCTGATATGGTAAAGAGTTCCGGGCTGAAGCGATGTAAGGCTTACAGTAAATGCTCCGGTGCCGGCTGCTGAAGCAGCAACCTTGTTGTCAGATGTTGTCGGATTTGCAGCGAGTGCCCATACAATACCTCTTTCGGTAACAGGAGCACCGCCGTCGGCTGTAATGTTACCGCCGGGGTTTGCAGTTGTGGAAGTCAGAGTTGTGGGAGCTGTTGTGGTAACAGTTGCACCAATTATGGGGTTGGTGGTAAACTCAATTTCATTACCATAGGCTGTCCCTTCAGAGTTGGTAGCATAAGCCCTGACATAATACTTTGTATTTGGCGTCAGTCCGGTAATGCTGCTGGTAAAACTGCCTATTCCCGTACCGTCGCTGGTTTTTGATCCGGCGGTTGTCGGTCCGGTCGCTGTACCCCAGCATACGCCCCTTGCTGTGACTTCGGCTCCTCCATCATCGGTAATGTTACCGCCTGATGATGCTGCAGTTGTCGTTATACCCGTGACAGCAGTAGTTGTCAGGGTAGGCATATCCTTGTCCTTTTTACAGCCGTTGAGTGCCGCAATTCCGGAAAGGAACGAGACCAAAATCAATAAATTAAGAACTTTTTTCATAACATGGATAATTAGAGATTTGAATTTCAATTGCTTATATTTATTTAACTTTTATGTACTTCATTAATCAGTGACCTTACTGGTTCTTAAGGCATCTCACATATTTCCCTCCCACTTTGCTGACTCCCTCACGAAACACTCGTCCTTCGGTACTATCTAAACGTCGATATAACGCTTTTGTTGCGTCGTCCCAGTGTAAAGTTGAACTCCACCAGTATGTGACGACACCAAAATCAGCAAAAGTCCCCAGGGCACCATACCTGTAACCACCTCCCAAGGCAGCAAATCTGCTTGTATTTGTTCCCGTATTCGGGTTCCATGTCGTTGCAGCCTTAAGCTGTGTACCCTGATCCGTTCCTCTCCATCCTGATCCGTCAGCTTCTGCTGCAGTCATACCAAGATAGCGTTCAAGTGTCTTGAATTCATTGTCACTTGGCACATGCCATCCTGACGGACATAATTTCCCGGTTTCAACTGTAAACCAGTTGTACAGCATGCCAAAGACAGGAGAAGGCGTATTGTTAAACCATGAATAGGCCGGAGTTGAAAGAACCCTCCAGTCTTCATTGTCAGTAACATTCGGAATATCCGTATTGTCATTGAATTTTGATGTTTTCAAATCCGTCTGCATCCATAACTGAGTGCCTATCCGTACAGTTGCATATGTATTTCCGCTTAAATCAGAAATGGAAGTTGAGAATTCCATCTGGTTGCCATAGCCTGTTCCTGCACTGTTTATGGCGTATGCTTTTAAATAATATACTGTCCCGGGATTCAATCCTGAAAGATTTATACTGAAGGTTCCAGTACCGGCACCGCTTGGTATTTTTGTGTCGGATGTTGTCGGATTGCCGGTAGAGTTGTAGCATATGCCGCGTTCAGTGACCTGTGCCCCGTTGTCGTTCGTAACGTTACCTCCTGATGAGGCTGTTGTCAATCCGACCGAGGTCACGGAAGATGTTGATACTTCAGGTATGGTAACCGGACTTGTTGTGAAATGATTTTCGGTGCCGTACGCTGTACCAGCGCTGTTTGTGGCATAAGCCCTGTAATAATATGTAGTGTTCGGGCTCAGCCCGGTAATCGTACTGGTAAAAGAACCCGTTCCGGTACCATCTGTGGTATGTGGCCCCGTTGCCACCGGACCCGTTGAGGTACTCCAGCAGACTCCTTTGGCAGTTACTGCGGCACCTCCTGAACTGGTCACATTACCGCCTGTAACGGCTGATGTGCGTGTATAGGATGAGACTGTCGCCGTAGTCACTGTCGGAACAACCGCAGATGTTGTAAATGATATGTCGTTGCCATATGAGGTTCCTATATTGTTCGTCGCATATGCCCTTACATGGTAAGTTGTCCCAGGCTGAAGGCCGGTAATGTCGCTTGCAAAATTACCGGTCCCCGACCCGTCGATTGTCTTATTGTCACTAAGTGTCGGATTTGCAGATGTCGACCAGCAAACACCTCTGGCTGTTACGGCAGAACCGCCGTCGGATGTAATATTACCGCCTGAAACAGCCCTGTTGGAACTTATTGAAGTGGCTTCAAGAGTGGTTAATGTGGCAACAACAGGTGCTGAGGTTGTAAATGTAACCTCGTTCCCGTAAGCTGTCCCGGCTTCATTTGTTGCATATGCCCTCACATAGTATTTTGTTGAAGCGGTCAGCCCGGTCAGTGTGCTTGTGAAATCTCCCGATCCGTTGCTGTCGGATGTGTGCTGTCCTGTAATCTCGGGCAGCGTGGCAGTTCCATAACAGACCCCCCTTGCTGTTATGTCGGCACCTCCGTCCGACGAGATATTTCCTCCGGTTTTTGCACTATTTATGGTGATCTCCGTAACATCGGCAGTTGTTAACATGGCAAGCCCAGGTTTCTTTTTACAGCCTGAAAAAGTCACTGCAAGGGCTGCCAGAAAGGCTAAAATCAAAGTTAAATCGAATCTGAATTCTCTTTTCATTGTATTGAAATAATTACGTACCTCTCTAAACTGAATAATCTTGTTTTAATTGTGTCAGGTTCCCAATTTCAGAATATTAAATATTAACAGGACAACGGATTATTTATGTCTGTCAATAAAAAATAAAATAAACAGACACCAGCCGTTCGGGACAAAAATGAATAATGCAACCCATATCGGAAAAACCATTAAATTCCATGTTTTTCCGGATTCTGCGGACCGATAACCCGGCTTGTTATTTGGCGGTGACAGACAGTGGTTATCTTACTTGTCAGTTTTTAATACACCGGACCGACATCCCGTACTTTGGATCGATCAGGTCCCTGAAAATTCTGGCTTCATTATACCCTGTCTTCCTGAACCATGAAGATGGAGACAGGGAAGTAGAGGTCCACCAGTAACCGAATGTCGCTAATGATTCAAAAGAACCATTGTCACCTCTCCGCCACCCGCCCGGAAGTGCTGTAAAATTCGATTCGTTGGTGGCGCCCGTGTTAGGACTTGTCCAGTGCGTAGTACCTGTTTCCTTCAGTTTGCCTCCGGCAACATCTTCACCACCGAGTTTAGCAACCAGCGTCAGCCAGTCCTCATCTGAAGCCACATGCCATCCTGCAGGGCAAAGTTTTCCTGAATTCACTGCATGCCAGTTATATAATGCACCATATGTATTCTTATTGGCAACGTCGTTATTAAACCAGACATAGGCCCCTGTTGTCAGTGTGCTCCACGTACCGGCATTTGTGACGTTTGGAATTGCAGAATTATCATTTAGCCTGGTTGTTTTCAGGTTTTCCTTCATCCAAACCTGCCCGTCAATCCTTATCACATTGTAAGTGTTGCCGTCGTTATCTGATACGGTTACCGGGTCGGTTGTAAATACAAGGTCAGATCCATATGATGTACCGACACTGTTTGTGGCATAAGCCCTGACATGATAAGTGGTATTTGCAAGAAGACCAGTAATGGAAGACACAAAAGTACCTGTACCGGTTCCGTCAGATGTTTTGCTGTTGGCAACCGTAGGATTCGGCGAGGTGTTCCAGCATACTCCCCTTGCGGTAATGGCTGCTCCTCCATCATTGGTCACATTGCCTCCTCCCGTGCCTGTTGCAGTGCCTGTTGCTGAAGGAGCATCGGTTGTGACCTGAGGCAACACAGGGCTTGTCCTGAATGATATCTCCTGCCCGTAAGCCGTTCCTTCGGAATTCGTGGCATAAGCCCTTACATAGTATGTTGTATTCCCTGTCAGTCCGGTAATGCTGCTTGTAAAGGAGCCTGACCCTGTTCCGTTAATAGTTTTTGAGTCACTGATGGTTGGTACAGCATGTGTGCTCCAGCAGACTCCTCTGGCTGTCACTTCAACGCCACCGTCGCTCGTAATGTTGCCACCTGAAACAGCGGTAGTCTGAGTTATCAGCGTCACGGCAGATGTAGTGAGAGTGGGAACACCGAATTTGCTGGTTGTGAAAGTAAGCTGTTCGCCGTATCCTGTCCCCTCCGCATTTATGGCATAGGCTCTGACAAAATATTGTGTGTTCGGGGTCAGATTTGTCAGTGTACTTGTAAAAGGGCCCTCGCCATATCCGTCGGTTGTTCTGTCACCATCAATTCCAGGAGATTTTTTCGTACCATAACAAACACCACGCACTATCACATCGACATATCCGTCACTTGTAACCTCGCCGCCTGTTATCGCGGTATTGGGACCGATTTCAGTCACCGGAGACGTTTTTACGGAAGGCTCCCGTTTGAAATGACATCCCGGCAAAAGTAAAACAGAAATTAAGATAATCAGGAAGTTATAATTTAATATGATTTTTCTCATCTTGCTCTGAGTGTTTTGACAGACTTTATAACCCAAAATGATATGTATTGTTTAAATAGCTTATAAAATTACTAAAAATTCCGGATGGCTAATACGTCCCGTATTTTCATTTTACATGTTGCTGCCTGGCCGGCTTATAAGGGATAGTGAAACGGAAATCGGAGCCTTGCCCCGGTTGCGAAATAAGCCAGATTCTGCCTCCCAGAATCTCCACGTAGGCCTTGCAGATTGACAAGCCAAGCCCGGTACCTCCAAATTTTCTGGAGATAAGGTTGTCAACCTGATAAAATCTTTCAAAGATCTTATCGTGATGTTCAGGGGGTATTCCTATTCCGGTATCTTTAACATAAAATTCAAGCTCTTCGCCTTTCAGTGCATATCCGAAATCAATTCTTCCTTCCTTCGTGAATTTTGTGGCATTGTTGATGAGGTTAGAAAGTATCTGGATGAGCTTAGTGCTGTCAGTCATTATCATGGCTTTGTCATCCGTAAGGCCGGTCGTGAGATTTATTGAGATTACATCCGATTTTTCCTTATAACTGAACTGCTCGTCAAGGCTTCGCAGAGAGAAGTTCAGGTCCATTTCCCTGATGTTGATCTTGACCTGGCCGCTTTCTATATTTGCTATGTCCACAATATCATTGATAATTGAAAGCAGCTGGCTTCCGCTCTGAAAAATGATATCGATGAACTGCCGGCGATCAGCTTCAGTAATATCAGGCTCGTTAAGCAGGGCTGAAAAACCTATTATGGCATTCATCGGGGTTCTTATCTCATGGGAGACATTATGCAGAAATGCAGTTTTAAGCCTGTCGCTCTCCTCCGCCTTTTCCTTTGCAGCAATAAGTTCAGCTTCCGAGTTCTTCCTGAGGGTAATATCCTCTATCATTGCAAGAAAATACTGGACCTCATCATTGTTGTTCCTGATAATGCTTATAGTTGTCGATCCCCAGATTTGGCTCCCGTCCTTCCTGATATATTTGTTCTCCGTATGGTAAACAGGAATTTCCTCTGCGATGAGCCTCAGAAGCGAAACATCATCCTGAGGGACATAGTCGGGATGAGTAATTTCCCGGAGCGATCTGGATTTAAGTTCATCTTCACCATACCCTGTCATTCTGGTAAATGCCGAATTCACACGTATGATGCCCATGTCCTTTCCTGTCATAACTATGCTGATGGGGCTCTCTTCAAATATTTTTCTGAACCTCATTTCGCTTTCCCGGAGGGTTTCTTCGGCAAATTTCCGTTCCGTGATATCGCGGCATATCGACTGGAAATATTTAACTCCTTCAATTTCCACCTTGCGGGCGCTTATCTCTACCGGAAGAACCGTCCCGTCCTTTCTAACATGCTGCGTTTCATAAGTTGCAAATCCGATTTCATCAAGGATCTTTTTCTCTTCAGCAATTTCTCTTACAGCTCCCGGTGCCGTGATCTCCTTCAGGTTCATGCCAATAAGCTCATCCCTGTTCCGCTGGTATGTTTCAGTGGCTCTGTCGTTTGCTTCGACAATCACCATGTTCCTGTCAGTCAGAAAAATAATGTCATTGGCATACTTCAGGATGTAGTCATAGTGTTTTCGCAAAGCCTGCTGATCAAGTTCCGCTTCATATTTTTCACGGTAGAACCTTACATTCTCGCTCCATTCAATAATTCCGAGAAGCAATCCGATTGTAAGGACAAACAGGATGATAATTACTATTATCAGCGTTATCTGACGGTTCAACGTGTCAAAAATCTCATTCTGGTCAGTTTTGGCTACCATGTACCAGGTCGAGCCCGGCACTTTTTTCATCGCGGCCACAACAGCTTTTCCCCTGTAATCCCTGCCATCGCTAGTAGTTTCAATTCCGCGGACAGCCATTGCGGCAGGCAGCTTTTCATCCGAAACTGATTTCAACAGTTCCATTTCTGAGTTTTTTCTGAACCTGAGTTCATTCAGATACAAGACCTTTTCGCCTTCCTGCCTCACAAGAAGTGATTCAGCCGTCCTGCTGGGGACCGGCCATGCTTGAACAAGAGGATAGAAGGTTTCACGCGGATCGATCCTTATAATGATAAGCCCGAAAGTTTCAGGGTCATCCTTCCACAAGGTCAACAGAGGGATAACGAGGTCAAGATGGTTGTAACTCACCCCCGGTGTCTTATGAAGATCGGTCAGTATCCCTTTTTTCAGTCTTATGAATTCAGGAAACATATTTAACATATGATTCCCGAGAACAGTATCCTGATTTGGATAAAATCCCCTGACCTTTCCTGTTGAATCGACAAGCAGAATATTCTTATACTCGGTGTTCAATATCACCGATTTTAGATTGGCGATAATTTCAGTTTTACTAACTTTTGTCCTGGCGTCTGACATATAGTCATACAACAGCCTGACAAACGGAGCGTTTTCGCTTATCATTCTGGCATCGTCGACACGCTCATTCCTCCAGTGAGCTATCTGCCTCACTTTCAGATCAGCAATAGCTGACAGTTCAAGTGTCTTGTCACGGAGCAGCCTGTTTTTCTGACTCTTGTAATACAGGAATCCAATGACAATGCTGCTTGCCGACAGTATAACAAAAAGTACTATCAGCAACCATGGCACGACTGGCTTTTGCCTTTTGGAAATCATCCCTGGTATTGCTTAAATATAAAATGAATCAATTCCTTTCACAAAACTGAATTGTAAAAGTAATATTTTATATCCGGGTGAAATAATTATTCCGTGCTGCGACGAAATCATGCTTATTTTTCCTTTATTATCACTGAAGCAGCGATTGAAACCAGCAATATCGAGACGATGACCGCAAGAGAAGTGACAATCGGAATTTCAAAATGAAAATAGGAAGCAAGCATTTTAATGCCCACAAAGGAAAGGACAAGAGCAAGACCGGTTTTGAGGAACCTGAAAAATCCCATAATCCCCGAAACGGCAAAATAAAGTGACCGAAGCCCCAGGATTGCAAAAATATTTGATGTATACACTATAAAACTGTCTTTGCTGATTGCAAGTATTGCCGGAATACTGTCGACGGCAAAGATAAGATCTGTCGATTCAATAACCAGGAGAACAAGGAACAAAGGGGTAGCATAAAATTTCCTGTCGAGCCTTACAACAAGCTTGTCGTCATGGAGCATTTCGGTAACCGGAAGAAATTTCCTGAAGAGCCGTACCAGACTGTTTTTTTCAGGGCTGACCGAGGTGGTTTCTTTCTGAAAAAGCATCTTTACCCCCGAGAAAACAAGGAATCCTCCAAAGATCAGAACTACCCAGTGAAATCTGTTGATCAGGGTAACCCCGGCAAATATAAAAATGCCCCTCATGATCAATGCTCCCAATATACCCCAGAAAAGTATCTTATGCTGATATTGCGGCTTTACGGCGAAATATGAAAAAATCAGAATAAAAACAAAAATATTGTCAACGCTCAGCGAGTATTCGATAAGGTACCCTGTAAGGAATTCGAGTGCTTTTGTCTTACCGAATTCAAAAAAGATAAACCCGTTGAAAATCACAGCCAGGAGAATCCATGCACCGCTCCAGATAAGGGCCTCCCTAAGGGTAATCTTATGCGCATTCTTATTTATCACACCGAGGTCGAAAGCAAGAATGGCAAAGATTATTAAATGAAATCCGACCCAGAATATCGCGTTAACTTCCATAATTTTAAAAACAAACTGCAAAACTAAAAAAATATCTGCACAATGCTTTTCAGAAGGTCACATTATATAATCAAAAACAGACAGTGACGACCATATACCACATTTATAGGAAAAATCTTTATACATTTAACGCCTTAAATGTAAACATCAATGGCCAGCAAGTATAGGTTTTTAATCATTGTCGTTGTTTCAGCGACAGTCTTCACAGTGTCATCCCAGGCTCAGAGGTCGAATTCCGGTGTCAGCCAGATCAACTCAGGGGATCTTGAAGCCTATGTTTCCTTTCTTGCATCACCTGTAATGAAAGGCCGATCGAATGGTGAACCCGAACTCGATATTGCACTTAATTATATAGCTTCCCAGGCAAAGCTCCTCGGTCTTAAACCGGCCAATGGTGACAGTTATTTCCAGCCGTATGTCGTGATGGAGAGAATGATCGACCAGGAGAAATCATCAATTAAAATCATATCTGGGAGCAAGGACTCCGTTACCGTAAATGAACCAATGAGACAGCTTATGCCGGTCGGTGCCGGTGATTTCCAGATCGAGGGAGAAGTGGTATTTGCCGGATACGGAATAAGAGCTGAAAAATACAGCTATAACGATCTGGCTGATTTGCAGACCGAAGGTAAGATCTTGCTCATAATGACAAGATCGCCTCTTTCAGAAGACGGAACCAGGTATCTTCTGGAAGAGCCTGTCTGGTCGTCATTCATGAGCATTCAGGCCAAGCTGACAAACCTGTTGTTTTCAAAGGCAAAAGCAATCCTTGTCGTTCCCGATCCAAAGTCAGGGTTTTCATCAATCGATCAGCAATATCCCGGAATTGCGAATGAATTGCGTTCAAGTAAATATCTGAAAGGCACAAAACCGATGATCGTGGATATGCCGGCTATGCCAAGGATAATCTTTGTACACCGGTCTGTTGCAGATGAACTGCTTAAGGGGACGGGACATACCCTTGCTGAACTCCAGAAAGATATTGATTCGAACTTTAGGCCCAGGTCCTTCAATATATCCGGCAAGAGGTTGAAAATAACTGAAGCATCGATGACCAGGGAGGTCACTCTTAACAATGTCGCTGCATGGATTGAAGGGAGCGATCCTGTTCTTAAGAAGGAGTTAGTAGTCTTCTCGGGCCATGCCGACCACATTGGAGGAACAGGCAATGGGATTAATCCGGGGGCCGACGATGATGCTTCGGGATGTGCAGCCATATTAGAAATCGCTCAGGCTTTTCAGAGCCTTGAGAAAAAGCCCCTCAGGTCGCTGCTGTTTCTGTGGGTCACGGGTGAGGAGATAGGGCTTTTCGGTTCACAGTCGTATGTGAATAACCCTCTTTTCCCCCTCGAAAATACTGTGGCGGACCTGAATATTGATATGATTGGAAGAAATAAAGGGGTTGCCGACACTTCTTCCGAAACGCCAATGACAGGTCCCGGCGGAGTATTTGTAATAACCGGCAACCAGAGCAAGGATCTTGTAAAGATTGCCGATGATGTCGACGGGAAATACCCTGTGGATATCGATTACAGCTTAAGCGGAAGAAATCATCCGCTTCAGCTGTTCTCACGAAGCGATCATTTCAATTTCGTAAAAAAGGATATCCCCATTCTTTTCTTTTCAACCGGGCTTCACACTGATTATCATCAACCGGGAGATGTTGTTGAAAAGATCGATTTCAGAAAGATGGAGACTATCACCAGGATGATCTATGACATCGGTTACACGGTTGCAAACAGGAAATCGAGGATCGTTGTTGACAACCCTTACAGCAAATGGTAGCTTCATGGCAGGCAGGCTGATTGTTGCTGTGTTTACAATCACCGTTTGGTGACTGTTGAAAAAGACCTTTCGGGAAAAGCATACTTTCTGTCGATATCAGGAATGCTGTCCCCGTCAGAATCACTCATCGACCGCAGGTATTCCATCAGGGCGATCCATTCCTTCCCTTCCTGAATTCCCTGCATTTCCTCATTAACATCAATTATCGAATTCCTCATATCATGCACCGGGATACCCGATTCGTCTTTCGGAACCACATTGATGAGACCAAGGCTCATCTTTTTTATAATCCCGATGAATTCCAGCATATAGCTGTTCGCCGTAATTGAATAAAGTGCCCTGTTTTTCGCTGAGAAATCAACCTCCCTGACACTTCCGTTCTTGTTCACAAGCTCAATTTTGCTGATTTTCCTCAGAAGCCCTCTGTCAGGATCATATACTGCCTTAAGACCCGAATAGAAGCAGTAATTTGATGGTGATGACCTGTAGGCAACAAGAAGTATCTCAAGTATGTTCTTTAATTCCTTTCCCGTGACATAAACCTTTGCAAGCGGGTATCCAGGCACATCATCCGATCCGGATCCAAGCGACATGATCCTGAAGACGTCGGGGGCGGACAGTATCCCCGGAACGATCCTGTCGCGAATGACCCCGGCGGCCACAATGCTTATATCGCATCCCTTTTCCGTATGCCTGTTGACATAGCTGTAAACAGCATCAGCCACCAGCGACCCCAGGCCGCCGGCTTTAAAATCCCCCTGTTCATTGCATTCAAGCTGAAAATCAGCATACGCAACAGGATCAAAATATTTTATGCCTAACGGCTCAAGGATATACTTGTCAACAAGCTCCTTCTGCTTATCTATCATTTCCTCCACGGTGCCGTCGCCGCGGGTACTGTCATCCACCTGTATCAGGGTGTATTTATCAACCCTGACATGACCGTCAGTAAAAGTAAATTCAAGTTTTCCGATATTCTGACCGTACTCACCTGACTGTATAATTGGTATTCCTTTGACAATCACAGGCTCTTCCAGCCTGGTGTGTGTATGTCCGCTGACAATAACATCTATGCCTTTGACCGAACGTGCCAGTTTTACATCCTCCCCTGTCCATTTTCCGTTTTTATCCTTTGACAATCCTGAATGCGATAAACATATAATTACATCACATCCTTCCTTTTTAAGCTCCTTCACCATTCTTTTTGCAAAGGGAATATTTCTTGCGAAACTAACAGGTTTTGAATTCGGGGCGACATCGGCGGCATCTTTGCCAACAAGAGAAAAGATGCCTATCGTAAGACCTGCTTTTTGAATTATGAATTTTCTTTTTAAAGTCCCCGCAGAAAGAAGCTGTTCCAGTCCGTCATCATCGCTGCTTCCGTTGCTGAAAACCGCGTTGCTCAACAGGACTGGCGGAATTTCACCGTTACGTTCAGATTGTGCCAGGATCTCTGCCAGTTTGCCAGGGCCGAAATCAAATTCATGATTGCCTGTGCAAACCACATCATATCCCATTTTCTTCATGAGTCCCAGCTGAAACCCTGTACTGGCTTCGAGCGAATGAAAAAGAGTTCCCATCAGGAAATCACCGCCATCTGCCACAATGGTCGCATCAGGATCTTTCAGTTTCTCATTCTTTATTATAGCGGCGATCCTTGCAAACCCGCCAACCGTTTCATCATCGTTTGTCTGCAACGGGGTATATGCATATTCGGGAGAGAACCCGTACAATCTCGAATGAAGATCGTTGGTATGAAGAAGTATTATGTGCTTTCCTTCCCCGGCATAAATTGAGGAAGTTAATACAGACGCGAGGAAGAACAGGAATGATTTTTTCACGAATATGATTTTAAATTTCAAAAGTCAGATACCTGATAAGGCATCAGCGACAATAAAAGTGCTTCCTCCGATGAAAATAAGATCGGATACTGAAGAATTCTTACGCGCTGATCTTATTGCTGAAACGACGTCACCAAAGGACTCTCCCTTCAAACCATATTTTAGCGCCTTCTCCTTAAGTTCTTTTTCATCAAGCGCCCTTGGGACTGAAGCCCTGGTAAAATAATATTTTGCATTGGCCGGGAACAACGGAAGAACGGGCCCCAGGTCCTTGTCACTCACAAAACCGATTACAAAATGGGTTTCGCTCCTGTTGATTTTTCTTATCTGTTCAAGCACATACCTGATCCCTTCTAGGTTATGGCCGGTGTCGCATATCATAAGCGGATCCCTTCCTACAACCTGCCAGCGGCCCATCAGCCCTGTATTCTGAGTGACCTTCCTGATGCCATTGACAAGGTTGTCATCTGATAAGGTGAATATTTTTTTCAGGATCTGAAAACTCTGAAATACCGTCTGGATGTTTTTTTCCTGATAATCCCCCTCTAGTCCCACGCTGCCTTTAATCCTCCTTCCTCCTGCTGATTCAGTTATTTCGTAGTTTCTTGATTCACTGCTGTAGTCAGGCTCATCAAGAGTGCAAATAAAATTCTGATCTGCAAAGAAGACAGGGGAGTCTGTTTCCCTGGCTTTGCTGGTAAAAACATTTTTTGTCTGTTCCTGAGTCTCTCCAATTACGGCAGGGATCCCGCTTTTTATTATTCCTGCCTTTTCCCATGCCACCTTTTCGAGAGTATCACCGAGAAGATCCATATGATCGTGGCCGATATTCGTAATTACCGACAGCACCGGCATTATTATGTTCGTCGAATCGAGTCTTCCTCCGAGGCCCACCTCTATTACAGCAACATCCACATTCTCTCGTGCAAAATAGTCAAAAGCCATTGCGACAGTCATTTCAAAGAATGAAGGCTTTATTCTTTGGATGATGTCTGAATGCTTGGTGATAAAATTTACAACATCCTGTTTGGGAATCATTGCCCCGTTTACTTTTATCCTCTCCCTGAAATCCATGAGATGAGGCGAAGTATACAGCCCTGTCTTCAGGCCGGCTTCCATAAGCACGGAAGCTGTCATATGGGATACTGAACCTTTCCCATTAGTCCCGCCTATGTGGATTGTTCTGTAATACCTGTGAGGGGCTCCGAGATAATTGTCGAAAGCAAGTGTGTCTGAGAGGTCGTTTTTATATGCCGCCTTTCCTATCCTGTGATATGCAGGCAGTTGGCTGTAGAGAAATTGCAGTGTCTCCTTGTAATTCATCGGTCGGAAAATGAAAACAAAAGTAATTATGTCTGTTGAAATGCTTTAATGCCTTAATATTACAAATTAACATACTTTCAACAGATGTAGCAACGATTCTTTATTTTAGTTAATTTTGCGGATTAATGAGGGCGCTGTTTCCAATAAATATATTTTATTGATATTAAATCACTTAGATAATGAAGAAAAAACACAATAAAAAGCTTTTCATAATTGACACAAATGTTCTCCTGCACGATTACAAGTGCATTTACAATTTTGAGGAAAATGACGTAATAATTCCGATAGTTGTCCTTGAAGAGCTCGATAAATTCAAGAAGGGCAACGACATAATCAACTTTCATGCAAGGGAATTCACGAGGGAGCTTGACAAGCTATCGGGCGACATGCTCCTGACGGCAAATATCCCTCTCGGTGAAAACCTTGGCAATCTGCACATTGAGACAGGCCGTGATTTCTCGGAGAAGGTAAGCCAGTCGTTTGCCGAAAGGACTCCCGATCACAGGATACTGGCAATTGCCGACTATGTCTGCACGATGAACAAGGACAAGACAGTAGTTCTTATTTCTAAGGATATTAACCTGAGGATGAAGGCAAAATCGCTGGGCATTATGGCCCAGGATTATCAGAATGACAAGGTGGCAAATATTGATGACCTGTATAAAGGCATCAGGATTATTGAAGGGGTCGACCATGGGCTTATCAGCAAATTATATGAGGTACCTGAAGGAGTGAATTCTGCCGAATTCAACCTCGAACCGGATCTGAAGGGGCATCAGTTCTTTATCATGAGAAACAGCGGAGCAAGCGCCCTTGCTCATTATAATCCTGTCAATAAAATGCTTAACAGGGTTATCAAGCAGACCACGTATGGCATCGACCCGCGAAACGCCGAACAGACATTTGCCCTTGATGCTCTTGCAAATCCGGATATCCAGCTTGTCTCCCTGACCGGCAAGGCAGGTACCGGAAAAACACTCCTTGCCCTGGCAGCAGCACTTCAGCAACATAAAAGGTACAAGCAGATATTCCTTGCCAGGCCAATTGTTCCGCTTGCAAACCGTGATCTGGGCTTTCTTCCCGGCGATGTGAAGGAAAAAATGGATCCTTACATGCAGCCTCTGTATGACAATCTTACTGTCATAAAGCACAAGTTCAGTCATCAGAGTCCTGAATTCCTGAGGATAAACGATATGGTAAAGGAAGAAAAACTTGTTATCACCCCACTTGCATATATAAGGGGGAGGAGCCTCTCGAGCATATTTTTCATTGTCGATGAAGCACAAAACCTTACTCCGCATGAGATAAAAACCATAATAACCCGGGCCGGAGAAGGAACAAAGATGGTCTTCACAGGTGACATTGAGCAGATCGATTCACCATACCTCGACACTGCTTCGAACGGATTAAGCTACCTCTCGGATAAGATGAAGGATCAGGATATATTTGCCCACGTCAACCTTGTCAAGGGTGAAAGAAGCTTCCTGGCAGAGCTTGCCAGCAAACTCCTTTAACAGAAAATGATTTCGATTTCATATAACAAAAAATTTAAAACCATGAGGACAAGAATTTTTCTTTTGATCATACTGATATCTGCCGTTTTGGCGGGCTCCGCAGATACTGTTTACGGGCAGAAAAGACAAAAAAACAATGCAAAAAGTCTGACTGCCGCTACTGACAAAAACACAATCCGTTTGTTCAACGGGAAAGACCTTACCAACTGGGTGTTACATCTTAAAGATCCGTCAGTCGATCCTTCCACTGTCTTTCAGGTTCAGAACGGTGTAATACATATCAAAGGAGATCCGTTCGGTTACATGAGGACCGTCGAGCCCTATTCAGAATACAATCTGCATGTTGAATATCGCTGGCCTGCAGAAGCTACAAACAGCGGTATTTTCATTCATGCACTTCCACCCGATACAATCTGGCTGAAGACATTTGAATGCCAGCTGAAGGCCGGTAATGCAGGAGACTTCGTCTGCATGAGCGGGGCAACAATGAATGAAAAGAAAGGCAATTCGATAGTTGTTGCAAAAATGACAGCTTCTTCCGAAAAACCTGCAGGTGAATGGAATACAGTCGAGATAACATGTAAATCGAATACAATTGAAGTTTCAGTAAACGGTGTTCTCCAGAACAAAGCCACCGGCATCTCCCATTCAAAGGGACATATCTGTCTTCAGAGCGAAGGAAAGGACATTGAATTCAGAAACGTGTATCTGACAAAACTCCCTCAGGCAAAAGGGAAATGACCGTGAAGAGGATATGTCTTGCCTGAATTAATTCAGATCGTCAGATAATGGAGATCACAAAAAGAAAAGTTGCATTTCACACACTTGGTTGCAAACTCAATTTTGCCGAGACATCAACTATCGCGAGGTCATTCCCTGAAGATCAGTATGTAAGGGTTCCTGCAGGCTCGAAAGCCGATATCTATGTGATAAACACCTGCTCGGTGACTGATACCGCCGACCGGAAATGCCGCCAGGCCATAAAGAAATTCATTCATCAGGCACCTGAAGCTGTCATTGCAGTTGTAGGCTGTTATGCACAACTGAATCCTGACGAAATAGCTTCAATACCCGGAGTCGACCTTGTTCTTGGAACGAGTGAGAAATTTGATGTTGCAAAATATCTTAAAAATTTTACCAAAAAGGATGCTCCCGAGATCTATTCATGCGGGCTGAAAATGCCCGATGCCTTTTTCCCGTCGTTCTCTGCCGGCGACCGCACACGATCATTCCTGAAGGTGCAGGACGGGTGCGATTATAAATGTTCATACTGCACAATACCGGCTGCACGTGGCAAAAGCAGGAACCAGGATATAAAATCGATCCTTGAAGAAGCCGGGAAAATAGCACGGCAAGGGATAAAGGAGATAGTAATAACAGGTGTCAATATCGGTGATTTCGGTAAAACAACAGGCGACTCTTTTGCTGCGCTAATGAGGGAACTCATAAAAGTCGACGGCATTGAAAGATACAGGATATCATCGATAGAGCCGAACCTTCTTACTGATGAACTCATAGATCTTGCTGCCGGGAGCCCCAGGATACTTCCGCATTTTCACATTCCCCTACAGAGCGGATCAGACAGGATTCTGGGCCTGATGAGAAGAAGGTATACCAGGAGCCTGTTCGCCGACAGGGTGAATGCCGTCAGAAAGAAAATGCCATTGGCCGGTATAGGGGCTGATGTGATAGTCGGGTTTCCCGGAGAATCTGATGCCGATTTTGAGGATACATTTTCGTTCCTCGGCCGGACCGGGCTTTCATATCTCCATGTATTTAATTTTTCGGAAAGACCCGGAACCCCCGCTGCCTCAATGAAAGAAAAGGTTCCTTTCAGGGTGAGGGAAGAACGAAGCAAAAGACTTATCGCTCTCTCTGAAAAAAAACATGAAGAATTCTGCCGGATGAACACGGGTTTGTGCAGCAAAGTATTGTTTGAACATACAAAAAGAGACGGAATGATAACAGGTTTTACAGAAAATTATATCAGTGCCGTAATGCCATGGGATCCAGGCCTCGCAGGGAAAATAAGGACTGTCAGGCTTACCGGAATTGATCCTTCAGGCAGAATGACAGCCACATTAACAGAATGAAAAATGACAGATCTTAAAGAACTTTGTAACGAAATTGCAGAAGCTGCAAGGTCAGCTTCTGATTTCATTGTCAGGGAATCAGCATCCTTTAACATAAAGGATACGGAGGTCAAGGGGCCAAACAATTTTGTTACCTATGTCGACAAAGGATCAGAAAAGATCCTTATTGATAAATTAACCCCTCTGATTTCCGGTGCAGGATTCATTGCCGAGGAAGGAACGTCATCAAAAAGAGGTTCAAGATACAACTGGATAATTGATCCGCTCGACGGTACTACGAATTTTCTTCACGGAGTCAGGCCATATGCAATCAGCATCGGGCTCATGGAGGACAATGAGGTGATAGCAGGGGTCGTTCACGAAGCCGGTGGAACAGAGACGTTCACTGCATGGAAGGATGGTGGTGCCTGGCTCAACGGCAAGAGAATACATGTATCGGGAACTGACACACTGTCGGGTTCACTGGTTGCAACAGGGTTTCCCTATAACCTGTTCGACAGGCTTGAACCATACATGGCCCTTCTTACCAACCTTGTGAAAAGAACCCATGGCGTCAGAAGGCTCGGATCAGCATCCATCGACCTCGCCTATGTTGCCTGTGGCCGCTTTGACCTCTTCTTTGAATATGATCTCAAAATATGGGATATAGCCGCCGGGATGCTCCTTGTAAGAGAGGCCGGAGGAAAATTCAGTGATTTCTCCGGAAACACCAAAGGATTGACAGGCAACGAGACTCTTGCTTCCAACGCACTGGTCTACAAAGAGATCCTTGAGATGACCAGGAGTTTTATGAAACCTGAAGAAAAGTGATCAGATGAACTCCCTGCTGTTTTATGTGTTTTATGGCCTCAATTGGTTAGTTACCCTTCTCCCCCTGCGAGTTCTGTATATCTTCTCGGATATAATGTTCGTTTTTCTTTACTATTTCCCTTCTTACCGTAAAGATGTGGTTTTTGAAAACCTCAAGAACTCCTTCCCTGAAAAATCACCTCAGGAACTGAAAGCTATATCCAGAAAATTCTACCATCACTTTGCAGATCAGTTCGTGGAAGTGCTTAAGCTTACACATATGAGCAACAGCCAGCTGTGCAGGAGAATGAAATTTTTAAATCCTGAGCTTACCGAAAAGATCTGCGATTCGGGGCGTGATGTTATTGTTGTGCACAGCCATTACAACAACTGGGAATGGCTGACAGCATCCTATCCGATGCATACAAAATACAAGGGTGTAGGAGTTTATAAGCCACTGCAAAACAAACATTTCGAAAAATTCATGAACAAACTAAGGTCAAGGAACAATACCGAGCTGGCCCCTATGAACATGATAGTCAGGCAGATTATAAACAACCAGAGAAACAATATCAGGGCATTATACGGTTTTATAGCCGATCAGACACCTGCAAAAGCTGAAATTGAATACTATACAACTTTTCTTAACCAGGAGACCCCCGTATTCCTCGGGATTGAAAAAATCGCACGAAAGTACAACATGGCTGTTGTAATTCTAAATGTTGAAAAAATAAAGCGCGGATATTACACCATGAAGTCGGAATTGCTTTTTGAGAATACCGAAGGACTGCCTAAGTACATGGTAACGGATGCCCATGTTAAAAGAATTGAGGAGATAATCAGAAAGAAACCTGAGTACTGGATTTGGACGCATCGGCGCTGGAAATATAAAAAACCTGAATGATGATCAAGACAGCTGTTGTAATATTGAACTGGAACGGTCTTCCGTGGCTGAAGAGATTTCTTGGGGATGTCATCCGTTTCTCAAATGACGATGAAACAAAGGTTTTTGTAGCAGATAATTGCTCCAATGACGGTTCAGTTGAATGGCTGGCAAGAAATTTCCCTGAAACCGAGCTTATCAGATTTGATACCAACCTTGGATTTGCCGGTGGCTACAATGCAGCCCTGAATCAGATAAATGCAAAATATTTCGTCCTTCTTAACTCCGACGTTGAGGTAACGGAAAACTGGCTCAAACCGCTTATAAGCTTTATGGACCAGAATCCTGATGTGGCATCATGCCAGCCAAAGATAAGATCACTTGCCAACAGGGATTTTTTTGAATACGCGGGTGCAGCAGGCGGATATATCGACAAATACGGATATGCCTTTTGCAGGGGACGCATTTTCGATAATGTTGAAAAGGACACAGGGCAGTATGATGATGCGGTTGATATATTCTGGTCGACCGGCGCCTGCATGGTAGTCAGGGCAGCAGCATGGTCAAAATGCGGAGGATTCGATGAGGACTTTTTTGCACACATGGAAGAGATTGACCTGTGCTGGAGATTCCATCTGTCGGGCCTCCGCGTGGTATTTGTCCCCGGATCGGTCGTATACCATGCCGGCGGAGGCGCTCTTCCTTATGGATCAGAACTCAAAACTTACCTCAACTTCAGGAACAGCCTTTATCTCTTATATAAAAACCTTCCTGACGAAAAACTGAAGTCAGTTCTGTTCAAAAGGCGGATCCTTGATGGGATTGCAGCTATAAGATTCTTTTTTAAGGGTCACGAAAACCTCAGGGCCATCCGGAAAGCTCACCGGGATTTTTCCAGGGCAGTGAAATTTCTGAAACCGAAAAGAAGTGTTGTTAAAAAATTAACAATCACACAACCCCGGTATGGCATATTGAACAAGAGTATCGTTTTCAGGTTTTATTTCCTGAATGAGAAAATTTTCAGCAACCTGAAATTTCAATAGAAAGGAAATGAAAAACCACCAGTTTATAATATTTCTTACTGTAGTTCTCGCTATTTATTCATCAGTAAACATATATATATATCTTAAAGGGTATAATGCAATTAACTCCTTTCAGCACAACCGTCTCTGGTATTTCATTGTTTTTCTCTTACTGGCTCTGGCATTTGTGGCAGGCAGGATAATTGAAGCAAGGAGCTCATCGGTTTTTTCGGATATACTGAACATAGCAGGAGGATTCTGGATGGCTTTCATGCTTTATGGTTTCATCTTTCTTTTATTATCTGACATTGTTTCTCTTGCGGCAAGGATCACAGGTATGCTGAACCAGGGCAATATTGCCGTTTACCGGAAGTGGGCCTTCATAATCACTGTTCTCGCTTCATCATCGCTTATTATTGCAGGCTTCATAAATGCCCTGAAACCTGTGACCACAAAATATGAACTGACAATAAACAAGCCGGCAGGAGAAATAAAGGAACTGAAAATTGCAGCAGTCTCTGACATTCACCTTGGCAGTATAATAAGAAAAAGAAGCATAAGAGAACTTTCGGCTTTGCTTACCAGACTGAAACCCGACCTTGTCTTACTGCTCGGCGACATTGTCGATGGCGAAATGGGGCCTGTCATCAGGGATGATCTGTTGCAGTATTTCAGTTGCCCTAAATGCAAAGACGGCCTTTATGCTATTACCGGCAATCATGAATTCATAGGCGGCGCACAAAGGACAATCCCTTATATTGAAAGCAAAGGAATCAGGCTGCTGAAGGATGAAGTTGTAACAATTGAGGAGGGAGGGATTCAACTTATCGGGCGACTCGACAGGGATGGAAAAAGGTTTTATGGAAAGGAAAGGAAGTCTCTTAAAGAGCTGGTGTCACTGGCCGACACCACAAAACCAATAATACTGCTTGATCATCAGCCATTTAACCTCCATGAATCTGAAAAATACGGTATAGATCTCCAACTGTCGGGTCATACCCATAATGGTCAGATGTGGCCCCTGAATTACATTACTTCGGGGATATATGAGCTAAGCCATGGTTACAAGAAGAAAGGCAATACACACTTCATCGTTTCATCGGGATTTGGAATATGGGGTCCGCGCGTCAGACTGGGAAGCCGTCCGGAGATCATATTTATCACCCTCCGATTCAGAAATGATTAAGAAATCAGGATGGGCATCAGAGAAGATCATAAACCTTTTCAAGGGTCATTCCCCTCGATCCCTTGACAAGGATAAAAGTGCCCTTTAAGGGCTCTTTTCTGAGATGATTTCTAAGTTCATTAATATCAGAAAAAGAAAGAAATTCTGTTCCCGATGATGCCTTTTTGAAATTACTGCCAACAAGAAAAACTTTTTCGGCATTCAGCATTTTTACCTGTTCAATGAGCTTCAGATGCTCTTCCTCGCTCTTTTCTCCGAGTTCGAGCATATCGCCAAGGATAACGGCTTTTCTGCCGGCTTTAAGCTCTGAAAACGATTTTATCGCAAGCGACATGCTTGTAGGGTTGGCATTGTATGAATCACAGACAATAGTGTTATCGGGTGTCGTTTTTATCTGCGACCTGTTGTTCCCTGGCTGATATTTTGCAACCTGCTCAAGAATATCCTCAATTGATACACCGAGAAACAATCCTGTTGCTATTGCTGCAGTGACATTTTCCAGATTACAGGAACCAAAAAGGGCAGTCTGGATATCATGGGTCTTATGCTGGTATTTAACCCTTACTGCCAGGTTCATCTCCGACGGCAAAGCCTCCACGATCAGATCAACGCCCGTTGGATTGGAATACGGCACTGCCCTGTTGATAAGCTTATAAATCTTTTCGGTAAGGAGAGGATTCCTGTCATTGTAAATGGCAATCCCGTTGGCCTTTCTAAGGTATTCATAGAGTTCCGATTTTGCTTTGAGCACCCCTTCGAAGGAACCGAATCCTTCAATATGGGCATTCCCAACATTGGTAATTATACCATAATCGGGCCGGGCAATATTGCAAAGTGTTCTAATCTCGCCAAGATGGTTCGCCCCCATTTCCAAAATCATCATCTCAACATCGCGCGGGGCCGATAATATAGTCATCGGAAGGCCGATTTCATTATTAAGATTCCCTTTTGTATAATGGACCTTTAATTTTCTTGACATTATTGAAGCGATAAGCTCTTTGGTAGTCGTCTTCCCGTTAGTACCCGTTATTGCAAGAACCTTTGCATTGGTCATTTTGCGGTGATGGGTAGCAAGGCCCATGAGTTCAAGCAGGGTATCATCAACAAGTATGGTTCTGTCGGTTTCAAATGCCGGATCGTCAATAACAGCATAAGAGGCCCCTTTGTCAAGCGCTTCTTCGGCATATTTGTTCCCGTTGAAATTCTGACCCCAGAGAGCAAAAAACAGTTGTCCTTTCTTAATCGTACGGGAATCCGTTGAGACTCCCGTCGATTCTTCGGTAAAAATCCTGTACAGATCTTCTGTCTTCATAAAGCAAGTAATTACAGCATAAATTTAAAAAAACAGCCCCACTATTTTTCATAATGAGGCTATTAATATTTGCAAGGTGACTTTTCAGAAACCCGAAGGGCTTCCAACCCTTATCATGGCACATCTGAAACCAATATCATCACGACTGCTTTCCTGGTCGAGAAATCTTCTTGTCGAAGGATTGAGCCAATAGGCCCTGTCTTTCCAGGAACCGCCTTTATATACTCTTGCATTGTCATTAATAAGTGTTGTGAAATCCTGTCCTTCCTGGGCATACATTCTTGAAGAACCCTTTTTATTATCTTCCGTATTCCAGTCTGATCCTGAAGGAATTGCCGATTGCAGATCCCCGTCACGGTAATTTCTGTAATCACCTTTCTGGTAATTGAACCTGTTTGCGACATCTTTATCCTGGACAGTATCTACATAGAGGCGTCCAAGCTTATCCTTGCTTACTATCTGTCCGTTGGCGTCTCTCCTCAGGTCAGTGAATACATTGCCCCTGAAAGGATTGAAGTCGTCAACATCTTCAGATGTAAGCGGGCGGTATACATCCTGAACCCATTCGTTGACATTTCCGGCCATGCAATAAAGGCCATAGTCATTCGGCCAGTAAGACTTAACATCGGTTGTTATGCTGCCGTTATCGTTAAGACTGCCGGCAACTCCCATCAGGTCACCCCTTCCACGGACAAAGTTTGCCATCATCTCGCCCCTGTTTTTCTTTGCTGAATTTCTTACGTTGTGTCCATCCCAGGGATAAATCCTTCTTTCATAAATGCGTTCCTCGAAAGTGTTTCCCTTCAGGGAATATGCTGCAAATTCCCATTCTGCTTCTGTGGGAAGCCTGTATGCCGGGAGCAGGACACCATCCTCAAAGTTGGTCCTTCTTTCAGTCTGGTTCGGATTGAGACTCTCACGCAACTGGTTTACAACGCCTTCGTACTGACCTGCGAGGTAAGCCTCGGTGTTGAAATTCTTTTCGTTAAGCTGATTTGGATCGGGATTAAGTTCACCCTCATCAATCAGTATCTGTTCGTTCACCCTGTCAGTTCTCCAGAGGCAGTAGTCATTGGCTTTAACCCAGCTCACGCCAACCACAGGATAATTATTGTATGACGGATGCCTGAAATAATACTGAACATACGGATCATTGAATCCCATCGGGCTTCTCCATACAAGTGTGTCAGGTAAGGCTCTTCTGTACACTTCAGGATAATCCTTGTAAACCCTCCTCAGCCAGAACAGATACTCGCGGTAATCAACGTTTCTGACCTCTGTCTCATCCATATAGAATGAAGATACAGTTACAGTCCTGGGTATATTGTTCCAGTCAAACATAACATCCTGTTCGACTCTTCCCATCGTGAAACGGCCGCCTTCAATAAGTACAAGACCCGGGCCCGTTTTCTGCTCTGCTCCTATAGCAACTTCAAATCCTCCGTTGTCGGGGTCATTATATCTCCACCCTGTAGTGGGGGAAACATTTGAATTACCCTTCTTTCCACCCTTGCATGAGAAGAGGATGAGCGCTGCCATAAATATGACCGACAAGGTTCTGAATCTATACATAACTCGCTAATTTTTATCGCATTTAAGAATTTTCAAATATAAGATATTCCTGAAATTTTTTTGGACATCAAATATAACTACATAACAGGCAAATTTATTGTCCTGAATTTTATTCTTTTTTCAACTTTGTTCAAACTCAGGATCATTCCGGTCTGATGCATTAACGAAAATGGCATGAATGTATTGTGCGAACTGACATTAAACCTGTAATTATAATAAACCGTAAGTTTCTCCTTCCTGAATGAAAAACCGGCCTGAAGGTTTAGATTCTTATTGCTGTTGTAAATAAACACAAGGCTTGCGGCAAGGGCATTGTCTGAAAGATCGGCGCCTGCGGCAGCTGCAAAGAAATCACCCTGCAGCTCGAATGATGCCATAGGCCTCAATAAAAATCTTTTTTCCCTGCCTGTCAGAACATCACCCATAATGCTGATCGTAATTTTCCTGTCGAGCCGCTCCTTCCCTTCACGGTCTGTGCCCAGACCCGGACGAGTAAGGTGGGAAACAGCAAAGCTTCCCGTAACATTCCTGTAAACAATTACAAATCCCGTTCCGGCATCAAAAGCAGTTGTGTTTTCATTCTCAGTTATTTCAGAAGTAGGGAGCGATACATTACCCATCGCGTCAATCTGATCGGGAAAGACGGCATCACCGAAATTATACCCCCTGTGATAAAATGATGCCGAGAGTCCTGCATTTATAAACAGCTCCCTTCCTGCCTGAAGGAAATAGGCGTATGAAAGGCCTCCCCTCAGATCATTCAGTATTCCTCCCAGATAGTCGTTTGAAATGAAAAATCCTGCTCCCCCGTGAAGTATATCAAAATAGGAATCATATGACAGGTAGCCGGTATGAAAATTATAAGAATTGCCCGGGTAGAAATTCATATACGAAATCCTCAAAGAGCCATCAGCTCCCGAACCAGCAAAGGCGGGATTAACTGACATATATGACTGCAAACAGGGGAAATAACTTGTTTCCTGGCTCCCGGCCAGAACATAGAATCCTGTCAGAAAAGTAATTAAAAGAAAAATTCGTCCCCGGTGTTTCATCAGCAGCTGATTTTCGGACAGCAGAAAATCCTGAAGTCAAATTCACGAATAATTTCAAATCACAAAATAAACCAAAAACCTGAACTACATTTCTATCTTTGACCTTAATTATGATGAAACAGTCACGCATATTGTTTTTCCTGGTAATCATAGCATCCTGTCCCTGTTTTGTGCGGGGAGGAGAAGGCAATTATTCATCCTCCTCTTTGCTGGCATCGGGCAAATGGTTTAAGATACCCGTCACAGTCGACGGCATTTACAGGATAGATTATTCAAAACTGAAACAGCTCGGGCTCATTGATCCTTCAAATCCGAAGATATTCGCCAACAACTGCGGGCAGCTGTCATATTACAACGATGGCACTGCGCCTGATGATCTCAGGGAAATTGCCGTTTTCACATCAAAAGGAAATGACGGCATCTTTAATGAAGGTGATTATCTTCTGTTTTATGGTCAGGGTACGGGAAGGTGGATATTTGACTGCGCCGCCAAAGACTTCAGTTATCTGAGACATAATTATTCAGACACGGCTTTCTATTTTCTGACATCAGGAGGCAGGCAGGGAAACAGAACTGTTGTCGCTGAAGTGCCGGCTTCTCAGGCAAATCATTTTTCATCATCGTCAGATGCTCTTTTCATACATGAGGAAGAGTCTGAAAATCTGTTGCATTCAGGAAGGGAGTGGTACCAGCCCGTAAGTTCTTCAAAAGAGACGGCCATTGAGACAGGCTTCAAAGACCTGGCAACGGCAGAAAAAATAAAATACAAGCTCAGGGTGCTTGCAAGAAGCTCATCATCAACATCTTTCAGGCTTCTGGATAAAGGAACGGAAGTTGGTGCCGTGACGGTACCGGGTATCGATCCGTCGTCATCGACGGGAATTTATGCTCAGTCAGCCTTTCTTGAAGGCGATTTTGCACCTTCATCAGGCGCTACCGTCTTAAACCTTCAGTTCCTGAATAACGGGTCGGTCTCAGCCAGGGGTTGGCTCGACTATCTTATGCTTCACGCCAGAAAGAACAGTAAATTTGATGGAAAGACTTCATTTTACATGGATTCCGGGTCAGTCGGACAAGGGTTTGTTACAGAATTCACAATAAACAGTTCAGCGGGAGATGTTACTGTATGGGATGTAACCAATCCTTTTTCAGTAAGAATAATTCCCTTATCAGTTTCAGGGAACAATCTCATTTTCAGAACAAAGACTGATTCGCTCAGATGTTTTGCAGCATTTACATTAAATAGTGTTATCACCCCCGGAACCTTTATACCAGTACCTCCGCAGGACCTTCATTCCTCATCTCCGGCAGACATGATAATAGTAGCTCCCCCCCTTTTCGTCCCATATGCATCAAGGCTTTCCCGGATCCATGAGGCCAACAGCGGACTTGTATCCATGGTGGTTACCCCTGTTCAGATCTACAATGAATTTTCGGGAGGAACCCCTGACATTGCCGCAATTCGCAATTTCGTAAGAATGAAGTACATAACTCAGAAAAACACGTCACATCCGCTGAAATACCTTCTTCTTTTCGGGGATGGATCATACAACAACAGGATCCTGCCGCCTGATAATCCCAACTTCGTACTGACCTACCAGTCGCAGAATTCAAATGTCCAGGTTTCCACCTTCACTTCAGACGATTTTTACGGACTTCTGGATGACGGGGAGGGTGAAGACACAGGCAGTGAAGACATAGGGATAGGAAGAATACCTGTCGGTGATACGACGGGTGCAAGGATCGCAGTATCAAAAATTGAACGGTATCTGAACCGGTCCTTCGGGGGCGACTGGAAAAATGTTGTCTGCCTTACTGCCGACGACGAGGACGGCAACACACATGTTTCGGATGCAGAAGGACTTGCCTTAATTATTGAGGAGAAAGCACCATGGATGAACGTGAAAAAAATATATTTCGACTCCTTCAGGCAGGAGACAACACCGGCCGGAGAGTTCTACCCCGATGTGGTTCAAGCCATTAACGGGCAGATCAATTCGGGCAGCCTGATATTTAACTATATCGGACACGGAAATGAAACCAGCCTCGGACACGAAAGAGTTGTAACACCTGAATCGGTTGCCAGCTGGAAAAATATAGGCAGGCTCCCTCTTTTCATAACGGCAACATGCGAATTCAGCCGCTTTGATGATGCTGAAAAAAACATTGCCACAGGCGCACTTCAGCCCAAAAACTCTTCAGGCGAAAACATCCTGCTGAAGGAAGACGGCGGAGCCATTGCCCTTATGTCTACTTCAAGGCTGGTGTATTCCGCTCCTAATTACGTTTTGAACAGGAACATCTTTGAAGTCGCTTTTAATCGCGGCGAAGATGGGTCGGGACTCTGCTTTGGCGATATTATAAGGCTGGCCAAGAACAGATCCGGGAACAATACGAATAAACGCAATTTTGTGCTTCTCGGAGACCCGGCAGTCAGGCTTTCGTGGCCATGGCAGGGAATAGTAGTGACAGATTCGATAAACAATGTCGCGGCAACACAGGACAGTGATACACTAAAGGCCCTTTCCGTAATAAGTATTGAAGGTCACGTAGCAGATGCCGCAGGCAACGACCTGAGTGATTTCAATGGTATCATCACGACAGTGATCTATGACAAACCTGCTGAAAAAGAAACACTTGCCAACGACGGTGGTCAGAAGTTCCATTATAACACCCGCGAAAACATACTTTTCAGAGGGAAGACAAGGGCCATAAACGGCAAATTCAGGTTTTCATTCATTGTTCCCCGCGACATGGATTACACTTATGGAAAAGGAAAAATAAGTTATTATGCTTCTTACGGCGGCATGGAACTTACAGGAAATTATTCGGAAATAATTGCAGGAGGATTCAGCAGTACCGTTGATATCGATAATGAGGGACCATCCATAAGGTTGTTCATTAACGATACACTTTTTAAAAACGGAGGTATTACAGATCGCGATCCCAGGCTTTTTGCCATCATTGAAGACAAAAACGGAATAAATACATCCGGAACCGGCATTGGACACGATATTATATGCCGGCTCGATAACAACATTGAGAATTCTTTCATTCTCAACACATATGTTGACTATGAAACCGGAAGCTATACGAAAGGAACAATTGATTTCAGACTGACCCGACTTGCAGCCGGAACGCATACAATTACTCTTAAGGCCTGGGATAACTATAACAATTCGACCGAAAAATCACTGGAGTTCATTGTCGGGGATGAAGATCGCTTTATTCTCCGGAACCTTATGAATTACCCGAATCCTTTTAAGAATTCGACATGGATTACGGCTGAACACAACAGGCCCGATGAATACCTGAATGTCACAATTGAAATATTCAGTGCTGATGGAAAACTTGTGAGGGTACTGAAAGAATCGGAATATTCAACTGGTTACCGGCTTTATCCCGTTGAATGGGATGGCACAGGCCCGGGAAACGGGAAAACAAGGAGCGGACTGTATCCCTACAGGCTCACTGTCGTATCCGGAAATGGCGAAACTGCCACTATTTCAGGAAGAATGATCATTTATTGATCATCACACAATAAGTCACCTGATAATTTGTTTTATATTTGTAAACTCAAAAAATTCAAATATCAGCATGAAGAAAAAAAATACTCCTGTTATTCTTTTGTTTTTATTGTTAGTGTCGGGAGTCCAGGGTTTAAATGCCCAGGAACTCAATGCCATTCAGACAGTTGTTCCCTTCCTGACGATTGCGCCCGATTCAAGATCCGGAGCGATGGGCGATGTTGGAGTGGCAACAACGCCCGATGTCTACAGCCAGCACTGGAATCCTGCAAAATTCGCTTTTATTGATGGCAAGGCCGGGGTTGGCATTTCCTATTCTCCATGGCTCAGAAACCTCGTACCTGATATCAACATTGCCTATCTTACCGGATATTACCGCATCGATAAGAAACAGGTTGCCAGCGCCAGTTTGCTGTATTCGTCCCTTGGCGATGTGCCGTTCACTGATGAATTCGGTAATCTTGAACGCAATTTCAAGCCTAATGAACTGGCATTCGACGTCGGATATTCAAGGATTTTCGCTGATCATTTTTCCGGAGGAATTGTGTTCAGGTTCATTTATTCGAATCTGACAGGCGGAACATACTCGGGCGGCGATGCAACAAAGGCGGGGACCTCGTTTGCTGCTGATATTTCGGGATATTACAATAACAAGATATCGCTTTTCAGCAAGGATGGAGATGTTGCCTTCGGAGTTAACTTCTCGAATATAGGTTCAAAAATGAGCTATTCCGACGACCAGAAATCCGACTTCATTCCCATGAATCTCAGGATCGGCGGATCTTCTTCTCTTAACCTTGATAATTTCAACAAGATTGCCCTTGCGATAGACTTCAACAAACTTCTTGTACCAACACCTCCCATCTATAATAATGACATGGAAATCATCGACGGGAAAGACCCGAACGTATCGGTACCCGTTGCTATTTTCCAGTCATTTTATGATGCCCCCGGCGGTTTCAAGGAAGAAATACATGAAATTACATCCTCCATTGGTCTGGAATACTGGTACAACAACCAGTTTGCAATCAGAACAGGCTATTTTCATGAAAATGCAAGCAAAGGGAACAGGAAGTATTTCACTGCAGGGGCAGGTTTCAGGCTTAAAGGCTTTGAGATAGACTTCTCATACCTCATGCCGACCGTATCAAACCATCCGCTGGCAAGAACATTACGCTTTTCACTTGCATTCGATATCAATACATTGAGCAACAACGGCAGATAATCATAATGGGGTTCAGGGTAGGCCAGGGAATCGATTTTCACCGTCTTGCACCGGGTCTTGATTTATGGCTCGGAGGAGTAAAAATCTCTTCGGAACGGGGATGTGTTGCCCATTCTGACGGAGATGTTCTTCTCCATGCCATTTGTGACGCATTGCTCGGTGCTGCCGGATTGATGGACATAGGATACCACTTCCCTGATAATGACCCTGCCTATCGGAATATCGACAGTAAAATATTACTTAAAAGGACTCTTGATCTGATAAAAGGAAAGGGATATTCAGTCAATAATGTCGATGGCACAATCTGTCTGGAAAAGCCAAGAATAGCTCCGTTTGTACCTGAGATGAAAAAGACCATATCGGAAATTCTAGGGATATCGCCCGATGCAGTTTCCGTTAAGGCAACAACGACTGAAAAAATGGGATTTACGGGCCGTGAAGAAGGCGTTGTGGCACTAGCTGTTGCCTGTCTGATCTGACAGGGCCTCATCTATTGCAGAATCATCGGCAACATATGGCACCGTGACTTTAAGTCCGGGTGTCCGTTTCATCTCCCTGCCCAGGGTAAACATGGCGCCATGGTTCCCGGCCCAGCTCCGGCGGGCTATGCCGTTGTTGACATCCCAGTGAAGCATCATCCTCAGCTTCCGTTCGGTATCCTGCTTTCCATCCAGAACCATTCCGAAGCCTCCGTTTATGACTTCGCCCCATCCCACTCCGCCGCCATTATGTAACGAAACCCATGTTGCCCCCCTGAATGAATCACCGATGACATTATGAACCGCCATGTCGGCAGTGAATTTTGATCCGTCGCGGATGTTTGATGTCTCCCTGTACGGAGAGTCGGTACCGGAAACATCATGATGATCGCGGCCAATAACTACAGGCGCAGAGATCCTCCCATCCCTAATTGCTGTATTAAAGGCGCCTGCTATCTCAGCCCTTCCTTCAGCATCGGCATACAGGATACGAGCCTGTGATCCGACAACAAGCCTATTACGGCCGGCTTCCCTTATCCAGCGAATGTTATCCGACATCTGCTGAGTTATTTCCGGGGGTGAGGTATTAAGAAGTTTTTCAAGTATTTCAACAGCAATCATGTCTGTGGTTTCAAGGTCAGCCGGCGAATTTGAACAGCATACCCAGCGGAATGGACCAAATCCATAGTCAAAGCACATTGGACCCATGATGTCCTGAACATATGAAGGATATCTGAATTCACCCGAGGGATCAAGGATATCTGCTCCGGCCCGTGATGCTTCAAGAAGGAAGGCATTGCCATAATCAAAAAAATATGTACCCCTCTCACTGTGGTGGTTTATGGCCTTTACCTGCCGGCGCAGAGACCCCCTTACAAGGTCCCTGAATTTTTCAGGATCCGATGAGATAAGCCTGTTTGATTCCTCAAAGGAAACGCCTGCTGGATAATATCCTCCAGCCCAGGGATTATGAAGCGAGGTCTGGTCCGATCCGATATCAACCTTTATGTTGTTTTGGGCAAGATATTCCCAGAGATCTACAACATTTCCCTGGAAGGCAAAGGATCGTGGCCTGTGAGTTCTTTTTGCCTCAAGGATCTTTTTGGCAAGACATCCTTTATCGCAGACAACCTCATCGACCCATCCCTGGGAATATCGTGTCGTGACAGCCTTGGGATTCACTTCCGCTATCACAGAGATGACTCCGGCAATGGCGGCGGCCTTTGGCTGGGCTCCCGACATGCCGCCCAGGCCGGAAGAGACAAACAGCTTTGGTTCGTTTTTATCATTGTCGTGCCTTATCTTCCTGCATGCATTAAGGATAGTGATAGTAGTCCCGTGCACGATACCCTGGGGTCCGATATACATATATGAACCCGCCGTCATCTGACCGTACTGGGATACACCGAGGGCATTGAACTTCTCCCAGTGATCCTGTGACGAATAATTTGGAATCACCATACCGTTTGTCACCACCAGGCGGGGAGCATCGCGATGTGAGGGAAAAAGACCGAGGGGATGACCAGAATAGACAACAAGGGTCTGTTCATCAGTCATTTCGGAAAGATACTTCATTGTAAGCCTGTATTGGGCCCAGTTCTGGAAAACGGCACCATTCCCTCCATATGTAATAAGTTCGTGAGGATGCTGCGCAACCGCATTGTCGAGATTGTTGGAGATCATCAGCATAATTGCGGCAGCATGTACAGACCGGTGCGGAAAATCATTAATGTGACGTGCCTTTATTTCATAATCGGGCCTGAACCTGTACATATAGATCCTGCCTCTTTCCTTCAGTTCTTCTGCAAACTCCTTTGAAAGGACACTGTGAAGAGAAGGCGGGAAATAGCGAAGTGCATTTTTTATTGCAAGCTTTTTCTCGGCGGCACTCAGGATCTCCTTCCTTTTAGGCGCATGATTTAAATTATGATCATATGGTTTCGGATCCGGCAGATAATCCGGAATACCCTCAGCCACCTGCTTCTTAAAGTCATCGGCAGACATACCGTAATTTTTTGGTTGCATCTGTAAAGTTAGAAAAAAAAGAGGGTGTCTTCTGAGACACCCCCCCGCCATTTGATATCATAAATCAAAGATGACTTTCATTTATTATTTCATCATCCACAAGGATGCGCCCGCAATATTCGCAGACAATGATTTTCTTGCGCGATCTGATGTCGAGCTGGCGCTGTGGCGGAATCTGGTTGAAGCAACCGCCGCAGGCATCACGCTGGACGGGGACAACGGCAAGGCCGTTTCTCGCATTCGACCTGATCCTTTTATATGCTGTCAGGAGCCTGTCTTCAATCAACCCCTGTATCTTCTCCGATTTGCTGTACAACCCCTCCTCTTCTTTCTGAGTGTCGGAAATTATCTCATCAAGTTCGGCCTTTTTGTTCTCGAGGTCGGTTTTACGGTCGGCAAGAGTAGCTTCCGATTCGTTTATCAGGGCTTTCTTTTCATCAATCTGTGCTGTAAACTCTTTTATCTTCTTGTTGAAAAGTTCGATTTCAAGATTCTGGAATTCGATCTCTTTCGACAGGGAGTCAAATTCCCTGTTGTTCCTGACATTTTTCTGCTGCTCTTCATACTTTTTTATAAGAGCCTCGGCTTCTGTAATCTCGTTGTTCTTTTTAGAAACAGCTTTCTCAAGGTTCACGACCTCTTCCCTAAGGTTTCCAAGCCTTGTCTCGAGCCCGGCAATTTCATCCTCCAGATCCTGTACTTCAAGAGGCAGCTCGCCCCTCAGAGTTTTGATCTTGTCTATTTCCGAATCAACCAGTTGAAGACTATATAGGGCTCTAAGTCTTTCCTCGACGGAAATCTCAGTTTCGTGTGATTTTGCTTTTTCCATTTTAAAGATAATTTATCGGATTGGTATTTGTTTTTGAAAACCGGACTGCAAAGTTAGGGAATTTTTTTACAATTAGATCGTATAAAATCTCCACTGAGCATTTTTCAGTCTCAAAATGGCCGCAATCCACAAGCAAAAGACGATTATCAGGCTCAAAATAAGAGTGGTATTTTATGTCAGCAGTAACAAAGGCATCGGCCCCGGATCTGACAGCATCGTTCAGAAGTGATGCGCCGGAACCTCCGCATAGTGCGACTTTTTTCACAGGCCGGCCCGTGGGTTTTGAATAACGGATCCCTTCAGCCCCGAAAGCCGATTTCAGTTTATGAAGGAAGACGCTTTCGTCAACAGCCTCTGGGAATTCACCGGTACATCCCAAACCTGAATTAATGTTGTCGTTTTCAAGGGCATAGATATCATATGCAACCTCTTCGTAGGGGTGAGCATCCAGAAGCGCCTTTATTACCTTGTCTTTCAGATGCGTATAGAGAACAGTCTCAAATCTTGTCTCCTTTTCAAAATGCAATATCCCTTTCTTTCCAGCATATGGCTTTGTACTTTCGCCTCCGCGGAAGCTTCCTGTGCCCTCAGCGGTAAAACCGCAAAGATCATAATTCCCTGTTACACCGGCCCCGGCGCTGAATACTGCATTCCTCACCCTGTCGAGATGATCTTCAGGAACAAAAGTGACGAGCTTAAGCAATTTGTTTTTAAGTGTGCGTAAGACACTTATATTCTCCAAACCGAGTTTCCGGGCCATCTTCATGCTTACGCCGTTACTAACCATATCGAGGTTTGTATGTGCGGAATAAACTGCAATGTTATTCCTGATGGAATCCATAATAATCCTTTCAGTGGTGGAACGTCCGGTTATTTTCCGTATACCGCTGAAGATAAGCGGATGATGCGACAGGATCAGGTCCGCTCCCGTCAGGATGGCCTCTTCCACAACAGCCTCAGTAACATCAAGTGTTATGAGTGCCGAGTTTATCTCCCTGTCGGGCTGACCGACCTGGATCCCCGAGTTGTCCCATTCTTCCTGAAACGACAAGGGAATTGAAGAATCGAGAAATGAGATAAGTTCCGATAGTTTCATCCTGCAGTAAGTATGTTTTGAGCAGCAATAAATTCACATGCTGTCCCTCAGTTCCAAAAGGAGGTCCTTTATTTTATTCAGCGATTCGGTGATCTCAAATTTATGGTCGGCCTCATCCCATTTCCCCGAAAGTTTCTTTTTAACCCCTGCTATGGTCATTCCTTCCTCCTTGAGCAGTTTATGAATTATTGTAAGGTTTCTGACATCATTTGCAGTGAACATCCGGTTTCCCTTTTTATTCTTCATTGGCCGCAGAATGTCGAATTCATTCTCCCAGAATCTTACAGTCGAGACTGGCACTTCCAGCATTCTTGAGACTTCTCCTATCGAATAGTAGAGCTTCTCAATTTTCTTTTCCTTATATGGCATTTTCCGTGTGTAATGTTTCTGGAGGTCAAATATAGAACCGACACCGGATGATCAACAGCAAGGCCGTGGCTCAGTCGAATGACTGGCCCGTCCGGGAAGCTATTTCGATCATTTCTTCATATTCCCCAGGTGTAAGGTCGTTAAAGAAGAAGTTGACAGGATCGACGTTCGACCCGTTCATTTTTATCTCATAATGAAGATGAGGGGCAACTGACATACCTGTATTTCCCACAAAGCCAATGACATCTCCCCTGCCGACTTTCTGTCCCTCCCTTACATTAAAGCTGTCGAGATGGGCATAGATCGACTGATATCCAAAACCATGATTGATTACTATATAATTGCCCATACCTCTTTTCCCCGATTGAACAGTTTCAACAGTACCATCTCCTGAAGCATAGACTTCTGTCCCAAGAGGGGCTGTGAAATCCATCCCTGCATGAAACTTGCTTATCTTGTAATAAGGGTGTATCCTGAGTCCGTAACCTGATGCTATACGCGTAAGATCTTTTGTGGAGATCGGAATTATGGCAGGGATTGATCTCAGCATGTTCTCCTTTTCAGTTGCCAGGGCAATAAGTTCATCAAAGGATTTTGACTGCACATACACTTTCTTTCTTATGGCATCGAGCCGTTTTGCTGTTTCTATAACGATTTTTGAATTATTGTATCCTTCAAGTTCGTTATACCTGTTGACACCTCCGATACCTGCCTGCCGCTGGGTCGCCTGAATGGGTTCGGCGCCGAAGATGGAACGATAAAGGTTATCGTCGGTTTCCTGAAGGTGTTCAATAACTTTCTCAAGATTTCCCATTTCCCTGTGAACAAGGTCGTATTGCAAAGTCAGCTGGGCAATTTCGCGTTTAAGTGCTTTTTCCTTGGGGCTGTCGAAAACCAGACCAAAAATGAAATTGAAGACCACGGCAATAATAACAGATCCTACTATAAATGCAAGGGCTCTGAGAAGAAGTGATTTTACCCCGAGACGGATCTTGTCAAAGCTCAGGGATTCAGGATTGAACTTATATTTAGCTTTTTTGGCCATAACCGGGCAAAGATAATTATTTCACCACATAAATGAAATATCACCTGTAAAAGTCTTATGGCAATCTGAACCGGGCAACTACGATCCTACCTGTATTTTGAGCGGGCTGAAAGGGTTTGTATCATCTCAAAATACTCGTCCTCCGTAAGATCGTTGTTGAAGAAATAAAGAGGATTCTTATACTGGCCATACAGGTCTATCTGGTAGTGTAAATGAGGTCCGGTCGATGTTCCGGTGCTGCCGGTCAATCCGATAAGATCTCCTCGCTTCACATTCTGTCCGACCGTCACCTTCATATTGCTCAGGTGGCCGTAGGTAGACTGATAACCATATCCATGGTCAATCACTATGCAATTCCCGAGCCCTCCTTTCCAGCCGGCTTCTATCACCTTGCCTGAACCGGTTGCAAAAACCTGTGTTCCGTAAGGAGTGCTGAAATCCTGGCCGTGATGCCATTGCGGAGTGCCAAGAACCGGATGTTTTTCCCTGAGTTTTACTCCGTCGCCGAGACGGTATATGACGTTAACCGGGCTTATCATGGGAAGATATTCCATTTCCCTCTCCCATTCATTTTTCTTTTTCTCAACCGACTTGAATGATTCGAACTGAACGGTTGTCATGTTCTTTATCTCATCAACCTTCTTACGCATGGAAATCAACAGCGAGGAATTATTGTAACCTTCAAGTTCATCGTACCTGTCAGTGCCGCCAAACCCCATCTTCCTCACCGATGAAGGTATTGAATCCATTTCAAGTACAGGCCTGTATCTGTGTTCATCAGATAATTTAAGGTCATTGAGTATTTTAAGTGAATTATCCATGCTCATCCCGAGCAGGGAGAATTTGAGCTTGAGATTTTCAATATCCTGTACAAGCATTCTTTCCTTGGAAGAGCCGAAAAGATCACTGAATACGGTTGTATAGAAAACTGTTACAGCAACCGAGGCCAGAAACCAAAGAAAAAACCTGAAAAGCTTGCTTTTCAGGGGCAGCTTTACCTGCTTGAATTGAAGATCTGTAAGATCCAGAAAATATTTCTTCTTAAACATCAGGGAATCCTGTTTTTTTCTCCGGGAGTGACAAATCTAAAACAATTAAATTAATTTTACAAACTCAAATTTAAGCTACTTATTGTAAAATTATATGGTTTTTTCACTTAAGTCGTACGAGTTAAGGCAGTTGTTTTTTGATTTTTTCAGGTCAAAAGGTCATTTGATAGTGCCTTCAGCCCCCATGGTAACCAAAAATGATCCCACCCTTATGTTCACAAATGCCGGGATGAACCAGTTCAAGGATATCTTTCTCGGCCACAGGCAGCCTGCCGACCGTCGGGTTGCCAATTCGCAGAAATGCCTCAGGGTATCCGGAAAACATAACGATCTCGAGGAAGTAGGTCTTGACACCTACCATCACACCATGTTTGAGATGCTTGGCAACTGGTCATTCGGCGATTATTTTAAGAAGGAAGCTATCGAATGGGCGTGGGAATTCCTTAACGGGAAGCTGGGCATACCTGAAAACCGTCTGTATGCAACGATATTCGAGGGCAGTCCTGAAGAAAACGTGCCAAGAGACGACGAGGCTGCGGAATGCTGGGACAGGATGTTCAGTGACCCGCGCGGCAGGATCATCGAGGGATCAAAAAAGGATAATTTCTGGGAAATGGGCGATACGGGTCCTTGCGGCCCCTGCTCGGAGATTCACGTTGACATAAGGGATGACAGCGAAAGGGAAAAGATCCCCGGACATACTCTTGTAAATAAAGGACATCCCCACGTAATCGAAATATGGAATCTTGTCTTCATCCAGTATAACAGGCTTTCAGACGGAAGCCTCGAGCAGCTTCCTGCAAAGCACGTTGATACGGGTATGGGGTTCGAAAGGCTGTGCATGGTGGTTCAAGGAAAAAAATCGAATTATGATACTGATATCTTCCAGTCGATAATAAGGGAAATATCTGTCGTTTCGGGCAGGAAATATGGAGAAAACGATGACCTGGATGTTGCCCTCAGGGTAATAGCCGATCATATCAGGGCAATCGCATTTTCGATAGCCGATGGCCAGCTTCCTTCAAACAACAAGGCCGGTTATGTAATCCGCAGGATACTCCGCAGGGCTGTCAGATATGGATATAACAACCTTGGGATGGAAGAACCGTTCCTTTACAGGCTTGTCCCTGTTCTTGCTGATGTAATGGGAGATACATACCCCGAACTTCGTTCCCGCAAGGATCATATTATTAAGGTAATTCACGAGGAGGAAACCTCATTTCTCAATACCCTGGGCAAAGGGCTGAAACTCATCGAAAGAAAGATCGATGAACTCAGGAATGAAGGTAATGGTGTCCTTCCCGGAAAAGCAGCATTTGAGCTTTACGACACCTACGGCTTCCCTCTCGATCTCACCCAGCTGATCCTAAAGGAAAAAGGACTTTCTACGGATACAGAAGGCTTTGAAAGGGAGATGAAAAGCCAGAAAGACCGTTCAAGGGAGGATGCCGCTGTGGAAACCGGCGACTGGATAACCGTAAGGGATGCCGGCGAAACAGAATTCACGGGATACGCAAGAACGGAAGACGATGTCCTCATTACAAAGTACCGGAAGATAAAGTCAAGGGGTAAGGAAAGCCTGCAGATGGTCCTCAATAAGACTCCATTCTATGCCGAGTCGGGCGGACAGGCCGGGGATACAGGGTACCTGGTTTCAGAAAAGGAAAAGATACTGATTAAAGACACAATCAAAGAGAACACCACGATAATTCATATTACAGATGGGGAAATTGCCAATCCTGAAGCTCGCTTCCATGCCGTAATTGATCGTGAAAAAAGGCAAATGACCGCAAACAACCATTCAGCCACTCACCTAATTCATCATGCACTGAGGACTGTGCTCGGGAAACATGTCGAACAGAAGGGATCGCTTGTCAACGCCGACAGACTGAGGTTCGACTTCAGTCATTTCAGCAGGCTTACAAAGGAAGAAATTAAGAAGGTGGAAGCTGTCGCGAACAGCATGGTAAGAAAATGCATTCCCGCCAAGGTCCTGGAAGACGTGCCGATTTACAAAGCCCGCGAGATGGGAGCAATGGCGTTGTTCGGCGAAAAGTATGGCGACACTGTAAGAGTTGTTGAATTTGGCGAATCGGTTGAACTCTGCGGAGGAACCCATGTGGCAAATACCGGAAGCATAGGAATAATTAAAATTGTATCCGAGGGGGCGATTGCTGCCGGTGTGAGAAGAATTGAAGCGGTCACCGGAGGGAAAGCAGAGGAGTACATAAATGAAAAACTCACCTCCCTCGAGGATCTTGCGCTTCTTCTAAAGAGCACAGGAAATGTTAAGGAAAGTGTCGAAAAACTTATTGCCGAAAATGCTGCTTTAAGGAAAGACATTGAGAGGCTTCAGCTTCAATCAGCTGTGGCGTCTTTGAGAGAGATCGAAGAAAATGCAGTTATGATGGGAAACATAAGGTTCCTTTCAGGTTTAGTCGAGGCAGGATCTGCCGACGTGCTTAAGAACATCTCCCAGAAGGTAAGAAGCACCTCTGATAACAGCGTCCTGGTCCTTGGTACCGATATCGGCGGAAAGGCAAATCTTGTTGTGATGGTGTCTGATGCCCTTGTAAAAGAGAAGAATATCAATGCAGTAACAATTATAAAGGAGATCTCGCGAGAAATAAACGGCGGAGGAGGCGGACAGCCATTTCTAGCTTCCGCTGGCGGCAAAAATCCGGCCGGGTTAAAATCTGCAATCCGGAAAGCGGAAAACTACCTGAGGAGTATCATCTGATATCTTCTTGTTTTACCCCCCATCCCCCCTGAATGGGGGCTTAAAAACACGTTACAGAGACCCGTTCGCTGCTGATTCGTCATAAAATTCAATTGAATAGAATTAGTTCGATTCAGAAATGAACAGATTCTAAACAATTTGAATGATGTCCTAAATTCAATTCTATACATTATCAAGGACTTAGCCCCCATTAAGGGCTACTCTTTGTACACATCTCTGCTCAAGAATTCATTTTGAAGTTTTGAAATCATTAAATAGAAGGCGGTATATAAAGGTACAGAAATGATCGAAAATGAGAGATGCCTGAGTCATAAAAACAGGCAGGAATGATTGAAAATGAGAGATGCCGGAGGTATCCAAGTCCAATCCCGATCTATCGGGATGGTTACATCCATGGTAGATGGCTGACTGGGCTTACAACACCAGCGGTGTTGAAGAAAATCAGGTAAATAAGTATTCTTCTTTGTAATCTACAACATGTTCATTTAACAGACTGATCAGTTCCTCTTTGAAAGTAACAGTCTTATGATGTTCCTCCTGGTACATTACATACTTTATCAGTGATTCCTTGCTTGAAATATGATATGTGAATCCACTATATCCTACCTGCCAGCCGGGGAAACCGGAAAACAAGGATCTTTCTCTCAAAATAAGCATATGACTAGCTTCTTTTATATCTTTGATAAGGTATGCCGGACAAACTGTGGGATGTATATGGGTAATAATATGGATATGGTTACAAGCGCCTCCTACAATATAAGAGTGACATGATTTTTTTTTCAAAATTCCTGCAATATATCCGGAAAGAATATCCTTATTCTTTGTTGAAATAAAAGGTAAATGATCTTTTCTGCCAAAAACAAGCTGGTATAAAAACTGAGTATAAGTTGACATACTTTTCCACTTTTAGCACAGGAATAAAAATAATAAAAAATTCCGAAATAGTTCTTCAACCGCCCGGCGGTTGAGAAGAATTATATTCATTCCACCACGGATGTAACCGTGGATACTGGACTTCAAAGCCTCCGGCTTTAATTTCTAAGCTTTGCTAAAAAAAGGAGCTATTTTATTTACTGACATATTAACCCTACGAAACCGAATCTTTCAATATCAATATAAAAATTCAGCACTCCGGATCGGATCCGAAATCTGTACAAAGAGTAGCATTAAGGGGGGTTGGGGGGGGTGGAAACAAAAAAGGGGAGGAAACAAAAAAGGGGTGAAACAAAAAAAGGGGATTGAGGAAAAAAAGCGGTTAAACTGAGCTTTTGTTATATCTCCTTATCATTTTCCCCGGAACTGCCGCCTCAAACCTCTTCCATTCGAAAACATCAGCCGGGAATCATAAGTACATAATATTGATTGTTAAATATATACATATATATAATAGTTTTATTTTATCTCATGATTTCTTTAGTTCGAAAATTTTATTAGAATTGCACGACCTAAATTGATCAGAATATGGAAGTAACAAGAACATTCGACATCATTGACCTCAACGTTGAAAAATACCCGCGAAAGGACATGTACGCGGGGAAACAGGACAAAGAATGGAGAACATGGTCGACTGAAGAGATAAGGGATTACATCGACCTGATAAGTTATGGCCTTCTGGCAATGGGGTATAAGAAAGGCGACAAGATCGCAACAATTTCTCCCAACAAGCCAGAATGGAACATTGCCGATATGGCTCTTGCCCAGGCAGGAATTATCCATGTTCCCATATATCCCACAATCAGTATGGATGAATATGAATACATACTTGAGCATTCAGAGGCAAAGGCGATAATAGTTGGAAACAAGTCGATATATAACAAGGTAAAACCAATTGCCGGGAAAATAAGCAACCTCAGGGAGATCTTCTCATTTGATCCTGTGGAAGGGCTCAGGCAGTTCAGTGAAATCAGGGAAGAGGGTAAAAAATCGGGAGCGGAAACAAGGGATGAACTTGAAAAAATCAAGAAAAGCATTCTTCCCGAAGATATTATGACAATAATTTACACTTCGGGGACCACCGGGACCTCGAAAGGGGTAATGCTTACGCACAGGAATCTTGTATCAAATGCCATTACAACTTCAAAAGCGCATCACCTCGGGTACGGAAACCGAGCGATGAGTTTTCTTCCATTATGCCATGTATATGAAAGGATGCTCAACTATCATTTCCAATACAAGGGCATAAGCATCTATTATGTTGAGAACATGGGCACGATATCTGAGGCTGTTAAGGAAGTAAAGCCCCAGATTTTCAACACTGTGCCCCGCCTCCTGGAAAAAATCTATGACAACATAATAAGCAAAGGCAGGAATCTTTCTCCTTTGAAAAGGGTCATATTTTTCTGGGCTGTCAACCTGGGACTTAAATTCAGGCTCGAGGGCAATTCTGCATTTTATAAATTCAGACTCAGGATCGCAAGGAAGCTTATTTTCAGGAAATGGCAGGAAGCGCTTGGCGGTGAGCTTCAGGTAATGGTCTCGGGCGGAGCAGCCTTGCAGTCGAGACTCGAAAAGATATTCTGGGCCGCGGGACTGCCTGTTATCCAGGGCTACGGTCTCACCGAGACATCGCCGGTCATTGCAGTAAATCCGTTCAGGCCTGGCGAGATCCGTCTCGGAACAGTCGGGCCGGTAATAGAAGGATGTGAAGTGAAAATTGCAGATGACGGTGAGATATTATGCCGCGGCATCAATGTAATGGCTGGTTATTACAAGGCACCGGAACTTACTGCCGCGGCCATCGACGCTGAAGGATGGTTCCATACAGGCGACATAGGTGTCTTTGAAGAGGGAACATTCCTCAAGATCACCGACAGGAAAAAAGAGATATTCAAGCTGTCGGCCGGTAAGTACATAGCGCCTCAGGTAATCGAGAACAAGCTTAAAGAATCATTCTTTATCGAGCAGGCTATGGTGATTGGTGAAAATGAAAAATTCGCCAGCGCCCTCATTTCCCCAAACTTCGTATTCCTGCACGACTGGTGCTCAAAACATAAGATACAATTTCATGATAACAGAGAACTCATCGAGCTTCCCGAAGTCATTGAACAATTCGGCAGAGAGGTAAAGGAGGTTAACAAATCGCTGGGCGAGCATGAGCAGATAAAAAGGTTCAGACTTGTTGCCGAAGAATGGACCCCCCAGTCGGGAGAACTGTCCCCTACACTTAAGCTTAAAAGGAACCTTATCGCCGGACATTATAAAGATATCATTGCAGAGATCTATTTTTCCGGCGAAAAGGATAATAAAGTCCTTGCCAAGATTAAGAATGGGATAAACGGTATCCTGAAAAATCTTCCAAAATTCTGATAATTGAGAACTTGCTGTTTTTTTTAGCCGCTGCTCATCCGTCGGTTATATTTTTGTATTTTTAGTGCTTTCAAATTCTCATGAAGAAAGCTTTCAGGTTGATTATTGCATCTTTTGTATCGGCGATGATTGTCATCATCTCATCATGTTCACCCGATGCATGCTTTGAGGAGACAAATGCCTACCTGAAAGCCTCTTTCTGTCTCGACCTGACCAAAAAAATCAAGGCTCCCGACAGCCTGACACTCTATGGCCTTAATGCCGGTGGCAGCAGAATTTATGACAAGGCCGCAAAAATTCAGCCTGCCCTGTTACCTCTTAATCCCTCATCCGACACAAGCTCTTTCGCGATCAGGATCAATGGGGTTACCGACACAATAATATTCGTTTACACGACGTATCCCCACCTCATCTCGAAAGAGTGCGGTTATACATTTTTTCATTATCTCGATACCATACTCTATTCCAGAAACATAATCGACTATATCTACAGGAGCAACAACAGCATAACAACAAAAAATGAGGAAAACATTCGCATATTTTATTGACCTTTTCCTTTTGCTCATGCCTGTGTCATCAATGGCTCAGGACACTGTGTCATTTCCTCTTAAAATAAGGATCGGGGCCGATATGGCAGGGCCCGGGTTCTATTTGTCCGACAAAAATAATCTCAGCATCGAGGGTTATATTTCCTATGACCGCAGCGAAAAAACGGCCTGGGTGGCCGAAGCCGGATATCTCGACTATAAATATTCCCAGTATAATTACAACTACCTGAGCAAAGGCTGGTTTACGCGTATCGGGGTTGATTTCAACCTCCTTAAACCTGATATCTCGGCAGGAAAATACCAGGCAGGGATAGGACTGAGGTACGGCCTCAGCCTCTTCAGCTCCGAGACTCCGTCTTTCAGGCACGATAATTACTGGGGAACCACTACATCATCGATACCTTCCAAAACCAGGATGGGTCATTTCATTGAAGTGACACCCGGCGTCAGGGCCGAGATATTCAAAAACTTCAGCATGGGCTGGAACCTGCGGCTCAAACTGCTTGTTTCAGGCGGAGGCGGCAAGGATCTGAGACCGATATATTTCCCGGGCTACGGCAGCGGAGGGAAAAGGACTGCCGCAGGGATAAGTTATTACATCACATGGAACATTCCATACAGGGTAAAAACCGTGATAACAAAGCCTGAAACACCGGAAGAACCTGAAGACACAGCGGAACCTGACGTCAGCAGCAATCAGCAGAGGTCTGTTTTCTGATGCTTATATTCTACCGGCTTGTGGCTGAATATCCATAAACCTGCAAATGTAAGAAATCCGTTCAGGAGAAGAAGCTCGAATCCGAATTTATATCCGTTGAACAACTGTACCGAATATGTGCTCAGGATATAGCAGACCACCGGAGAAATAATTGCAATATAAGGTGTTATTCCGTCCCTTGCTTTTCTCTTTGTAAAAAGGCCGAATGTAAATAAACCCAGCAAAGGTCCGTATGTATAACCGGCTATCGTAAAGAGCTTGTCAATTATCGCCCTGTCGTTCAAAGCCCTGAAAATCAGAATGCAGATAAAGAATATTACTGCTATCGAAATGTGGACCATATACCTTGTCCTTGTCTTTGCATGTTCAGCCATTTCTTCACGTTTCTCAAGGCCCAGAAAATCTATGCTCACCGATGTCGTAAGCGAAGTCAGGGCGCCATCGGCACTTGGGAATGCTGCTGAAATCAGCCCGATAAGAAATACGACACCGGCAACCGGACCAAGATAATTGAAAGCAATCGTAGGAAAAAGATCGTCAGTCATGGCAACCGAAACATTCTTTGTCTGGGCATAGATAAGCAGGAATGCTCCAAGCACAAGGAAAAGAAAATTCACAAGGACGACAATGCCGCTGAAAGTGAACATATTCTTCTGCGCCTCCCTGAGATTGCGGCAGCTAAGATTTTTCTGCATCATTTCCTGATCGAGACCTGTCATCGAAATTGTTATAAACATCCCGCTTAGAAACTGCTTGAGAAAATGCCTTTCATTATGCCAGTCGGTGATAAACATTCTTGAAACAGAACTGTCAAGAACCTCGCCGGCCAGTTTGAATACAGGAGAGCCCAGTTCCCTGCTGATGTAAATGACTGAAAGGATAACTGCAAGAAGCATAAATGTTGTCTGCAGCGTATCAGTCCAAACAATAGTCCTGATACCGCCCTTTAACGTGTATATAATTATGAGAGAAATGAAAATCAGGACATTTACCCAGAAAGGAACGTTCCAGGCATCAAAAACAAAAATCTGAAGGACATTTATTACAAGGAACATGCGCAATGATGCGCCAAGTATGCGTGAAAGGATGAAAAATCCGGCTCCGGTCTTGTATGACCAGAATCCGAACCGTTTTTCGAGATAAGTATAAATGGAAGTAAGCTTAAGACGGTAATAAAGAGGAAGTAAAACAGTAGCAATGACAATGTATCCGAAAAGATAACCAAAGACCACAACCATATAGCTGAACTGGGTCTCCTTAACCCAGCCCGGGACGGACATGAATGTTACTCCCGAGAGAGAGGCACCGATCATACCGTATGCCACCACAAACCAGGGAGAGACCCTGTTTCCGATGTAAAACGACTGGTTGTTGGCTTTCCTGGCTGTGAACCATGTAACAGTAAATAGAAGTACCGTATAGGCACAAAAGATTCCCAATATCAGCGTTGGTGTCATTGGATTCAGAAATTAATCTGCATAGATAGCAAAAAGTCGTCAGGGTAAAAAATTCCTGCAGGGATTTAGTGCCGAAAATATTAATGAATTAATTTTGTCTAAAATCACTGACGATGAGTTCTCCAGGATTTCCCTCAAAACTTCTTGAAAATGCGGTAAACGAATTTGCATCCCTTCCGGGTATCGGAAGGAAGACTGCATTCAGGCTTGTGATGAGCCTTCTTAAAAGGGATTCAGGGGAAGTTGAACGGTTCGGCGAAAGTATCATCAGGCTTCACAAAGAAATACATTACTGCAAGATATGCCACGGCATTTCTGATACCGAGATCTGTTCGATATGCAGTGATGACAAAAGGGACAGGTCAACAATATGTGTTGTCGAGAACATCCAGGATGTGATTGCAATTGAGAACACCGGACAGTTCAGGGGGATTTACCATGTGCTCGGAGGCATAATCTCGCCTGTGGACGGAGTTGGTCCGGCTGATCTGAAGATCGATTCTCTTGAGGAGAAAGTTGGGGCGGGAGGAGTTTCTGAGGTTATCCTTGCCCTGAGCACCACCATGGAAGGAGACACCACAAACTTTTACATCTCAAGACGGCTCGCAAAATTTGATGTCCTCCTTACAACTCTGGCCCGCGGAGTCGCTGTGGGTGACGAACTTGAATATACCGACGAAATTACTCTTGGAAGGGCTATCAGCAACAGAAGCCCGTATCACCAGTAAGATTCTTTTAAACATAATTTGCCTCTGTTTGTTATTGTAGAAAAACGATTACATGGCAAGAATGAACATAATACTTCCCGCAATGGGAGAAGGAGTGATAGAGGCAACGATAAACAAATGGCTGGTTAAGGCAGGCTCAGATGTAAATGAGGATGAACCCCTTGTGGAAGTTGCCACCGACAAGGTCGATTCCGAAATACCTGCTCCGTCGGGAGGCACTCTTGTTGAAATCAAAGCAGCGGAAGGCTCTGTGGTAAAAGTCGGGGAGATCATTGCCGTTCTTGAAGACAACAAGGAAAAACAGCCGGAAGAGACACAAAAAATAGAAAAGGAAGTCGAAAGAATCAGGGAAACAATAAATTCCGTACGCGAAGAAAAGAAAGAAGAAACTCTGTTATCCCGGGATATGAAAAGCCGGACACCATCGGGAAAATTCCTTACACCCCTTGTCCGCAGCATCGCCGCCAGGGAAGGGATCAGCTATGATGAACTCGACAGGATCGATGGCTCCGGTATGGACGGAAGGATAACAAGGGATGATGTTCTCAGGTTACTGGAAGAACGTAATATGGTCAAAACGCCCATTCAGAAACCTGCCGAAACTTTTACCCGGACTTTTCGTGAAGAACCGCGGGCCGGTGATGAAATCATTGAGATGGACAGGGTGAGAAAACTTATAGCCGACCATATGGTAATGTCAAAAAGGACCTCGCCTCATGTCACTTCATTCATCGATGCAGATGTTACAAGGGTTGTAAACTGGAGGAACAGCGTAAAGGACAAATTTCTTGGAGCCCGGGGGCAGAAACTTACCCTGACACCAATATTCATCGATGCTGCAGCAAGGGCCCTTCAGGATTTTCCCATGATAAACATTTCAGTCGACGGAAACAACATTGTCAAAAAGAAGAATATCAATATCGGGATGGCCACTGCCCTCCCCGACGGCAACCTCATCGTTCCTGTCATCAAAAACGCAAATGAGAAGAACCTTACGGGAATTGCCATATCTGTAAACGATCTTGCCGAAAGAGCCAGGGCTAACCGGCTCAGGCCCGATGAGATTACGGGAGGTACTTTCACCATAACAAATTTCGGAAGCTATAACAACCTTTCCGGAACACCAATCATAAACCAGCCACAGGTAGCGATCCTCGGTACCGGAGCTGTCAGGAAAATGCCCGCGGTGGTTGAGACATCCGATGGTGATGTGATAGCAATAAGGCAGATAATGATACTGTCGCTAAGCTACGATCACAGGGTTATCGACGGGGCACTGGCAGGCAAATTCCTCAACAGGATAAAAGAAATACTTGAGAATTATACGGATTCGCTGCTTTAAAAGCCTGTTGGTAAAACCCGGCTGTTGAGAAGCTACTGATTAAGATAAAATAATACAGGTTCCTGACGATTATTCCTAAAATTGTTATATTTGTTATAATGATTGTAGTCAGGGAGAAAATATTTAGCCTGTCGATAGGGCTAATTATTTTTGTTTTGTTGCCTTTTACTGCTTACGGCCAGCAAAAGATACAGAACAGGAAGATCTTTGCAGAAGCTGAATCACATTACCTCTTCTTTGAATATGAGCTGGCAAACCCTTTATACCTGCTTCTTGACAAACCCGACAATTATAATATCCAGTATAAGATCGGGACAAGTTACCTGAACATCCCGGGTGAAAAAGACAGGGCAATCCCCTATCTCGAATCGGCAGTCAACCATTCAAGCTATGGAGCAAAGGTCAACAGTTTCTCTGAAAAAAGAGCACCCCTTGATGCCTGGTTCTTCCTGGGGAAAGCCTATATGATAAATAATGAACTCGAAAAAGCATTAAGTACCCTGAACACCTTTAAGAAACTGGCCCTTGAGACTGAGAAAAAGGGCGGGATGAAAAACTTTTCATATATCGATCAGCAGATCGAGGCCTGCAACAACGCCATGAACAGCCAGGAGAATCCGTTAAGGATCAGCAAGGTCCTTCTAAGCAAACAGTTCAGCCAGGGATCCGTAAATGAAAACCCTGCCGTGAGCTTTGACGGTAACACCCTGGTGTATACAGAAAGAAGAGGCATCATAAATGCGATCATGTTCTCAAGGAAGGTCAGAGGTGAATGGCAGGACCCCGTGGAGATAAATTCGCAACTGAAATGCGGCGATGACTGCTCTTCCTGTTCCCTTAATTATGACGGGACCATGCTTTTTCTCTATAAGACCGACAATTTCGACGGCAATATTTACTCATCGGAATACGTAAATGGCTCCTGGACACCTGTAACCAGGCTGAACAGGAATATTAACACAAAATTCTACGAGTCACATGCTGCAATATCACCCGACGGTAAAAGGCTTTACTTCACAAGCAACCGGGATGGCGGAATTGGAGGGCTCGATATTTACATGTCTGAAAAAGATGCCGGCGGAGACTGGGGTATTCCGGTAAATCTTGGCGAGAGTGTCAATACCATCTTTAATGAAGACACGCCCTTTATTACGATCAACGATTCGTTGCTATACTTCAGTTCCGAAGGACACAGCGGGATGGGAGGTTATGACATTTACAGAAGCCGCGGATCGGGTTCTCAGTGGAACTTACCGGAGAACCTGGGTTTCCCGATTAACTCGACCGATGATGACAGGTTTTTCCAGCCATTCAATAACGACAGGAACGGATTCTATTCCATAACCACCGAGTACAAGAAAAAGGAGATTTTCTATATCACCCTTACTAACGAGGGCCTGAACAGGATCTTTGAGATATCCGGCAATTACAGCCTTAAGGATACAGTAATGCAGTTCGATGAGAATAATGCCATATATCTCACCGACAAAACATCAGGCGATACAATTGAGAAAGTTTATCCCGACAGGTTTACAGGCAAATACAATTTCATTGTTTCCCCGGGAAGGTTCAGGATCATTTATACGGGTCCGAAAGGCTATTATACACAGTATGCAGATACAACCATACCGGCTGGCAATCTGTCGAAAGTTATAAAAATGAGGGATATCATTCTTGATAAGAATCCCCAGGCCGGACAAAAGCTTGATCTGTCGAAAATTCCGGCAGTGAAGGAAATTGACCCGAGGATACTTGTCAGGGATCTTGCAGTATCCGATGTTACTGACAATGATTCACAGGACACAACCATCCTTTATTATACGGTTCAGGTGATGGCGCTGTATAATCCGGTCGACATCAGCTATTTCAGATATGTTTCGGATATACGGGTGTTCTATAATGAAGCAGATTATTTCTACAGGTATACAACAGGAGCCTTTACGGATAAAAACGATGCCTATGCCCACAGGGATGATCTTGTCAGGAAGGGTTATCCCGATGATCTGTTCATTAAAAAGGTCACAAAAAGATCGGGCGATAAGCCTGTGGAAAGCAGGAGATACTTTAGCATTCAACTCAAGGCAACAAAGACTCCTGTGGATATCAGCCTGACATTCCCCGGATTGACTGGTGTGAGGGAGACAAAGGAAATTGACGGGATGTACCATTATCTGTATGGCAGATATTCTACATCCGAAGAAGCGAAGACTGTTTTGCAGAGGGATCAGTTCAGGCGATTCAGTGATGCATTCGTCAAAGAGATCGGCATCCTGATGAATAATTAGCTGTTCATGTAGTTTGTATAACAATCAACAAAACCAGTCAGGAAATCCTCAAATTACTGTCACCCATAACCTACCGGAAAAATGAAACATTTTTACCCATTCAGAAAAGTTACTGTCATTTTTTTGATACTTGCCCTTGGCAATGCCATGACAGCACAGGAGTCTTCGCGCAGGGAATTTCTGAGAGCCTTCCAGAACGCGGACACTTATTATTATTATGATGAAAATTACCTTAAGGCAGCCACGCTGTATGAACCACTTTTCAAAGCACATCCTGACAATTACAACCTCGCAGCCAAGCTGGGAATCTGCTACCTGAATCTTGACGGGAAACAGCAGGAGGCTCTTCAATTGCTCAAGAAAGCTTCACAGGGTGTTGTGTCAACTGCAAAAGAATACAAACAGACAGGAGAAAAGGCCCCTCTCGATACATATCTGTATCTCGCAATTGCCTTCCACCAGAATGACAGCCTTGAACAGGCTTTGAACTTTTTCAACACCATGAAAAAGAATCTTTCGGATGAGGATACCTACCAGCAGGATTTCATCGACCTGCAGATAAGGAACTGCCGCTATGCAATGGAGATGAAAAAGCGCCCCCTCAGGCTTATTACCAACTATTTTGCCCCATGGCTTGAAGAATATCCAGGGGCATGCAATCCGGTACTTGCCAAAAATGATTCTGTATTCGTATTTACTGTTAAAAATGAAGGGATAACACAGATATATTGCTCCTATAAAAAGAACAATGCCTGGGGAAGACCGTCAAACATAACAAAACAGCTGGGCGGTTATGACAGATTCTATACAAACTCGATAACCGGCAATGGCAAAATGCTAATTCTCTTCATGGATGACGGCGGTGACGGAAACCTGTATTACAGTACCAGAAGAGACACAACATGGACAAAGATCAAAAGCGTAGGCAAATATGTTAATTCGATATACTGGGAAGCACATGGCTTTATAACCCCTGATGGAAAAACAATGTATTTTTCCAGTAACAGGCCCGGAGGTGAAGGAGAACTCGATATCTGGACATCAGAACGTCTTTCAGACGGTTCATGGGACCGGCCGGTTAACCTGGGTAATATCATAAACACTCCGTACGATGAAAGTACACCATACTTCGACCCTGACGAAAACGCACTGCTTTTCAGCTCAATAGGACATATAAGCATGGGAGCATATGATGTTTTCCGGTCTATAAAGAGAGGATCTGTATGGACCCAGCCGGTTGGCATGCCATACGCTTTCAATACTGTCCAGGAAAACACAAACTTTATCCTCAACAATAATGCTCCGGGCTTCGTGGCGAGCCGCTTTGATGACAAGAGCAACCAAAGGAATATCTATTCAGTTGTCGCTGTCGATCCTGCCGACGAAATTACAAGGGCTGAAGGAACAATAAGGCTCGAGGACGGCATGCAGGTCGATCCGAAAGTATCACTTATCACAGTCAAAAACCTGAAAACCGGCGAAATAATGCAGAATATTCCGGTTGCTGCTGACGGATCCTTCAATTTCAACATTAAACCGGGAGACTATGAAGTATATGTGAGCCATGACGGATATAACACTGACACGATAGATCTTAATCTCCCTCTGTATTTTGCCGGTAAATTCCTCGCTGTAAATCCCTCGCTTGAACCTGAAAAAGTTTCAACAGGCGATTTCCTGTCAATCAAAAATGTACTTTTCGAATTTGACAAGGCCGATATATCTGAAGACTCCAAACCTATTCTCGATATGCTGAAGAACATAATGATCAGTTACCCTGAACTGACGATCGAAGTGGCAGGATACACAGATTCAAAAGGTCCGTCGGAATATAACAAACGTCTTGCCGACAGACGTGCCCAGGCTGTTATAGATTATATGACATCGTCAGGCATCGACAAGTCAAAATTCGTTAAAAAGGCATTCGGAGAATCAAACTTCGTGGCTGTAAATACAAATCCTGACGGTTCCGATAATCCTGAAGGAAGAAAATATAACAGGAGGGTGACTTTCGGAATTGTCAATCCCAAGACTGGTGTTGTGATAAGGCAGGAAGCCTATACACCACAGCACCTCAGGCAGCCTGGTTCGATGAAATACAGCATTGTACTGAGACAGACAAAGGATAAACTGAATTCGGGATATTTCAATAACCTTATAAAGAATGAAATGCTCTTTGTAAGGACAGTAAGGACCGATTCACTCTATCTATATGCACTCGGGGTCTTCTACAACAGGCCTGATGCAGTTGCATATCTGGGCAACCTCAGGGAAGCGGGTCTGAAAGATGCATACATAATTAACCAGTACGAACTTGAAAATGCTGCTTCAGGAGGTGATGCTGATTTCACCCTGACCGGTCCTTCAACATCACGCAAGGTTTTCACAATCCAGCTGAAGGCAACACGAAATCCGATCGATATAAAAGATATCTTCCCCGGTTATGAGGGTGTCAGGGAAATTAGAAATGGCGACGGTTTTTACAAGTATGTCTTTGGAGAATATACATCCATTTCAACAGCCAGAGAAGCTCTTGTAAATGTTAAAAAGGACTTTGGCGACGCTTTTATAAGGGAAATCGATATTCAATAGTAACAGATGACCAATATTCTTATCTGCAATGAAATACAAGGAAATTGATCTCAGGGCTCCTGAGCCCGAAGATCTTGAATTACTGTATAACTGGGAAAACAATACATCATACTGGATAATCAGCAGCACCATCGTGCCATTTTCAAGATATACGCTTAAACGATACCTTGAAAATTCTCATAAGACCATATATGAGACATCCCAGCTGCGGCTGATGATTGATCATATCCCGGATGGCAAGACTATCGGGACAATAGATCTTTTTGATTTTGATCCCTTTCATAAGCGTGCTGGCATAGGAATCCTTATTGCTGACGAAGCTTACAGAAGGAAAGGATATGCCTCTATGGCGCTGAAGTGCCTTGTTGACTATTGCTTCGGTACACTTCAGCTTCATCAGCTATATTGCAATATTTTAAGCAACAACTGCGAAAGCATGGACCTCTTCCGCAAAATGGGCTTTGTGCAGGCTGGTATTAAAAAAGACTGGATAAAAACTAACGACGGATATATAGACGAACATCTTTTTCAGCTTATAAACTCAAGAGGCTGAGCCGGATGCCAGCAGCCCGCATGCTGCCGAAATATCTGCTCCCCTTGACCTTCTCACGGATGCTGAAATACCTGAGATAACAAGTTCGTGTCTGAAATACATCACGGTGCTGTCGGGAGACGAAAAGACTTCTTCATCCGATATGGGATGATAGGGTATCAGATTTATCCTCACTGATGATCCCCGAAGCAGGTCCTTCAATCCCTGAAGATGCCTCTCGGTATCGTTTATATCCTTCATCATAACATAGGCAACGCTCATTCTCCGCTTCTTTTTCAGCGGAAAATTTCTCATAATCTCAATGATACCTGTAGACGGGTATAACCTTTCCGCAGGCACTGCCCTGATCCTTTCATCAGGAAAAGGGGAAAAAATGCTGAAGGCAAGATTACAGCCTGATTCTGCAAGAAACCGTTCAATACCCGGAAGTATGCCTACTGTGGATACTGTTACATCGCGGGGGCTCAGGGCAAGTCCCCATTGTGCTGTTATAACAGTGCATGCCTTCAGAACATTCTCTATATTGTCCATCGGCTCGCCCATTCCCATAAATACAACATGATTTACCTTACCTGCTTCAGGAAGACTTATTATCTGATTTATCATATCCCCGGCGGAGAGGTTCCCCATGAATCCAAGCCGGCCGGTGGCGCAAAAGGGACAGCCCATCCGGCATCCCGACTGGGAGGATACGCAAACAGTATTGCGTTTGCCGTCAGACATATATACAGTCTCAAAAACAAGACCATCACTGTTCCTGAAAAGATATTTTATTGT
>ENA-UOYA01000224-UOYA01000224.1-activated-sludge-metagenome-genome-assembly--contig:-NODE-224-length-79067-cov-8.294917_pt1 | contig 79067 bp, 72 predicted proteins | sample MGYA00238163_ERZ764804 | MGnify/ENA primary metagenome ERZ764804 (study PRJEB28919, sample SAMN05720223) | activated sludge metagenome | isolation source: Anaerobic digester | place: Hong Kong...
AAATTGACCAACAAAAACTTAATATTCGAAATGCTGCATTGGCACCTTTAAATAAAGTCTATTTTGAGCGAATTGCAGACCGAAGACTCAAAAGATGCCTTTGCCAATACCCTACCCAAGCTAATGCCGATGAGGCTGGAATGTCCTTGGCAGAATATCAACATTTTGTATTCGATGCCTGTAATTTATTTGACGAAAATCCAACAGAATCTTGGCTTAAAGTAAGAGTAGCTCAACAAAAAATAGTGGATTTATTAAATACCAAATCAGCAATTCGCTATGTAGCACCACAAACTGATATAACATTCAATACCAAAGGTAGGACTTGGATCAATTCTGATGGTAGAAACAATATGCCATCAGGTGAGGTGTTTACTTCTCCGATTGAAGACGCTGTGAATGGACATATTCATTTCAGTTTTCCTAGCATTCATGGTGGTAAAATTGTGGAAGACGTTACCCTTTGGGTAAAAAATGGCTATATCGAAAGTTGGGATGCAAAAACAGGTAAAAACTATTTGGATCAGATATTTGAAATTCCAGGAACGAGAAGATTCGGTGAAGCAGCGATAGGTACAAATTACAAAATCCAGAAAATAACAAAAAATATTCTTTTTGATGAAAAAATTGGTGGGTCTGTTCACATGGCAATAGGACAATCCTATTTACAGTGTGGTGGGAAGAATGAATCGGCAATTCATTGGGATTTGATAACTGATATGAAAATTGGTGGAGAAATCTATGCGGATGGAGAATTGATATATAAAAACGGGGTGTTTACCCTCTAAAATAGTTTCATTTTCGTACATTTGAAAAAAATAAATAACAAAAATGAAGAATTGCCTACTTCTCTTATCTTTCTTTGTCAGTATAGGATTGTTTGCACAAAAAAATACTGCTTTTTACCAGATTGATAGTATTCAAGAAATTAGAATCGTATTTAGTCAATCGAATTGGGATTATCTAATGGATACAGCCAAATTAGGAACAGAAGAAACCTATTTAATTGCAAAATCAGTTACTGTAAATGGAGTACTATTTGATAGTGTGGGAGTAAAATATAAAGGAAATAGTACCTATAATCAAAATAATAAGAAAAATCCTTTACATATTGAGTTAAATACTATTAAGGGGAAACAAGATTATTTAGGGGTTACTGATATAAAACTATCTAATGTATGGGCTGATCCATCATTCGTTAGAGAAGCATTAAGTTATTATCTATTAGCGAATTATATGCACTGCCCGAGAGCAAATTTTGCAAAAGTGTATATCAATGATGTGTATTACGGATTAATGACCAATCAAGAAAACATCGGTAAAGATTTTTATGACGATCACTTTAGCACATCTGATGGAGTAGATTTTAAATGCAATCCAATAAGCATTGGTAGTGGAGGTGGTGGAGGTGTCGGTGGTGGCAGACCAGACCTTACTTTCAAGGGCAAAGATTCATCCCTTTACAAAACATCTTATGAACTGAGGTCAGATATAGGCTGGAAAGATTTGGTCAATTTGATTGACACTCTAAATAATTTGCCTTCAAAAATTGAAGGCATTTTGGATGTAGATCGAGCTATTTGGATGTTGGCATTTAATAATCTATTTGTCAATTTGGATAGCTATTCTGGTGCTTTTGCACAAAATTATTACTTGTATAAAGATAAAAATAATCGGTTCAATCCTATTGTATGGGATCTAAATATGTCATTTGGAGCATTTACAATGACTGGAGGAACTCCTTCAAACGTTGACACTACTACTGCCAAAACAATGACCCCAGCACTACATTTTACGAATACAGGAAGACCATTAATTTCAAAATTGATGGCAAACCCAACATACAAAAGAATGTATTATGCTCACTTGAAGACCATGCTACAAGAATCTTTTGTCAGTGGATTGTATCTACAAGTGGGAGAACAAATGCAGAATATCATCAAAACATCTGTTGAGACTGATAACAATAAATTCTATACTAATCAGTCATTTTATGACAATCTTACAAAAAGTGTAAAGGGAAGCACTGGTCCAGGAGGTGGAACCTCACTTGGAATTAAGAGCTTAATGGAAAATAGAGCTACTTATTTGAATAATTTGACTGAATTTAAAGCAATTCCACCAACAATTGGGGAGCGAAATTCTATTCCATCACTTCCCAAAACTGGTGAGCAAATGACAATAACTGCAAAAATCACTGGAACGATTACAAATGTTTATTTGGGATATAGAGGAGATAAAAATGATAAATTTATAAAAGTATCCATGTTAGATGATGGACTTCATCAAGATGGTGCTGCAAATGATGGTGTTTTTGGTGCTAATATTACTCCTGATGCCAAAAAAGTGTAGTATTATATCTATGCTGAAAATAATGATGCTGGTATATTTTCTCCACAAAGAGCTGAGCATGAATATCATATAATAATTTTGGAAAGCAACCCTCCACTAAAGGGCGAAGTAGTCATCAATGAATTTTTAGCTGATAATTTGAATGGAACTACCAATAATAATGGAAAACATGAGGATTGGATAGAGCTTTATAATAATTCATCTAGAGATATAAATTTAGCAGATTGCTATTTAACAGATGATAATTTGAATAAATCAAAATGGAAATTTCCATCTCAATCCGTTATTCCTGCCAAAGGATTTCTCATAGTTTGGGCAGATGAAAAATCTGATGCAACAGAAATTCATTGTAATTTCAAATTATCCAAATCTGGTGAAAGTCTTTATTTCTATTCTACAGATTCCACACAATTACTTGATAATGTAAGCTTTGGAGAACAGGAAACAGACATCTCTTTTGGTCGTTACCCCAATGGAACAGGTGCATTTACAAAAATGCCAATGACTTTTAATAGTATAAATTCATTAACAGTTGCAAATCAAGAAATTACCAGAGAATATTTATTGTTTTATCCAAATCCAACAAATGAATATTTGAATATTGAAAGTAATAATGAAATTCATTCCATCAAATTATACGATATTTTAGGCAAAAGAATATCTACGATTAGTAATTTGCAAACCTCTAATTATCAATTGGATGTAAATAACATGACCAATGGTATCTACTATATTCAAGTGAATCAAATGCCAATGGAACGATTCATAATACTTCATTAAATTATTGATTGGAGCAAAGACAATTAATGTTTTTGCTCCAAATCAATTGAAAGAGAGTATGGCAGATTCTCTTGCTCAGTTACTTCATTTTTGCTCGAAATTTTCTTCATTTCCATTTCCAATTTCCCGCCGTTCATAATATCTTGATGACTGATATATAGCTTTTTATAATCCTTTCCATTCAATTTCTTTTCCTCTGAAAATACATTTTCACTCGAATTATTATTTGCAACTATCTCAAATCTCTTTCCATTTTGCAAATTCAAACTAACTTGATTGAATAAAGGCGACCCTAAAACATATTGGTTAGAGCCAGGGCAGACTGGATAAAATCCTATTGCTGAAAAAACATACCAAGCTGATGTTTGTCCATTATCTTCATCGCCACAGAGTCCATCAGGAGCGTTTTTATAGAGTTTTTGCATGATTACTCTCACTTTTTGCTGTGATTTCCAAGGTTGCCCCGCATAATTGTATAGGTAAGGCATGTGTTGAATGGGTTGATTTCCATGAGCATACTGACCCATATTGATGATTAGCATTTCAGTAATTTCGTGAATCTGACTTCCATAATAGCTATAATCGTAGGTAGGAGCAGTAATAAATGTACTATCCAATTTTTCTACAAATTTACCCTTACCTCCCATCAATTGCATCAAGCCATTGATGTCATGAAAAACACACCATGTCCAATGCCAGGCATTACCTTCTGTGAAGGCATCTCCCCATTTATCTGCTCTGAAAGGTGTTTGGAAAGTCCCATCTTTATTTCGACCTCTCATAAAGTTCGTGGACTTGTCAAAAACATTTTTGTAATAAAATGCTCTTTTCAATAATGTATCTTGCTCACTTTTAGGCTTTTGCAAAATGCTAGCCATTTTCCATGCAGTGAAATCATCATAACTATATTCCAAAGTACGAGCTACATTTTCATTGATATTCACATCATAAGGTATATAACCCATTTGATTGTAGTATTCCACGCCGAGCCGACCGACCGAACTCATGGGTCCTTCCTTAGTTGTATTTTTTAAGATTGCATCAAATAATATTTGTTTTTCTTCCATTTTCACTCCTTTCGATAGTGCATCTGAAATAATTGAAGCAGAATTAGACCCAATCATACAGTCACGATGCCCAGGGCTTGCCCATTCTGGCAGCCATCCACTTTCTTTATAGGTGTTCGCTAATCCCTCCATCATCTGACTACTTATATCGGGATAGCACAATGCAAAAAATGGAAAAACCGCTCTGAAAGTATCCCAAAAACCATTATCTGTGAACAAATACCCTTTTTCTATTTTCCCATTGTAAGGGCTAAAATGAACAATTTGATTGTTTTTGTCAATTTCATAGAATTTTCTTGGGAACAACAAAGTTCTATAAAGTGCTGTGTAAAAGGTGGTTAGTTCATCATTTGTTCCACCACTGACGGTAACACGATTCATCCAATTGTTCCAAGATTGTTTTGCTTCCTCACAAACAGTATCGAAATTTTTCTCTCCAATTTCTTTCTTCAGGTTTAATTCAGCTTGTTCTTCGCTAATAAATGAGGATGCTATTCGAAGATGAACCACTTCTTTATCGGCTGTATTAAATCGAATGACACCGCCGACATGTTTTCCTATAGCGGTTATTTTATCACCATATAAAATTCCATCTTTAGCAATTGTGACGGATTCGAATGATTTATCGATATAAATTACAAAATAATTCTTAAAATTTGAAGGAACGCCACCAGCTGCATTGCAAGAATAACCAGTTATTTTTCGCTGTTCTGGAAAAATATTTATAGAAGAGTTCTTGAAAAAAGCATCCACTATCAAATAAGCTTGATCTGTTTTTGGATATGTTATCCTGAACATTGAAGCACGTTCTGTAGGTGTAATTTCAACAGTTGTATTATAATCAGCTAAATAATTTTTGTAGTAATAGGGTTTTGCCACCTCAGCCTTATGAGAAAACCACGATTCTCTAAGGTTTTCATCAAACACCAATTTTTCAGTAGTAGCAAAAATAGAAAAAGCTCCGTAATCATTGATCCAAGGAGAGGGTTGATGGGTTTGTTTGAATCCTCTAATTTTATTTGCATTATATTGGTATGCCCATCCATTTCCCATTTTGTTGGTTTGTGGCGACCAAAAGTTCATTCCCCAAGGCAATGCTATAGCAGGATAAGTGTTGCCATTTGACAATTCATACTTAGAATCAGTACCAATTAATGGGTTGACGAACTGAGTAAGATCTTGCTGATTAACTTGGCTTATAACAAAGAAAGGGATAGATATAAAAATGACCAATAACTTTAATCTCATATTTGAATATTTTCTAAGAAATTAATGCAATGTAAACATTTGAAATCAAAAACAATTATTAATCGGTAATAAACCTGTGTATTCTAATAATTTCAATTTCATTGTATCTTTGTTAGATAAATTAAATTATGCGATTTCAAGAATATAGTATTGATGAAGCTATCAAAAGAAATTTGGATAGCATGGGATTCAAAAGACCAACAGACATTCAATTCAAGTCCATTCCACCCATATTAAGGAATGAGGATGTATTAGCTATCGCTCAGACGGGAACAGGCAAAACGGCGGCATTTGCAATCCCAATCATCCATTTGATTCAAGAAAGAAAACGAAAATTAAGAACTTCTGGGATTCAGTGTATTGTAATGGTGCCAACTAGAGAATTGGCATTGCAAATCACAAAAGTATTCAATCAGCTAGAGAAAGGAACAAGAGTGACTTCCATTTCTATATTTGGAGGAGTGGAGCAAGATCCTCAAATCAAGAAATTACTGGAGGGTGTGGACATTTTAGTTGCTACACCTGGTAGAGTTTTCGACCTTCAGCATCAAGGTTTTATACGATTGAGTAATACTGCAATTCTTGTTCTAGACGAAGCAGATCAGATGTTAGATTTAGGTTTCATACAGGATATTAGAGATTTGGGTCGCTATTTGCCCAAAGAAAGGCAGACTTTATTTTTTTCTGCGACAATCAATGATGAAATCAAGAAATTAGCTTATTCGTTAGTCACCAATCCGATTAGAATTCAAATTGCACCAAAAGATCGGGTTTCTAAAAACATAGATCACTCCAAATTTTTTGTAAGTGCAGAAGAGAAAAGGTTTTTTTTGGAACGCATCATTAAAGAACATCCCGATAAAAAAATAATTGTTTTTGTCCGAACAAAAGTAAGGGCAGAAAGAGTGGCAAAGGCTATGGAAAGAGCTAGTATAGATACACTAACTTTACATGGAAATAAAGACCAAAAAGAACGAATCACTGTATTAGATAAATTTAGGAATGGGGTAATAAAAGTGCTTATTGCCACTGACGTTACAGCAAGAGGAATTGATATTCCAAATGTAGATTATGTGGTGAATTATGATTTGCCAGATGTGGCAGAGAACTACGTCCACAGGGTGGGCAGAACAGGTCGTGGCACTCAACATGGTATTGCAATATCCTTTTGTAGCGAAGAAGAAAATGATCTTTTGGCAGAAATTGAAGATTTTTTGACCAAGCCTATCGTTGAAATTAAAATAGATTTGTCTGATTATAAAAAAACTATAGATTTTACAGATGATGCCACCACTTATGATATAAATATATTAATGAAAGAAATTGAGGATTTTGAAACAACACAAAAGAAAAAGATAAAGTCGAAAAAGATAAAAAAATAATATGTATCTTATTTTATGTCAATAATTTATGAATTATTCGATTAGTAATTTTGAAAAGCGACTCCATTCATTTTGGAGGATTTGATTAGTAATTTCATCCAAGTCTTGATATACATTCAATCCATTGGGTATTTTATCCTTAGTTTTCATCAAATCCCATTCTTTTTTCAAATCCTCAATGTTACAATTGCCCAATTTATATTGAGAAAGGGAGTACATCCAAGGAAGGCTCGGCGTATAATTCGCTCTTTTTTTATAAGATTCGTCTTTTTCATTGAGTTTTTGTTGAGTATAAGTTTTAATAAGTTGGCTATAATTTCTGTTATAAATCATTGCTTTACAATATGCTGTATAAAATAAGTGCCATCTATATTCAAAAATTTCTTTTTTGAATGCAGAATGAAATACAAAAGCATGATTTTCAGCTTGTTTTGTTTTCCCACAATCGATCAATGCAAATATCATAAATGAGACATGACCAATCTTATTATACATATTAGGTGTTGATTTTGAGAGGCTTATACTTGACTGGAGTAATTGTAGTGCATCTTTAGATTGTTTATTTCTGAGCAAAACAGCAGCTAAATTATTGACATAATATAAATGATCATTATTCTGTTCTTTTATAGATAAATATCCAAATTTGGCAGCTTTCGAAAAATCATTTATTGAGGCATGGTACAACAGGCATTGACTATAATAGTTAGTTACAATTCTCCTAGAATAAAACATTCCACTATTCAATTTTTGATCAAAATAGGCAAACTCCTTCTCTAACATCTTATAATTGTGTTGGTTATGTGCAATGAAAACTAACCTTACCCAGGCTAACATCCTATTATAACCATCAAGGCTTTCGTTATAGAAAATGCCGCTGAGCCAATTGAACCAATCATTTTCAGGTTCCTTTCTTAACACAAACTGTTGAATAATATCAGAAGTTGCTTCATGAAGTTTATCGTTAACAAGCCTTGCATATTCATAGTCTGTTCTGAATTTAATGATAAAATTATTAATGATTTCAAAATCTTTATGACGAAGCCGAATTTGTAAATAATGGCGATAGACACGATAGACTTCGTATAATTTCAAAAAATTAAAAAATCCAGAATTTGCCGATTTTGATAATTTGATTAACTCCTTTTCTGCTTCTGGCTCAATAGTATCAGTCATAATTTGATGCTCCCATTGGAATAATTTTCCAAGCATTTTATCCACATCATAATTATCCAAAAGCTTTGAACACCAATCCTTTATATAGCTATACTTTCGTTTATCAATTTGTTTGTCAAAATCATTATCCTTTGATTCATCATTAACTTTCCTGATGATTCCATCCAAAATTTCATTTTTTTCAGGATCGTCAAATTTTCTAGTATTTTTAAGAAAATGAGATTCATGAGGCAACAACGTATCGACAAATTTGTTGAATTTCAACAATTTCTGCTTCTTAGTTTCTTCTTTATAAGGTAATTCCGCCATCTACACTTATGGTTGCACCATTAATATAATTTGCCATATCTGAGGCTAAAAAACAATATATATTTGCTATGTCATCTGGTGTTCCCAGTTTATTAAGTGGAACTTTTTCCTTCATTTTATCCAAAACAGCTTCTGGCATAGCTTGAACCATTTCAGTAAGAATAAATCCTGGGGCAACTGCATTGACATTTATGCCTTTTTTCCCCAACTCTTTTGCCCATGTTTTGGTCATAGCTATTACACCTGCCTTGGTAGCAGCATAATTTGTTTGCCCAAAATTACCATATAATCCTACTACAGATGAAGCATTGATAATTCTTCCAAAACCATTTTGAACCATAATAGGAGCTATTATCTTTGTACAATTGAATACGCCTTTAAGATTTACATCAATCACTTGATCCCATTGCTCATCAGTCATTTTTAATAAGGATGCATCTTTAGTAATTCCAGCATTATTAATTAGCACATCAATTTTTCCAAATTTGTCAATTATTGAATCAACTGTTGTTTTAATTTCACTACTATTAGTAGTATTAACACTATAAAAAACTGCATTCTGACCCATTTCTTTAATCTCATTTGCCAAGGCTTCACCTCTTTCTTTATTCAAATCCCAAATTACAACGATACTTCCATACCCCGCAAATTGCTTAGCTGTAGCTCTCCCTATTCCACTAGCTCCACCTGTGACAATTACAACTTTTTTTTCCAATGAATTCATTATATGAAATTTTAAGCTTTAAAAATATAAAATATTAAGCAAAAATATGGCTAACTAAACAATATTCAGTTTAAAATAAATTATTAATATTCAAGCAATATATTTTGTCACACATATAATTATTGCTTTATTTGTTTGATTATCTATTATTTATAAATATTCAACTTAAATTGTCCTATTTATTTATTATATAATCAAAGAATATTATGATTAAAATATTTAAGATATTTACTAGACCAAATAAAAATTAATAATTTTAATAATGAGCTATTCGATAGCAACTTCCATTTTATTGTTAGTTTATGCTGTATTCACGATTATTATTGTATATCGTGGAGCTAAAAAAACTAAAAATCTTCAAGACTTTGCTTTAGGCAATGGGTTTTCTCCAGTGGTGGTTGGTTTATCATTAGCAGCTGGAATTACTAGTGCTGCAACATTCATTATCAATCCTGGGTTTGTAGCATTTTTTGGTTGGAGTGCTTTTTTGGCAATGTCGGTTGTGTTGCCAATCGGTTTATTCTTATCCTTAATCGTTCTGAGTAAAAGTTTTAGGAAATATGGTGCCCACATTAAAGCTTTAACCTTAGCTCAATGGGTTGGGAAACGCTACGATAGCCCATTTTATACTCGTTTGATGTCATTCTTTTCCTTGTTAATCATCACATTTATCGTCTTAATCTGTGTTGGCTTGACAAAAGTTATTGCTGGAGCATTAGGCACTTCAGAGTTGCTCACTTTAATCGGAATAGTTGTATTTGTATTTGGATATATCATGTTTGGAGGCGCCAATTCAATGATCTATACCAATGTAATTCAAGCAATTCTGATGCTGATAGTAACTGTAATCATCCTTTTTTCAGGTATAGATTATTTTTCAAATGGCATTGAATCATTTTATCAAAATCTTGAAAATATTGACCCAAATTTATTAAAAAATTACAACCCAAATAGTCCGTTATTTAGAGATTGGTTCGAAGTAGTTTTCTGCAATTTCATCGTTGGAGTAGCCATTGTTTGCCAACCACATATTATCACAAGATCGCTAATGCTCAAATCCGAAAAAGACATTAATAAATATTTATTGGTAGCAATTCTTGCTGAAACAGTATTCTTTTTGGTGCTTCTTGCAGGTTTTTATGCCAGAATTATGTTTCCCGATTTGAAAAATGATGGCAATCCAATAAAAATGGATGGAATATTAACTTTATATGTAGTGAAAAAATTCACTGTTGGTGTTGGTATCATTGTTATTTTAGGGCTGATATCTGCTGGATTATCCACTCTTGAAGGCTTAGTACAATCGTTATCAACTACCATAACTAATGATATTATTGCACCAATTCAAAATATTGATGACCAAAAACGCCTTAATTTCATTAATAAAATTGTAATTATCATACTTGGTATCTTAGCTATTTTTATTAGTTATTTCCAATTGATTAGCCCTAATCTGAGTGTTGGAATTTTGGCTCAAAACGGCGTTTATGCATATTTTTCTGCTGCATTCGTACCAGTATTATTCGGTATTTTTGTAAAAGATACTCCAAAAGTTGCTGCTATCACTGCATCTATTGTGGCAATAATCGTTCATTTTTCAATTTATTATGGGCAATTAACTCCATATACAAATGGTGCTGTCCGCAACCCTGCAGTAGCATCATGTATTGCGATAATCAGTTCTGTTTTGATAGGATTATTAATTTTAGGTTATTATAGAATAAACAAAAATAAACCCCAATTAGAAAAATAGATAGAGAGAATGAGAAATGCTAAAATAATTGCTACTGGTTCGTTTGCACCTGAAAATATAGTAAAGAATGAATATTTCAACGAACTTTTGGGCGAAGATGTGGATACTTGGCTACAACAGTTTGTCCAAATCTATGAAAGAAGATGGTGCAATCCGGACGAAAGTACGGCTGATTTGGTAGAAAAAGCTTGTGCTCAAGTGTTGAAAAATGCTAATCTAAGTGCAAAAGATATTGATTTACTGATTGTTGCAACAGACACTCCCGAATTTATTTCTCCTTCTACGGCATCAATTGTTCAGGATAGAATGCAGATGATAAATGCAGGTACTTTTGATCTCAATACGGCTTGTGCAGGTTTTGTAACAGCTTTGGATGTGGCTACAAAATTTATTCAAGCTGATGAGCACTATCGCTATATTCTAGTAGTGGGAGCTTATGCGATGAGCAAATATCTCAATAAATTAGATAAAAAAACAGTTACTCTTTTTGCAGATGGTGCTGGTGCAGTAATACTTGCTCCAACAACTAATGGCGATGGATACTTACAAAGTAAATTATCCACAAAAGGAGAATTTAATAGTTGGATGGGAATCTATCATGGTGGGAGTAAACATCCTGTAGATGCACAATCCATTGAAAATCATGACCATCAGTTGAAATTTGTAAAGAAAATTCCAACGGAAATTAATCCTAAAGTTTGGTCAGCAATGATAATAGAACTTTGTGATAGACAAAAAATAGTACCAAGTGATATACAGCATTATTTTTTTACTCAAATAAATATTAATACAATTTTCGAAACAATGGATATATTAGGTGAAGACAGATCGAAAGCTGCTACTATCATGCATTACTATGGCTATACAGGAAGTGCCTGTATTCCAATGGCTTTGGATGAGTGGGTCAAAAAAGGAAAGATCAACGAAGGTGATATTGTAGCATTTGTAGGTTCTGGCGGCGGATTAGCTTTTGGTGCTTCATTATATAAAATGTAAGAATATTATGAAAAACAATTGGCAACAAGATTGGGTATCTAAATGGGCTTTGTATAGCCCTGATGCCATCGCAATTGAATCAATTGGTGATGGTCAGTCCATTTCTTACAGACAATTGAATGAAAAAGCAAATGGTATTGCACGGTTTCTATTGCAACAACCCAATATTCAAGTCGGAACTAGAATAGCTGTTATTGATGATTTTAGCATAATCTACATTGCACTATTTTGTGCATTCCAAAAAGCAGGGTTAGTACTTGTGCCACTCAATTATCGATTGGCACTTCCAGAGATCACTGAAATATTAAATGATGCAGAGCCAAACATTGTTTTTTTCAATGAAAAATATTCAAATTTAATCTCTCCAAATCATTCTAATAAATATCTGCCAATTAGCACATTAGATAATATTTTATTTGTTGAAAATCTCAAAGTGAATGAAGTAGATGAAGATCATCCGATTTTCATTCTATATACTTCTGGAACAACAGGCAAACCTAAAGGCGTTTTATATTCCCACAAAATGCTTTTTTGGAATAGTGTGAATACTGCAATGACGTTGAAAATCAATAGTGATTCTAAAACAGTTGTTGTTATGCCTCCATTTCATACTGGTGGGTGGAATGTATTACTCACCCCTTTTCTGCATCATGGAGGAACTGTCTATTTGTGCAATAAATTTGAGCCAAACCTTACTCTTTCTCTATTGGATCAAAAAGAATGCAATATTTTCATGGGAGTCCCAACTATGTTGGCAATGATGGCAAATGAAATTGATTTTGAAACTAGCAATCTATCAAAATTAGATTACATAATAGTTGGAGGCGAATCAATGCCTATTCCATTGATCGAAAGATATGCTCAAAAAGGGGTGGCGATTCGACAAGGTTACGGGATGACAGAAGTTGGTCCTAACCTGACTTCGCTGCATCAGGATGATGCCATTCGAAAAAAAGGAAGTATAGGAAGACCCAACTTTTATGTAGAAATAAAAATTGTGGGGGAATCCGGAAATGAAGTAGCACATAACGAACCAGGTGAGCTTTGGCTAAGAGGTCCAATGGTGACAAAAGGATATTGGAAAAACGAAAAAGCTACAAAAGAAGCATTCTCTGAAGATGGTAAATGGTTCAAAACTGGGGACATGGTGATTGAAGATTCTGAAAAATATTTGTATATTGTAGATAGACTAAAAAATATGTTCATCAGTGGAGCAGAAAATGTATATCCTGCTGAAATAGAGAAAATTATCATACAAAATCCCAAGGTAAAAGAGTGCTGTGTGATTGGCGTAAAGGATGAAAAATGGGGTGAAGTTGGTAAAGCATTCATTGCATTAAGGGGGCAACCAATATCAGAAGATGAGATAAAATCCTTTTGCTTAAAGCATTTAGCAAAATTTAAAGTGCCAAAATACTATCACTTTTTGGAAGAATTACCCAAATCTGATAGTGGCAAGATCGATCGTAAAAAATTAAAATCTTTATAATTATTCATTTAAAAAAAAATAAAATTAGGATGAAAACTTTGAAATTTTTTAGCTTAATCGCTTTATTAACAACTTTGATTGTATTGGGTTGTAAAAAACAAGAAAGTACAGGTACTTGCTCTGATGGTATCAAAAATCAAGACGAAACAGATATCGACTGTGGTGGTGTTTGTACAGCTTGTAAAGTCGGTGCTCAAGGTACATGGAAATCTTACCCAGTTGCACCAATCTTGGCTACTTATGCAGACTCTATTATTGCAACTTTCAACACTAACTTGACTTATTCAGTAGATCAATGGAAAGGTGGATCAAAAGTAACATTATCAGGCACTTACACTCAAACTAAGTCAAGCACAGGAAATATTTACGATATTACTGTTAACCAATCTACACCAACCACACTAACCGCAAAAGGTATTTTTGAAGTAGATGCAACAAACACTACTATGAAATACGAAATAGCACAAACTGACCCAGCTGTGGCAGGAGTAACACCTCCGACTGCTGCTAAAGGCTTTGGTAGCACTTCAAACGGTGCTTTTGGAACAATTAATATCCAAAATTATACTAGAGTAAAATAAGTTGTAAATGTTTAATATCGTAATCCGAGAACTTCATTGTTTTCGGATTACATTTTTCTATTCAACTTCCAATAAAATTATTTTATGATCAGACAATTTCTACTTCAGCTCTTCCTTATCTTATCCTTTTCATATTTGTGCCTTGCTCAAGAAAGTAGCCAAGAGGGATTCAAAGGATTTGACAAAGTCATTCCGACGAAGGCAAATAAGCAATTGCAAACTTTTGTTTATTTCTATCAGCAAAATGTAGCAATGAATATGTTTCCTGAAAATGATTTTCTGAAAGGACAAATAGTAGGTAGATTGTTTGGTGGGAATACAACAACAACTTCCAATTCTATCAAAGCTTCTTATGCAGAGCAAAGGGCAATTCCTTTTTTTGTATATTCTCCTAATATTTTTGATGGCAAAGCTACACTAAGAGCTTCATTCGAAATTGATTGGACTTGGGGAGATGTCGCTTACGGAACAGGTGGAAACACAGGTTCTGCAATATCGGCAGATCAAGTGAATATCCAAACACAAAACCTTGAAGTAGAATTTGTTCCATTCAAATATTGGACAGTAAATGTAGGTTTGCAACGAATGTTCGACACTCCATTAGATCCTTATCGAACTGTTTTTGAGAAATTCACTCAAACTGGTTACAGACTAGCTTTTTGGGGAACAGATGGCGTTGGGGTGAGTGTCAGAAGACAAACTGACTATCAAAAGTCCAAATTTGGATTTTATAAGTTATATGAAAATAATGTGGAGCTTAACGACGATGTAACATTGTTCGAGCTCAATCATCAAGCAACCCTCTTACCCAAACTAAATGTAGGGGCTTCGCTTTACTACGTAAAAGATAGATCCGCAGGGAAAGGTGGAGTGAGTATTTTAGGTCAGGGATTTTCGAGTCCATTAGAAAATTACAATGGCACTTTTTATTTTCCTTTGGGTGCTCAGCCCTACAAAGGGGATATATTTTGGCTCGGTACATATTTTGGTAGAAATGATGATTTGGTTTTGGATAGATATGGGCTTAGTGGATTTTTGAATTATAATTTTGGAAATATCCGACAAAAGGAATTGACATCCGATCAATATAAAAAAACAGTATCTATCAGTGGCATTGCAGCTAATCTGAAAGGAACATATCGATATGGAAATACTGTGAATGATGCCGTGAATGTGGACTTGCTCTATACTTCTGGCGATGGAAATAGCACATCGGATGGAAAATATAATGGTGTGCTAACGGGTAACACTTGGGGAGCTCCTGGAGCTATCTTTGTTGGTAGTGGAGCATATATTTTGTTTCCTCATGGCAACGTCGTCAATCGATTTGTTGCTGCCGTTACTGATATTTCAAATATGGGATTTGGGGTAACTGGCGGAACGATAAACCTCTCCAAAGATTTGATTCCTAATAAATTACATTCAAAAATAGGTGTTGCATCAGCACTTTCTAATGTAGCTCCAGTTGGAGGAGGAAATTTTATGGGTTGGGAAATGAACGGAAAAATAGGTTATGACTTTGGTGCATTTCTAACCGTAGAAGCTCATGCAGCATACATGGGCTTGGGTGATTTCTACAATTCCAAAGTGGTGAATGGAGACGTTAGCACCAAACCTGCAAATCCTTGGGTAGGATTTGTTTGCTTAAAATGGTTGATTTTCTAATTGTTTAAAAAATTGAAAGGTGAAAATTTTAATAAAATCTTGGCTCTTTTTTTCCATTCTATTTGTTTGGGGATGCAGCATGAATAAGCAAATAACGAAAATCGACTCCATGCAATCCATTGATTATCAACTACCAGTAGAATATACGACTATTGATAAAGATATGAAATTGGCATATACCGAAATGGGGAAAGGCTCCGAAACTCTTCTATTTATTCACGGGCTGGGTTCATATATCCCATCTTGGAAGAAGAACTTAGAATCATTACAAAAAAAATATCATTGCATCGCCATTGACTTACCTGGGTATGGGAAATCTTCAAAAGGAAATTATTCTGTTAGTATGGATTTCTTTGCTGAAACGATATTAAAGTTTTGTGAGCAAAAACATCTCGACAAAGTAGTTTTAGTTGGGCACTCTATGGGTGGGCAAATTGCGATGGCTACGGCACTGAAATATCCTCAATTAGTAAAAAAAATAGTTTTAATCGCTCCTGCTGGCTTCGAAACTTTTAATAAAGGGGAAAAGCAATGGTTCAGAGATGCAATGACTGTAGATGGAGTTCGACTCACTAATGTTGAGCAAATTCGAGTAAATTATGCTTATAATTTTTATGAATTTCCGAAAGATGCTGAATTTATGGTGAACGACAGAATCAATATGCGATCTGCAAACGATTTTAATGATTACTGTTACCACATCACTCAAGGAGTGAAAGCTATGGTAGATAGCCCAGTCTTCGAATTCTTGCCCAATATCCAGCAGCCAACATTATGTATTTTTGGCGAAAATGACAATTTGATACCCAACCGTTATTTGCATGGAGGACCATCTGTAACAGTAGCAAAAAAAGGGGCATCTAAAATCCCAAATTGCAAATTAGAAATGATTAAAAAAGCAGGACATTTCGTCATGTTCGAACAATCAGCTACATGTAATCAACTCATTGAAAAATTTGTGCAATAGTAATTTCAATGATTTACAATAAGTTATAAAAGGTTTGCTCACAACTAATAACATGGAACTATCAACTTCTATAATTGATAATAAATCATCTTCTTTTATAATAATTGAGTTATAAGTCTGTTAACTAATTCTGTTGTTCAGCATATTTGTTAATATGTTAATTTTCATTTTGTCAATTCAACGTTGAAATTCACTTTGGCACCCAAAGCATCAAAAACTTTAAGAATTGTTTCAAATCTTGCATTCTTAATACTGTTTTCAATTTTTGAAATTTGAGCTTTCTGTACACCAACTATTTCGCCAAGTTGTTCTTGTGTCAAATTTTGTTCTTTTCTTACTTGTTTAATAGTTTGTCCAAGCAAGTCAATTCTCAACTCGTTTTCAAATGCTTCACGTTTTGTAGTTCCAAGTTTTCCAATATGTTTGTCAATCATTGAATCAAGTGAAACCGTATTAAATTTATCTGCCATTTTTTTTCATTTTTAATTTATTTTCAAAATAACCCTTTCGGATTATTTCTGTTTTTTTAATTTCTATCAATAATGTTTCTTTGTCTTTTTATAAATTCTGTCTGTCCCAAGCTATAACTTTTACTCCGTCTGAATAATGTGTTAAGTTTGGTTGTTCTGTAAATTTAATGTCTCCAATTTGGTATTTTAAGTTTAGTCGTTTCAATTTAACACTTTTGATTTGCCATTCTTTGTGATGAATGTCATAGCGATATAACTCATTGCCTTTGTCTAGATACAAACAATAGCGTTCAATCAGCCACTTGTCTAATTCGGTTTTAGTTTCTATACAACTTTGTGCATCAAATTCAGTGTCCAAACTAATATTCTTTTTGAAGTTTTTTGATATAAATTGATTGTCAGTCTTTTTAATATTGGCTTTTTCATATGGCAGTCCTGATAATTGTCTTGCTACAAAAGTTGATAAAAAATTGTCTGCCTCAATGTTTAAAAAGTAAACTCCTTTTATACCATTATTGTCAATGTATGTTCTAATGTTGATTTCAGCAAAGTTGGAAATGAAATGTATTGAAGGTAAAAATCTTGGTCTAATTTTCTCCATAATGAAAGCAACCAACGAAACATAACTTTGATTGTTATATGTATCAATGTTTAGGTTTTCAGGAACATATTTTCTTAATGCCTCAAACGGTACTGTCCAATAAAGAAAAAGTGCTTTATTCCATTCTTGATAATATGTCCATTGTCCTTTCGGTATTGGAAATGGTCTGTGTGAAATGTCTGAAATTATTTCTTTAATGTCTGTCATAAGTTTAGGTTTGATAGTATTGAACATAACGGTTTGCAGCTTTGCGAATGCGGGGATTTTTAGCACAAAACTTCATCAGATGCACAAAGCTTGAATTTTGCTCTTCACTGTCATAAAAGCACGGAGCCCACACTTTTGCAAAACGGCTGTTTATTAGGTGCTGCTGTTTTGTCCATATTTTGTGATAAAATCTTGTCCATTATCGAATTCTCCGGGATTAATGTATGAAATAACTCCAATGTCAGACTTCAAAAGGTTTTTAAGTTTTTCGAAATAATTACTTTCCGTTTCTTTAGTCCCTTCAATAGTCAGACTCATAATCAGTTTATCGTCCTATGTAATTATAGAGCCCACCATAATTTTGTCAGGGTTGTCGTGGTTTTTATTCCAATAGAAATTCTGATTAAGACCATTGTTTTCTATGAAATAATTAATAATTTCTTCTTCTGTTTTAAATTCATAATTCTCATCATCAAGTCGAGATTCATAGTCTAAATTCAATTTTTCGTATACAGGAATAAAAGTATTCAAAACAAGGTCTATTGTGTTTCGTGTTTTTTGTCCTGCATATACTTGACAAATTATGTCTCGAATTATTTCCATTGGTTTGATCGTTTCAGTTGCTTCTAACAGATCGAGGATTGACGCAATTATTCATCTAATAATCACAGCAAATATAATCATTCACAACCGTCTTTTACAAATCACAAATGATTAAATAACAAAAATATTTATAACCACCAAATCATACATTTTTTTAATAACTTATTTATTCACACAATAAAAATCAAAAAATTTCATTATATTTGAGTATCCAAACTTTTGATTCACAAAAAATAATGTAACTGATGAAAAACAATCTACAATTTTTTTCATTTCCATTCTATTTTTCAGAATATCAATTGATTACAACTTTGATATTTGCTCAATTTCTTGTAATTAATTTTCGAGTTTCAAACTATTATTTTTATGAAAATTAAATTGTTTATTGGTTTTATTTTCTATTGTACGATTGTGTTTTCTCAAAAAACAATTGTTCAAATAGGTTTCGAGAAACAACACGATAGCTTGTTGTATAAATATGTTCAAAATGATGTATATCCTATGTCACAAACTTTAATGAATACGAAAGCAACTGATATAGGGAAATATTATGGAGATACTTTATCAATATATCGAAATTTTCGCTCAGGATTAGGCTGTGTAGATTTTTATGGAAGTTCAAATACAGATTCTTTATTAAAATATGAATCGAATAAGGGAAAAGTATTTTTAGTTTTGGATGTTATAAAAATGGTTGATTTTAAAGGGACTAAAATCTATCAAAATGGGGTGGTTTACCAAAAATTAAAAGAAAAAATTAGGAAAGGACATCGGTATAAATGCTCCTTATATTATACCTTGAATATTGAACAAAGCAATATTAGGATGAACGGATTTGGCTTTTTATTTGCAAAATATAAGGATAAGTTAAATACAAACGAATATATATTACAAAAGCCACAAGTATATTCTAAAGAACTAATAAAATACGAAAAAAATAAATGGCAATTTTTTGAAGGTGAATTCACAGCAGAAGATGATTTTGATTGTATGATGGTTGGTTTTTTTGAGCCAAAAGATATTTATAATTATGAAATCACAAACACTAAATATAGCGATAATCCAGAATTTACAATAATTAATGGTTTAAGAATGTTGATTGATGATATTATGGTTCAAGAACTTGATTAAATTTATGTAGCCTGTTTTAATTTATTTTTTTTTCATACCATTTATCAAAAAAAAATATGATACCAAAATTAAAAATAATTGAAATAAAATTTATTGCAATTCTCATAGGATGCATTGTTACACAATACGTTAATTGTCAGGAAATTGACTCCTTGGTTTTGGCAAAATATGAGTTAATTTCAAAAAACTATACTAATGCTTTGAATATCTATCAAAGGAATAGCAAAAATATGTTATTTCGAGATAGAATTAGGGAATGTATTTGCTATAATAATTTAGGAGATAATGAATCATTATGTAATAAAATAAACCAGTATCGAATTCCAAAAATTGAATTAATTGAAAATAACATTCCTAAAGATATAATAAATAAGTGTTCTACAATTGAGGATTCAGCGAACATATTTGGGTATAATGATTTAAAAATATTTCATATATTCAAATTAGATCAATATATAAGAACTTCAAGTTTAGTTGATTCAAACTTATATGATTATTTTGAAAATTATTATAATAGAAGCCAAATGTCTGAAATATTACATTCAATTAAAAAATTCTCTGACATTTCTGAATATTCTATTTCAAAGATTGAGGTGGTGCTATTGCATCAAGTAAGAAAAAAAGAATTTTTTTTATCAAATGAATCAATGATAGATAAACTATTTAATTTGAATATAATTGATGCTCAACTTTATGCAATCCTAATTGATAATTATCATCAATACAATTTCGGGAAACAGGTGTATGGTACTTGGAATCTGAAGAATAAAGATAATTGTATTGTAGAAGTTTATGAGCCAGAAACTATTGATAAAAAGCGATTGGAAATTGGACTTCCTAGCTTCCAATTTGAACCGATGTTTACGGTTCAAAAAGTAAAGTATCCAAGTTGGTATAAAAAAGAATAATTTGCTAATAATTAATCTTTTATGATGAAAAATAAACAAAAAAATCTCCAAGAAGATTTTGATTTCTAAAGTATTTCTAGCTAGAGAAAAAAATTCATTATCTTTATATAAAAATAACTATATGAATGAAATTATCTTTTTAATAAAAGAATCTCCAGAGGGAGGATTTGAAGCTGAAGCATTAGGCTATTCAATTTTTACTGAATCAGAAAATTGGGAAGAATTAAAAATCAATATAAAAGAAGCTGTAAACTGCCACTTCGATGATGGCAAAGAAAGAATAATAAGGTTGCATTATGTTAAAGATGAAATTTTAATGTCATGAAACTATCTAGAAATGAAACTGGAAAAACTTTAATTGAAAAATAAGCAAAAATAGGATATATCGTTACAAGACAAAAAGGTAGTCATATTAGGTTAACCAAATCAGATAAATTAGATACACATCACATAACAATACCAAACCACAATCCCATTAAAATTGGAACTTTATCAAGAATATTAAATGATGTAGCAATCAATTTAGGAATTACAAAAGAAGAGTTAATGAACATTCTTGAAAATAAATATTAAAAATGCCACAATTTTAACCTTTAATTAAAAATTATCTAAATCGCTTTCTTATTCCCTATATTCATCGTTAACATTGCAGCAATCAGCAGTAAAATACCAGCAAAAACGATTGCCATATTCGGGTTACTGCCTAAAAATGAATTATATACGTATTTGAAACTTACAGTTTGAATTAGCATAGGAATCACAATCATCATATTGATAATTCCCATATATACGCCATATTTTTCCTTAGGAATATCCGACACTACGATCAGATAGGGTATGCCCATGATGCTTGCCCATGCTATTCCCAAACCAACCATCGGTAGTAAAGTAAGGTATTGTTGATGTATCATAGGCATTGCCATCAGCCCGACTCCAGCTAATAAAAGACTAACCGCATGAATCGTTTTGGGTGCATATTTCATTGCTAACCTAGCCAAAAAGTAGGCACTCACTACCGTTACAATATTATAGAACCCATTCACGATACCCGTCCACCCCACAGCCATTTCGTAATAGGGTTTGTTGGATTGGTCGCATTGGTAGAGCGATTTTGCAAGGCTAAGGGTAATAAATTGCCAATAACAAAACATGGCGTACCATTGAAATAGATATACCAAAGCTAGTTTCAATAACACTTTGGGCATCGTCCGAATTGCACTAAAAACTTCGATAAATGGGGAAAATAGATTCATTTTCTCCTGTTTCATTTTTTGCAATTCTTCATCAGTTGGTGGAATTTCAGGAGTTTTCAGCACTGAAAATAGCACAGAGGTTATCGAAACAACCGCACCTATCATGAATGAGCCATACACCCAAATCGGTATCGTATTAGAGGCTGTTTCAGTTAGTTTTGTAGGGAATAGATTTTGGAAAAAATAAAGAGAAAAATTAGCTAAAGTTATCCCCAATCCTGTAAAAAAGCTTTGGGTCATGAATCCTATGGATTGTTGTTTGTCGTTCAATTTGTCAGCTACGAAGGCTCGATAAGGTTCCATAGCAGTATTGTTAGCTGCATCCAGTATCCAAAGTAATCCTACAGCCATCCAAAGTTGGCTAGAAAATGGAAACAAAAACAAACAGATGCTGCAAAACATTGCCCCAATCAGAAAAAATGGCTTCCTCCTACCCCATCTCGGGCTCCAAGTTTTATCGCTAATCGCTCCAATAATAGGTTGTATTAATAGACCAGTCATGGGTCCAGCCAAATTTAATAGGGGTAATTGGTCTGGATTGGCACCCAAAAAGGAGTAAATTGGGTTGATAGCTGTTTGTTGCAAACCAAAACTATATTGAATGCCCAAAAATCCGACATTCATATTAATGATTTGCGAAAAAGTCATGTTGGGCTTGAATGATTGACTCATTTTAGAATCTATTTATTGGTGATCACCGAATAATCTTTGGAAATAATGAGGTCAGCATCTTTTTTTAGTGGGGCAATCAATTGATGTTCTTTTTCCAGAACTTTCTCCACAAATGGCGTAATGGATTCTCTTCCTCTAGCCTTTCTTTGAGGCAAGGTATCTTGATAATTTCGATCAATAAATATCTTATAATCCAAATTATTCAATTGCAGAATATACGTTCCTTCTATTAAAAGCACTTTAACATTCTGTAAATCAACCGTTTCGGATGTGATTATATTTTCTTGATAATTCACCAATGGTTTAGAAATCTCTGCATCATCATTTTTGAATGCTTCAATTTGTTGATGGATTAACGCAATATCTACTTCTTGGAAACCTACATGATCGAAGTTCGCTACTCTCATTTCGTGATTAGTTTTAGGAGGGAAAAAGAAATAATCATCTTGATGAATGATTTGAGAACGAATGCCATTTTCTTCCAACACTTTTTGTAAGCAGATGGCTGTTACACTTTTACCACTCCCACTTTCGCCACCAATACCAATTACAAATTTTTTGGACTGAGATAGTGATTTATTCAGTAGTCCAAATATTGTATTAGCTGTAATAAAATAAGCTTCTTTGATATGTATTGCATCCCCGATCAAAAGATATTAGTTTTTAATTGGTTAGAAAAAGTATTATACATCATAATATAACCTATTGCACTAAAACACAACCTCTTGGCTCCAGAATGAGCTTGACTATCTGTTGCATAATATTCATAAAAATTGGGTTCTGTTTCTAAGCTCAATAATTGTTCGTATTGTTTTAAAATTTGCTCTGGCACAAGTTTTTCATTATGTTTATTCAGAGCAACACATAACCAACCTAAAAATACGGTCCAACTCCCTCCATTATGAAAATGGTAAGGTTGATTTTTAAAATCATATAGATAATTAGAATTCAATAAATACCAATCTTTATCATTTTGAAATATAATTGGATGAAAAACTGGCAACATCCAATGATTGAATTCAAGATGAAGTTGAGCTAAATACTGAGTGATTTGATCAACATCTTCATTCAAATTCATAAGTAATGCAAGTGCATTTCCAGCCATATCCCATCTTTGATCGTAGCCGTTAGCACTGAACGAGCAGCTCAAAAAAGGAATCGGATGACTAAGTTTGGCAGCAAAAGCAGTTGGATGATATTTTTCACCTGATTCTTGATTGGAATAATTTGAAATTATCAATGATTTTGTTTCATCTCTTTTCTTTTTTATTTCATCATCCTCGAAAACATCATTGACCGCTTTCAAAGCCCAGTATCTCAATACGTTATCATACAAAGTATAGCCGCTGCAAACATATTCATCAGCCCAATTTCCACCTAAAGGGGTATAAATCAAGCCTTTCTGATTGAATTCCCAACTGTTTAATAAATTAAGTGCTTTATATATCTTTGGTTTTAATTCAGTTAAATATTTTTCAAAAAAATCTTTATTGTGTTTTAACAATACAGCACAACCAATTATCCACCAAGTGGTTGCATCCACCCTACCAACCAGACTTCCATAACTCACCGATGGATTGTTTCCTAAAGCAACATTTGATGGAATTTGACCATTTTCGGCTTGATATTTTGCTAACGTCAAAACGGATCTTTCGAACCCATTTATTATTTTTTCATCTTGAATAGATAAACCGACCAAACCTGTCATCATCGAATCTCTACTCCATACTCTACGGTAATTATCTTTGACTATAGAAGATGCCAATATGCCTTCATCGACAATAGCATCATAAATAACTTGTTTGGCTTGACTGAGAAACATAAATAAAAAACTACCTGAAAATCATATATAAATATACTTCATTTCAGGTAGCAAGCAACTTAATTAAAAAATATTTTATTTAAAAGATATATTTCATTCCAAAAGTCAATGATCTACCTGGAATTGGTCTAGCTCTTACAATATTATTTGCATTTTCTGTGATACTTCCTTCTTCAGACTCAGTTACACCTAATGCATTCAATACATTATTGCCACTAAGATTTAAGGAGAAATTCTTCAATAAATTATAGTTGATAAATGGATTCAATACCAAATAACCTGGCATCACCAATTTATTATTATCCTGAGCATAAGATTTTGTGAATGCCAACAATGTAAATCCGATATTCAAATCCTTAGTGATGTTATACACAGGAGTTACATTGAACATAATAGCTGGCAATCTTCTTGGAATATTATTCACAACAGTTGGGTCTAAAGCAGCAGTTATCTTTGCATTTGTATATGTCAAGCCAGCTCTAAGGCTGAATTTGCTACCAAAATTCAAGATTGCATCCAATTCTAATCCTAATGAACGATATTTATTGTCGATTTTCTTTTGAGTGGTTGCTTCGTAATTCGATTCTTTTGTTATTGCATAAAAGAATGATGAATTAACCGTTATACCATCTCTTCTGAATTTATAGCCCAGTTCAGTTTGTTGTACCGTATTCACTTTTTGAGCATCCAACTTAGGATCTGATGAACCCACATAATTGTATCCACTGAACAAAACTCTATCCGCAGAAGCAGATCCACCTTTACTTGTTCTTACAAAAACAGATTGGTTACTGCCCAACTGGTAATTCACACCAACCGAATATGACAATAAATTGTAATTGTAATCCACAGGAGTAGTTTGGTTGCTGATAGTAGCTACACTTTTCTCAATAGTGTCAATCACACCATTGCCATTCATATCTATTGCAGCTGTTTGTCCATTTCCACCAGAGAATGAGCCATAAGCATGACCCAAATCGTAACGAAGACCTGCATCTATTACTAGATTATCTACTGGCTTCACTTCCAAATTCACATAAGGAGCATCAGTTGCATATTTTGTATCATAATTTCTATTGCAACAATTTCCCCATGCTGGAACACCATAAGCCAATTGACCATTTTGGGTTAATAAATTTCCATTAGCATTTTTCAAATCTACTAATCTAGGATTAGAAGAGTTTGCTTCCATCAAATAACTATTCCAATGCCATGACATTGAAATATTTTGTAATGATTTGTAATAGCCAACATTCAATTTTACTTTATTAAAAGATTTTGAAATAGAAAAGTCATTAACAATATTGTCGAAATTGTTCAATTTAGTATTGAATAAATGGATTCTCATATAGGTTCCAGCAGCATTCACTGCGTCATTAGTTCCTGCATAAACAGCATTATTATAACCCGCTACACCACCGAAAATTTCAGTTGCAGTTCCTGCACTTGCTGGGAATGGAGCAATAAATTGTCCATCGTTCATGGAGTATCTAATTTTATTGCTAATCTCCCAACCATCACTTGGAGAAAAGTTGAATTCTGCACCAATTGATTTTGATACTGAATGCATTCCATCAGCAACATCTGATTCTAGTACATTTCCATTGCCTCCCATAGTTCTATCTTTCAATAAATAAACAGACTGCAAAGCACCATTAAAAGCATCATAATTGCTCAATGAACTCCAAGTTGGGCTGCTATTGGTTCCACTCACCCCTATTGGCATTGGCATATAAGCAGCAGTTCTATCGTTCAAATATTTCATATACAATCTTACAAAACCTTTATCGAATTTTTTTGTCAGATTTGCTTTCAACTGACCACCGTTATTAGAAGTGTATCCAGTTTGTCTTGGACCATCGCCATTTCTATAAAAACCACCAACATGAAAAGAAAGATCATTAGCAATTGGCGAACCATATTCAAAGTCAGTTCTCAACATTGGAAAGTCTAATCCGATAGTAGTCCCAACACTTCCACCAGCCACATCGCCAGTATTACTTATCAGATTGATAATACCTGCTGGAGAATTACTTGCCAATACAGAAGCACTACCACCACGAACAGCTTCAATTCTTTTTACAGAATAATCATATCTCAAGAATTGGTCTTGAGTACCAAAAGATACATCTCCAAACTGTAGGACAGGCAATCCATCTTCTTGCAAAAGCATATATCTGCTTCCTCCTGCACTCACAGGCACCCCTCTAACGGTGATGTTACTATTTCCTTCACCACCAGATGACTCAGAACGAACACCGGGAATAGTTCGGAAAACCTCAGCAGTAGTTCGAGCAACGCCGTTTGCAACATCTTTGGCTTTCAATGTGCTGATAGAAATACTAGATTCCAAAGCAGATTTAGGGTTAGTTACCCCTGTTACTACGATTTCATTTAATGCTTTTGGAAAATAATTTAAGACATATTCTTTAGTTACTGTTTCGTTGTTTGAAAATTTCTCTGTTGAAGTAACAGATTCATATCCAACATAACTAATTTCAATATTGTATTTTCCAGCCGGAATACCAGATATTGAAAATGCTCCAGTAGCATCAGTCACACTGCCTATATTTAGTTGAGGTATAGACACATAAGCATTTTCTAGATAAATTTCTGAGTCGTTTTTAACCTTTCCAGTTAGCACACTTTGTGCTGAAATGCTAAACGAATAAAAATAAGCCAAAAAAGCAATTGTCAAAATTTTAATCATATTTGGTTTCATTTTTTAAAATAATTTTTGTTCACACAATGATATAAAGTATTTTTGTTTTTTCAATCTACCCGAATTTCATCATATTTCAGAAAACCATTGCGGAAACGTTTGCGGTTAGTAACTTTTTTATTTTTTTTTAATTAAATGAGTAGAATTACAATAAAAGATATTGGAAAAATGGTTGGGGTAAGTCCATCAACAGTTTCAAGAGCCTTGCACGACCATCCAGATATTAGTAAAGAGTTGAAACAAAAAATTAAATCCGTTGCTGAGGCATTTAATTTTATACCTAACTCAACTGCAATCAATCTTAGGAACAAAAAAAGTATGGTGATTGGGCTTATTTTGCCAAAATTATCTATGTATTTTGTTCCATCTATCATCGATGGCATTTCTGAAGAACTCAATAAAAAGAATTATAAATTGATGGTACTCACCTCTGATGAAAGTATTGAAAAAGAAATTCAAAACATAAAAATATGTTGTGATAGCAATGTAGATGGCATATTAATATCTTTAACCAACAAAACCAATCATTTAGAACACTTTTCCCCAGCGTTCAATCATGGCATACCAATAGTGTTGATAGACAAGACAATACATCAAGACCAAATCGATGAAGTAATTATTGATGATGAAGCAGCTTCTAAAAACTGTGCTGAATATTTAATCAATAAAAATTGTAAAAATATACTTGGAGTTTTTGGTGATGCTAATATGTCTATTACAAAAGATAGATTGAATGGTTTTCAATCCGCTTTGGACAAAATACAAGACATAACTTATAAAATTATTTTTGCCGAAAATAGCGAGATTGCCAATGAAAAGAGTTTAATAGAACTTTCAAGCCCATCGCATTTCGATGGAATTTTTATGATGAGCGATGAAATTATGATTGGGGTGAACAAATCGATCTACGAATTGGAACAAACGGATAATACTATAAAATCAATCAAAAAAATAGCAATTAGCGATGGTTATCTACCACAGTTTATGACACCTAATATTTCATTCTTGAAGCATAGTGGTTTCGAATTAGGCAAGCTGGCTGTGGCTGTATTATTTGACAATTTCACTTCAAATCAAAAATCATCACTAAAAAGGCATTATTTGAACACTACATTGTGTGAATATTAATTGTCGTTAAATTAATGTTCAGCTTTAAGTTTTTTCCAAAGCATGTCTTTTAATTCATCAATTCCTTTTTGGGTCATTGCTGAGATGAAGATTGTATCAATATTTTTAGGCAATTCTTTCTTAATCAACTTTTTCAATTCTGCATCAATAAGATCTGATTTGGTGATTGCCAACAATCTAGGCTTATCCATCAGCTCAGGATTGAACATTTCAAGTTCATTCAATAAAATGTCGTATTCCTTCTGTATATCATCACTATCACAGGCTATCATAAACAGCAAAACTGCATTCCTTTCGATGTGGCGAAGAAAGCGATGCCCCAACCCCTTACCTTCATGAGCTTTTTCGATAATTCCAGGTATGTCAGCCATTGCAAAAGATTGATTATCTCGATACCACACCATGCCAATATTCGGCACTAAAGTGGTGAATGGGTAATTTGCGATTTTGGGCTTTGCAGCACTCATTACGGACAATAGTGTGGATTTCCCTGCATTTGGGAATCCTACCAGACCTACATCAGCCAACACTTTGAGTTCCAGAATCTTCCAACCTTCCATTCCTGGTTCTCCTGGCTGGGCATATCTAGGCGTTTGATTAGTTGGTGATTTGAAATGTACATTTCCTAATCCACCTCTTCCGCCTTGCATTACTACAAAAATCTCATCATGCTCAGTGATTTCGCCTTCAATCTCTCCAGTTTCGGCATCTTTTATAACCGTCCCTAATGGTACATCGACAATAATATCTTTTCCATCAGCACCAAATGATTGATTTTTTCTACCATTCTCACCATCACCGGCATAAATATGTTTTCTATATCTCAATGGCAACAGAGTCCATTCATGTGAATTACCTCTCAAGATAACATGACCACCTCTTCCGCCATCACCACCATCTGGTCCACCTTTGGGTGTCATCGCTCCTCTATACAAATGAGCAGAGCCTGCACCACCAGAACCAGAACGGAAGCAAATTTTCACATAATCTATAAAATTTTCACTATCAGCCATTCAGCATATTTTTTTGCAAAGATAGGAATTAAGCAGGTTATTCATCTAATAACAATGAGGATTAATAAATTTCAAAAAAATTAATAAAAAATAAAGTAAATCCAAATCCTTATCGTCAACAAAATAAAACGTAAGTTTGAATGGAATTAATAATGAGTGATAATAAAAGAAATATAATACAGTCCGTCAATCAATATGGGAAACAATTATTGTCTTTCATTCGAGGTAAGGTGCCGAGTAACGAAGATGCGGAAGACCTATTACAAGAGGTTTGGTATCAATTGAGTAAGGTTGAAGAAATTGGATCGATAGAAAGCATGAGTGGTTGGCTCTATAGTGTGGCGAGAAATAAAATAACTGATCTTTTTAGGAAAAAGAAGAATGAATCTATTGAAGATTTTGTATTCGAAAGTGAAGATGGCGCAATAAATTTCAAAGACATACTATTGAAAGAAACTACAAATGAAACTGATGTCTTTTTCAAAGAATTATTCTGGGACACCTTGCTTAAATCACTTGACGAATTACCTGAAAATCAACGGTATGTATTCATTCAAAATGAAATAGAAGATAGGACATTACAAGAAATAGCTGACGAGACTGGAGAAAATTTGAAAACTATTATTTCGAGAAAAGGTTATGCCATCAAGCACTTAAGAAAAAGACTAAATGATTTATATCAAGATATTAAAAATTAACGAAAATGAGTATTTGGAAAAATAAAAATAAGCTATGGATGTTTCCATTGTTTTTTATTGCTATATTTTTTGCTGCAAGTGCAGTAGTTATGTTTTTGTGGAACGCCATATTGCCAACATTATTTGTAGGAGTAGGGTTACTTAATTTTCCAAAAGCGATGGGGCTTTTAGTTTTGTGCAGACTGCTATTTGGAGGATTCAGAGGACCAACCAACAGAGGAAAACACCATAGAAATCAATGGAAAGAAAAGTTCCAAAACATGAGTGACGAAGAAAAAAATCAATTCAAAAATGAATGGCGGAATAGGTGTGCAAATCGATAAGTTGAAAAATTTTATTTAAAAAACCATATTCTTTATCTTTATGCAAAAAATAAGTGTTCATGCACTGGAACAAAGTATGGAAATTCAGAAAAGGAACAAATATTAATCAGTTGCAAATGGCTGAAATAGAAGTAGATACACCAGCAGCAAATGAAGTATTAGTGAAAGTATATGTCTATGGAATTAATAATTTTGACCTTTTATGGATAAGTACATCAATTGAATTCCCATTTGGGTTTGAGTTTTGTGGTGAAATTGTAGAAATTGGCAAACTAGTAAATCAATATAAAGTAGGCGATATTGTCATAGGATTATCAAACTCAACCAAGCAAGAAAGAAGAATATCCGAATTTTGTATTGCAAAAGAGCAATATATTTTGCACTTAAGTAACAATCTTTCGCTCCAACAAGGTGCAGCCCTGTCTTATTCAGGCTTAATAGCTACTCAATTAATAGAAAAATATAATTTTAAGGAAAAGAAAGTACTTATTATTGGGGCAAGTGGTGGCATAGGTCACCTTTTTGCACAATTAATTTTGGATATTTCTAAAGATGTATTTGTGGTTTCCAAAGCAAGAAATATTGATTTTCTAAGCAGCATAGGATTAAAGAATTTTATTGAAACTGATGATAATGACCAATGGAATACGATTGAAAAATTTGATTATATTATAGATTTTTCGGGAAAATATACAAATCAGAAATTGAATGAATATTTGGGCACAAATGGATATATAATCACAACCAAAGCCAGCGAAAAATCAATCCTAAGCTATTTATTTTCTGTATTTTACAAACAAAACACCGATCATTTCAAACTAGATATTTCAAAGAAATACTTTGACCTACTTTCAGAAAAAATAAATCAAAACTTGATAATCCCCAAAGTACACCAATCGATAAATGGAATAGAAAATGTCCAATCCGCATATCACCTTTTCAAGGAAAGAGGCATTCAGGGTAAGTTGGTTTTGAATTTGGGGTGTTGAGAAATATTATTTTGCAGTTATATGAAAATTACAAAATTCATATTTGCTAATAGAAAATAATTTAATAAATATTTGTTAAAAAAGTATTTATTAAATATATTTGTGTTACTTAAAAAATATTTCAAAAACTTTTAAAAACTTTTAATCATGAAAAAACAGAAACTCATCTTCCTAATTTTTACTTTTATTTTTTTATCTTATTCGTCTTACAGCCAAAAAAAGTATTTTGTTCCAGACAATTTTTCTACAATTCAATCTGCATTAAATAAAGCAAATGATGGTGATACAATTATTGTTAGACCTGGCACTTATTTCGAAAATATAATACTTGATGAAAATTTTGCAAATAATGTAAAGTTATATAGTGAAACAAATGCAATTAATACAATTATTAATGCAGGTGGTGGAAAAAGTTGTTTAGAAATAAGTAAATTTTCGTTCTCTAGCAATGAAAATGATAAATTTGAAATGAAAGGATTTACAATTACAAATTCCTCTTTAAGAAGCGGATTGCAATTTCAATATGTTGATGTAAATCTTTTAGATTTAATAATTGAGAATAATGTTTTCAACTCTAACGGTTGGTCGTATGGTGGTGGATTATATTTATACAATTCTAATGTTTTTATAGATAATTGTATAATCAGAAACAATAAAACAATTTCAACAGATTGGTCTTATGGAGGTGGATGTTATTTTACAGGATGTAACATTAATATATCAAGATCAAAGATATATAACAATACTTCAATTTCAACTAATGGTTGGGCTTATGGAGGTGGACTTTATTTTAATGATTGTAAAAATAGTTTGATATCTAGTTGCGATATAAATTTCAATAAAGTTACTACTCCTTTATGGAATTATGGTGGAGCTATTCATTGTGATAACTTTCAAGAATTTAGTAATTTAATAATTGAAAATTCATATATAATTGGAAATGAAGTAGATACGGGTAATTGGCATGATGGTAGTGCCATTAGTATGAGTGATACAAAATTGACTATTAATAATACTGTAATTAGCCAGAATCAAGCTACATTAAATAAATTATCAGTATCAACAATATATATTGAAAATATAAATTCCGATTCAACAATATTAGTTGTTAACAATTCGAGTATTGCAAACAATAGTGGACCTATTTTAATCGATGATTTCTCATCTAGTATTAATAATTTAGATATTAATAATTCAATTCTTTGGAATAGAACAAGTACTCAGATATTAAAAAATACAGCTCTTGTTAATTTGAATAATTGTGTAATACCAACTGGAAATACTGGAAAAGGGTTAGTTAATACTAAACCAACTTTCGCTGATACAATTCTATTAATCCCAACTAAAGACTACTCAGGACTCAATAAAGGAAGTTTACAATATTCCACTTCAAAAGATATTTTAGGTACGCCTCGACCTCAGAACGGATTGCCAGATATTGGTGCTTATGAAATAAGTGGTCAAAAATTCTATGTGAAAGCTCAATTTTTTTGGGATAAAAATCAAAATGGCATAAAAGAAAATAGTGAACCTTTTATCAATCAAGGTGGTATTATTATTGACAATAATTTATTTGAATATAATTCAGATGATTATGGAATTTTTGCATATTTATCAAAGGGAAATTACAATATCAAATATAATTCTACAATTCTGCAAAACTTTGCATTGACAACTGATAATGCGAATTTAGACATAATTTTAGATAGTATAAATGAAATAAAATCAATTAGATATGGATTGAAACCTATTGAAAATATTTCAAATTTAGAAGCATTTTTGTACTCTCCAATTTTAAGATGCCAGACAGAAATAAACATGATTGCTCAATTAAAAAATTTAGGTACTATTACAGAAAGCGGAGTTCTATATTTTAAATATGACCCAATTTTCAAGTTCATTTCAACTAATAACTCAGCAATAAAAATCATAGGAGACACTTTGATTTCTTATGATTATTCAAATCTTGAACCTTTTGAAAAACTAGATTTAGTTATTAGACTTAGAGTTCCTGCTATTAATCAATCGAATATTGATTCGTTATATACCTTCAAATTGTGGACACAAATAAATAATCGAAGTGTAATATATTGTTATCAAGATAAAATAAGATGTTCTTTTGATCCTAATGATAAAATTGTAAATCCAAATCGAGAGGATAATCTAGTGCTTTTTAATAACGAATTATATTATACAATTAGATTTGAAAATACAGGTAATGACTATGCTCAAGATATAATTGTCAAAGATATTCTCGACAAAAATTTAGACTTAAGTACATTCGAAGTACTAAATTGTAGTCATAAAAACATTTTGGAAACTAAAAGAGAAGGAGCAAATTTAAGTTTTGAATTTAAAAATATTTATTTGCCAGCTAAAAAATACGATTCTGAAAAATGTCAAGGTTTTATATCTTATAAAATTAAACCATTACCAAATTTAGAGGAAAATACAAAAATTGAAAATACAGCATATATTTATTTCGATTTGAATTCACCAATTGTTACCAATACTACAAATTCTATTATGGTTTCTAGTTTTATAACTAATACAAAAGATATTGAGGACAACAAAATAAAATATTATCCAAATCCTTCAAAAGATGTTGTTTATTTTTCAGACATTCTTAACAAAATTGAAATAATTAGTACAAATGGACAATTATTAGATACCAAATATAATACTAATACATTACATATCAATCATTTACCAGAAGGATTGTTCTTATTGAAATGTTATAAAAATAATAAATTCCAAATTGTAAAAATTAATAAGATTAACTAATTTCTATAAATAGATAATTATATTATAATAGGATAAAAATGAAGTTTTACTAATTTCCATTTTTATCCTATTTTTATTTATCACTTACAAATTATAATCATGGAAAACATAATAATTGATAATGACCTTATAGACAACGACTTAAATAATTATGACAAGATAGAAGTTCCATTAATAACTGTAGAAAAATTTATTTTCCTAACATTTATCACTTTTGGTTTATACCAAATTTGGTGGACATATAAGGCTTGGAAATTTGTTAAGGAAACTGATAGATATGATGTTTATCCAGTTTTAAGAACCTTATTTGGCGTTATTTTTTTATTTGATCTTTTTAAATGGATAAATTTCAAAGCCAATTTTGAAATGAATTACGGTAAAAGTTTTAATATTTTGGTAATGTATCTTATTGTCATATTATTAAACTTAGCATCTCGAATAGATTCGATTTCTTTTATATCGCTTTTCAGTGTTTTTGGTTATATAATGCCATTTCAATCAATGAATTATATTAAAGAAAATACTCCAGTTTATTATACTTATTACATAAATGGTTTTAATACCAGACAAATTGTATTAATCGTATTAGGTTTGATTCTTTGGAGTTTGATCTTTATCAATTTCTTATCAATATAAAAAATGAATTATTTTAATAAAGATATCATAACTTAGATGCCTAATTTAGTTTTTATAAAATAAACCTTTAGAGCTTCTATCTGTTAAAACATCTAAATTTTTCATAAAATTGAAAAGAAATTCTTTCATAAAACTTATGGGTGTAGTCCCATTTATTCCATTTATGACATCTTTAAAGGATTTGGAAAAATTAGATGCGGAGCTTCCGTTATCTCCCAAAATGCCCGTTTTGTTTTTGGGTCACGGTAGCCCGATGAATGCAATTGAAGATAATGAATTTGTGAGAGGCTTCCGAAATATCGCTAAATCATTGCCAAAACCCAATGCAATTATATGTGTATCAGCACATTACTATACTTCTGGCACGAAAGTTACGGCGATGAAGATGCCAAAGACTATTCATGACTTTGGTGGATTCCCAAAAGCTTTATATGAAGTGCAGTATCCAGCTCCAGGAGATCCAGCTCTTGCTCAATCGACCAAAGAAATACTACAACCAACTCCAGTAGAGTTAGATAATTCTTGGGGATTAGATCATGGAGCTTGGTCGGTGATAAAGCATCTGTATCCTCAAGCTAATATTCCTACCATCCAGTTGAGTTTGGATTATTACAAAACTCCTCAACAACATTTTGAGTTGGCGAAAATGCTGAAAAGCCTTAGAAACAAAGGCATTTTGATCATAGGAAGTGGAAACATAGTTCATAATCTGGGTAGGATTGATTTTGCAAATATGCATAAAGAAAATTATGGTTACGATTGGGCAATCGAAGCAAATCAAATTTTTCATAAGAAATTGATGGACAATGATATAGCTGGTTTGGTGGATTATGAAAAACTAGGTAGTGCTTTCCAACTGGCTGTACCTACTCCCGATCATTATTTGCCCTTTATCTATACCTTGGGATTAAAAGAAAAATCGGATAAAGTTGAGTTGTTTAACGATAAATTGATGGCAGGTTCTCTGAGCATGACATCAGTGAAATTTAGTAGCTAATCATTAAGTAATTGAGTTAATAAATTTGTAGCTGCACTATCTTTTGGGTTGATGCTAGTATGTTTTTTCAAATATTTTATAGCTTTTATTGTATCCATTAAGGATAAGTAGTTTTGAGCCAAAATCCAATCATTTTGTTTGCAATAAATTGCATCGGAATAATGATTGGATTTTTGGACGAACTCGATTGATTCACGATAATTTTTATCGATGTAAAGCAATTATCCCAAGTGTCGAATAGAGTTGACCTAATGCCGAACATTGATATTTTTGAGCTAAATGACAATCCTCTCTAGCTGATTCCCAATCATTTAGATTTAAATAAACCATCGCTCTACCCAAGTAAGCATTACCATATTTTGGTGCTAGCAGTATTGAATGATTCATTGCAATTAAGGCTGAGTCATATTGCTTATTTTCTCGATAACAAATGCCCAACATTCGTTGATATTCAGCATTTTGTGGAAAATTTTTTACAAGTTCTTTAAAATGAGAAATCGACAAATCAATATTTTCTTTAATATAAGAAACCCTTGAATATGATTCATAGATATTTGTTTTTGGAGAGGTGCAGGATAAAAAAATTATTATAATAAATAAAATTACTTTAATCTCTTCCATTAAATTTTAATAAAGGATAGGATAATTTTACAAAAAATAAACTGGATTCTAATTCTTTCCTTGCACTTTTTTTGAAAATCAAATTATAGGAATATCCAAAAGAAACGTATTTATAGCCAAACCCAATTTCTGGTCGATAATATCCATATGAAGTATTTAATATTTTAGAACTCAACATTCCAAATTTTGTAATATCAATATGAAAAGGGGCAGAAATTTTTAATAAACTAAAATTAAAGTCTGTTTCTTTCTTGTTTAAGTTTTGAAGAACTTCAAAATTAAAAATGGACACTTTAAATTGATTTGTCCAGTCGGCAAAAAAAGTATATTTTTTGCCATACATGAATTTATTATTACTTGGATGAACAAATTCTGTTGGTGAAAAATTTAATCCCAACCACTGGCTTTTCCCAAATTGACTAGAAATACCAAAAGATAAACCACCAAAATCTTCTTTATATCCAAGCTTTTTAAGTCTTTGCAACTCAGCATTATAAATATCACTATGGTTTGTTTTTGCCAGAAAATCTAATTTTTCACTCATTGTAGCATTTGAACATTCTTTGCAAACACTTTTTCCTAAATCATAATATAGCAGTGTTGAATCCATTAACAGGTCTAAATATTCTTGTTTCAAAGTATATTTTGCTCCATCTTTATAAAGATGGGAGTAATTATAAGCAACACTTCTATATGCATAAGAATGTGAAAGGCAAGATTGAAAAGGATAGGTTTTAGCTAACTCCTTTAGTGGCTTAAAATCTGGATTTTTAAGATCAAATTTATTTGAAACTGAGTCCACTAAATTCTTTTCATAAAGGAAAATTTCTTTTGCACTTTTTTGTCCAAATAAAAATGAACTAATAGATAAGAATATCAAAAACAGTAACTGCTTCATTTTTAAAAGATTATAAATTTTATATGAATAAGAATTAAAAACTCAAAGATAAAAAAAGTGCCAAAAGTTATTAAACTCTTGGCACTTTTTTTTGTCAACGAATCCATTTACCATTTTGGCAAACGACCTGGAGAGAAAGGTGCATTTTTCATATCCAATTCTTTCTCAATGCTTTGTATATTTTCATAAATTGATTTCAGCTTAGCTAAAGAACTTTTTAATTGAGCTGAAGCAGTATTTATTGAGGTATTATAAGTGGTTGGAATATTAGACGTAGAATTCCATAATGAATAGATTGCTCCATAGATTCTATCGCTAACAGATGTATTACTCTCAAACTCTCTTTTAGATTTTGAATTATCGCCAAATAAGATAATTGTTGCATTATCTAATTGATTGTTCAAATCATAAGCCCTTTTCAATAAATCAGTTGGAGTAGAGGGCATATCTAATAATGCTGCATTTATGTTTTTCAATCTATTATCCATATTTGCGACAACATCTTCTACTGCTGAAATTTCTTTTCTTAGATTCGTCAATTTTTCATAAAACTCATTGTTTGCCTCGGGATTGGTTGCTGGCAAAGTGCTGTTTTGCAATAGTTTACAGCTGAATTGAACAGGTCCAGCTATATTTGTCAATATTCCATCTTGAAACTTTTGAAGAATGACTGAATATTTGCCTGGTAATACCAAATGTCCTAATTCTTCACTTCCAAACAACTGGTCAGGTGCTGGCGTATATCTCTGATGAACAGGACTTGCAGGATTTGTACGAAAATTCCAAAGGATTCTTTGAAGCCCTTTTTTTGCTGGAGCTTTTATATGTCTTACGATTTCGCCTTTGTCATCCATTATTGTAAATAACAAATATGGATCTGGTTGATTATCTTCCATTCTCAAAGAGTCAAGAGAAGGATAATAAACTTTCTCATTTTTATCAAATTTTGCCTTTTCAGATTCTTTTCTTATATCCTTTATTTTTTTCAAATCATCTTTCAAATAATAGGTAAATACTGCTCCTGGCTTTGGATTTGTTGCATTATAATAGCCTGATCCCATGTGTCCTTTATTCCTCAATCCTAAAGGCATACTTTCGATGTACATCAATCCTTCTTTTATTGGTAATATTTTTGCAACACTTTTGATGTCATCTTTTTTGAAATTTCTCAAGGCACTATAATCATCTAATATATAGAATCCACGACCAAATGTAGCAATAACCAAATCATTTTCTCTCCTTTGAATTTCAATATCTCTAACAGCAATTGTTGGTAATCCACCTTTTAGTTGTATCCAATTTTCCCCACCATTATTTGAGAAATAACATCCAAATTCAGTACCTACAAACAAAAGATTTGGGTCAACGTGGTCTTCGGCAATGCTATAAACACTACCTCTTGTGGGTAAGTTATTTTGTATTGCTTTCCACGATTTTCCACCATCAGTTGTTTTGAAAATATAGGGTTTGAAATCACCATAACGATGATGATTGAAACAAGCATAAGCTGTATTTTTATCATAAAGCGATGCAATGATCTGATGCACATAGCTTTGTGATGGAGCTCCAGAAATATTATCAATTTTTATCCAACTCTTTCCACCATCAATGGTATGTTGGATCAACCCATCATCCGTACCTACCCACAAAATATTTTGATCCAACTTGGATTCAGCTATTGTTGTGGTCTGTCCATAAATATCTGTACTACCATTTTTGGCAATTGCATCAACAGACCAAACTTTGCCCATCACTTCCAACTTATTTCTATCAATTTGTCGTGTAAGATCTGGGCTTATTGCTTTCCAAGTATTACCTTTATCATCAGTTCTGAACACTTTGTTTGCACCAAAATACAATCTTGAATTATCAAATTGACTAATTAATAAAGGTGCATCCCAATTCCATCTCAAAGCTGGTTCTCCAGCTTCTTCTATTGGTTTGATGAAAAGATATTCACCACTTTTTTTATCAAAACGACTCAATCCACCATATTGACTTTGAGCATATATGATATCGCCATTGCTCTGATCCACTTGAGTTTCGAAGCCATCACCTATTGAGGTTACGTACCAATCAGCATTGGTAATTCCATTCATAGAAATTGTTCTACTAGGTCCTCCCAAACTAAAATTATCTTGTGTACCACCATGAACTTGATAAAACGGATAACTATTATCAGTTGCTACTTTATAAAATTGTGTTACGGGCAGGTTGGATTTGAACTCCCATGATTTTGCAAAATCATAAGTTTCATAGATACCTCCATCACATCCTACCAAAAGATGGTTGCCATCAGTAGGGTCAACCCAAATACAATGATTATCAATATGTTTGTTGATTTCTCCTAAATTAACCATTGTTTTGCCACCATCAGTACTATACTTATAATAGGTGTCCGTAATATATATTTTATTGACATCCAATGGATCACATTCAATTTCTTGGTAATAATTTCCGGAAGTGAAGAAGCCACTTCTTTTTTCCCAACTACTACCTTTATCCATAGATCGATAAACTCCACCATTATCATTCTGCCCTTCAACTACTGTATAAAGCACATCAGGATTTACTTTACTAATTGCCAAACCCATTCTTCCCAAATCTCCACTTGGCAAGCCACCTTCCAATTTTTTCCAAGTTGCACCACCATCTGTAGTTTTGTAGATTGCCGTTTCGGGACCACCACCGATATAAGTAAATACTTTTCTCATCCTTTGATGGAAAGCTGCATATAGCACTTTCGGATTCCTTGGATCCATTACCAAATCATTGCAACCAGTATAGGCACTAACAGATTTCACACAATTCCATGTTGCACCTCCATCTGTAGATTTATAAACACCTCTATCTCCTCCTTCATTCCAGACTGGTCCGTAAGCACCTACATAAATCGTGTTTGCATCAGTTGGATCAACAATTATTTCAGAAATATGCTCAGAGTTTTTCAATCCCATGTTATTCCAAGATTTTCCACCGTCATCACTTTTATAAACACCATCCCCATAAGCAACAGAACGTTGGTTATTATTTTCACCACTACCTACCCAAACTGTACTAGGATTGTTGGGGTCTAAAGAAACACAACCTATTGAATAAGAGCCTTGTCCGTCAAAAATCGGCTGATAAGTAAGGCCTTTATTAGTAGTTTTCCAAACACCTCCAGATGCAGTTGCAACATAATATTCACTCGGTTTTTTAGGGTTTACTGCAAAATCAGATATTCTACCAGAGGTAACTGCTGGTCCGATTGATCTAAAACTAAGACCAGAGAATAATCCAGAATTAAAGGGATCTGCTGGCTTGTCATTTGGTTTTTGAGCAAATGAAACTGACAACAAACCCAAAAAAATTGGAAATATGCTTAAAATTCTTTTCATAATTTGTTATTTAATTGATCTAGTAAAATTAATGATTTGTCTTATTATGGTTTACCAATAAACAATTTATTTGATGAAAACAACGAATTAATAGATTAATGCCCTTCAAATTCTTGGATTTTGAAAATATGTAAAATAGAAGGAAAAATGGAATCCATGGATTCTGATGCACCTTTTGTAGATCCAGGCAAGGCTAATATTAAAGATTTGCCGATCATACCAGCCACACTTCTGGATAACATCGAATAGGGCATTCTTTGTTGACCATAGTTTCTTATGGTTTCTTCTATTCCAGGAATAGGTCTTTCTATCAATGGTTTTAGTGTTTCAGGTGTAATATCTTTTGGTGACAACCCAGTTCCTCCCGTAAAAATTATCATATTACTCAAAGGCAAGTATTTATTTAACATCTTGATAATCTGGTTTGAATCGTCAGGAATTATTTGATAATCAACTATTGATATATTATATTTTTTCAATTTTTCTATAATAGCTAACCCAGCTTTATCTTCTTTTTTCCCAGTTGAAATAGAATCTGAGCAAACAATAACTGTTGCCTTCAATTCAATTTTGAATGAATCACTAAAATCTGATTTACCTCCTTTCTTTTCTTTTAATTTTATATTTTTTATCTCAATATTTTTATCAATGGGTTTCAACATATCATAGATCGTAAGAGCAACCACTGATGCCCCATGCATCGCTTCCACTTCCACACCAGTCTTGTAAATAGTATGAACTTCTACTTCAATTATGATATTTAAACCATCGATTTTGTAACGAATATCCGAAAATTCGATGGGTAGCGGATGACAATCAGGTATCATATCACTAGTTCTTTTCACCCCAAAAAGCCCTGCTGTTTTAGCCATGCTAAACACATTTCCTTTAGGGACTAAATTATTGATTATCATATCAATTGTGGTTTCTGAGCTAACACAAATCATTGCCTCCGCAATAGCTATGCGGAGTGTATTAGATTTATGAGTGATGTTTACCATTTTTTAAATTTTGTAACTGTTTTTCAAAATCATTTTTGGAATTGATATTTACAAATGGATCCAAATTTCCTGATGATGAAAATTGAATATACTTCGTATTAAATTGGCTTAATAAAAATTCTAGTTTATAATTTTTATTTTTTAAAAGAGATTTCCATTCTTGCAAAATATCAGTATCATAAATACCAAACAATGGTTCTATAAAAGTTTCATTTTTAAAAATACAGATGGAAGCATTTTGTTTTTCAGATATTAATTGCTCCAAAAGTGGCAAGGAGAGGAAAGGCATATCGCACCCCAAAATAATATTTTGTGCAGATATGGAATAATATAATGCGGTAAGAATGCCACCTGCTGGTCCAATATTTGGTTCAATATCAGATATTATAGGAAAACCAAATTGTTGATAGTCAAGATTTGAAGTGATGATAAATATTTGATTAGTAACATTTTGCAACAATTGAATAGAATATTCCACTAGTAATTTATTACCAAGTTGCATCAATCCTTTATCTTGCCCCATCCGACTACTTTTTCCTCCAGCTAAAATAAAACCATTCATTCAGCGAAGTTAAACAATAATCCAGAAATGATTTTGAATTAATCGAATAAACTGAGTTGTTGACTTTTTTGTGATTCAACAGGTATGAATTGGCTAGAAAAATTATACTTTATTTTCAGCTCATTTATTTTAGACATCATTTCGGATTTATAAGTGGAATCTAAATTTTGGGTCTTATATAACAGTCTAAATTGATCAACCAAATTGGGGAAATGCTTTTCAATAATTTTGAAAAAAGATTTTTTTGCAACTGAATTTAAAAACAAATAATTTGTAATAACATTCGTCAATCCATTTTCTGATGCTGTTTGAAAAATTGCTTCGAGGTTTTCTGAAGTATCTGAAATCAATGGAATTATTGGCATTATTCCAATTATCGTATTTCTGCATACCCCATTGAATTCTGCAACCATTTTAATTCTCGAAATTGTTGGAGATGCTCCTGGCTCAAATATTTTTCTAATATGTTCATCAAATATTGTGACAGAAGTTGCAATATCAACAGTTGTAATTTTTGATAATGAAGAGATTATGTCAAAATCCCTAAGAATTAAATCTGATTTTGTTTGAATAAAAATTGGATTTCTATATTTTCTAATAACGTCATAAATTTTTGGCATCAAATCATATTTTTCTTCTATTTGTTGATACAAATCTGTTGTGCCGCCAATTTTAATTTGGTTTTTGTGCCAATTTTTTCTAGATAATTCTTTGTCTAGTTGAGTAGCTACATTAGTTTTTACAATTATATCTTTGAAAAAATCACTTAATCCTAAATATTGATGGGCATATTGTGCGAAGCAATACTTACAACCAATCGTACATCCTCTATATGGATTAACATCCCAATTTGTTGGAAAAGGCTGTTCATGATAGGTAAGTACCTTTTTTGCAATTATTTCAGTAATCATTGTCAAATATAAAAAAAGGAACAATAAACTATACTGTTCCTTCTAAACATTTTATTTAAGTAATATTAAACCAAATTTCAAATTACTTTTTAGGAGCAGGAATCACTCCTAATTGTATCATCATGCCATAAGTATTAGTTGTTTGCCATTCAGCAACGACTTTTCCATTTTTTACTTGTCTCATGAATTGACCAGTTGATGCGATTCTTTTTCCAGTAGCAGGTATACCAAAATATTCTCCTGAGTTTGTCATCATATTTGTATAATCAACTGCGACCATATCGTTATCTTGCAATACTCTATGAAATTGCATATCCATTTTTGTAAATCCCTTAGATAATATTTCTTTCATGAAATAAATATATTGTTGTTTGTTGATAGCAGGTTGTCCATCACCAATATATACAAAATTATCATCTAACAATGCATCAACTTTATCCCATTGTCCATTCATTATTGCTTTTGAAAGATTCAATGCAATTTCTTTAGTTTCATCATTTTTCATTTTTTTTTCTTTCTTGTGATTTGATTGTGAATAAATTGTAGTGATAGATATGATTATCACTAGTAAAGACATAAATACTTTTTTCATTCTTAAAATTTAAATTTAATTAATATCGCAAAGTTGAGTAGAAGTTAAATTTCATCAAATACACTTCCCAAAAAGAAAGTACTATAAATTTGGTAAGTAAAAACAGTAGCATTTAGATTTGCACTAAAAAATGGAATTGAAAAGATATAAATTAGATGGTACTTTTTTCTATTGCCCAGTAGATCTCACTTTATCCGTAATTGGTGGAAGATGGAAAGGGTTAGTCTTTTGGAATTTGAGAAATGGAGTGATGCGATTTGGAGAATTGAAAAAGTCATTAATTGGCATAAATGATAAAATGTTAACTCAAGTTTTGAGAGAATTAGAAAAAAATGGAGTAGTAGAAAGAAAAGTTTATGACACTATTCCACCAAAAGTTGAATATTCACTAACAAATAATGGCAAACAACTTTTGCCAGTGATGGAGCAAATGAGCAATTGGGGAAGTAAATATGAAATATAAAAAAGCCATAAAGCAACTTCTTACTTTACGGCTTAGGTATTAATAATTACATGATAATCAGCTATTTATTTTGCGGAACATCTCCATTCTGGTTTGTTGAAGGATTGTTTTTGTTCCAGCCTTCATGACATTCAGTTTGATTCATTCCGCAATGCCCACCGTGCATTTGTGGACAATTCTTTTTAAGTGCTATCAGGCTAATCGCAGTAATTAAAGCTGTAACTGCAAATAATCCCATTTTTGATTTTCTATTCATTGTATTAAAATTTTAAGCTTCTTTTGTTTGAAAATGATTAAATCTGTGTGCATATTTTTCCATAAATGCTGCTCGTTCTTCTTCAGTCATATTTTTAAAGCGGTGATGACCACAATGTCTTCTTCCTCTGAAACCTAATAATCTCGAAGCTGCTTTGAACAATATGATTATTGCAAAGAATTTCAAAAGAAATATTGGCATTAATGAAATCGCTAAGCCTACTAATAATCCTGCTGCGATGGTTTTTAAAATTGTCATTGTTAATTAATTTAAAATTTGATAGATATTGAGGAAGACGAAGCGATTTTTCAATTACTTTATATTTTTCGAATTATTTTTAAAAAATAATAATCTAAATAGTTAGTGATTACTTTTCTTATCAAAATTAGATTCAATTCGGTATGACACTATTGTATATTTTTGAGATGTGAAACAAATATGAACTAATAATTTCGTTATCAGATTTGGAAATTGTAGTTAAAAAAAAATTCATATCATATTTTTCGAAAAGAATACCTTTGCTTTTTCAATTTTCATTATAAACTTACTTATTGTTTTTTTTATAACTATAATACATTTTTAAAATTTTTTAATGTGAAAAGAGTTCTAATAAGCTATTTCTATTTTCCATTTTGGGTATTGCTTTGTGTTACTTCAATACAAGCCCATACCGTTTTTCATACAAAAGACATCGAAAACTTCTATGAAGCATTTGATAGTGTCCAAACCACGACTGACAAACTAAAGCAAACTGAATTTGTTCAGAGGATTTATATAGATAAAGGCAGTTTAGGCTTAAAATACACTATTAAAAACTCGTTAGATGGTGGAAAAATTGCTACTGCAAATCATTGGACAGAAATGATGCTTAATAGCAAAGAAAATTTAATTAGAATCAGACCTTTTTTAAAAAATCTACCCGATCAAATGCTAATTCTTGAAAACAAATTCAAATATTTCAAAGAACAATATCCAAAATTTAAAGATGGGGATGTATATTTTGTCATTGGTTTAGGAATGTTTGGTGGTCGTCCTGAAGGGAACAACTTATTTATTGGATGCGAACTTTTAGCTAATGACAAACCTGATTGGGCAGTAAATATAGTACTTCACGAATTTGTGCATACACTCCAAAATAAATCAGAAGATGCATTATTGGCTCATTGCCTAATTGAAGGAGCTTGTGATTTTATTGCCGAAACAATCAATCAGAAAGGTATGAGGGAAACCTATCCAAATGGTTATATCGACTTTGGGTATAAAAATGAAAAAGCGGTTTGGACAGAATTTAAAAAATTTATTGCATCCGATGAAAAAGGCAAATATTTTGATTGGCTTTATGGCTCTAATGGTAGAAATATACAAGGTACTCAAATGAAAGATTTGGGTTATTTTATGGGTTATAAAATCTGCAAAGCCTATTATGAAAATTCATTTAGTAAGAAAAATGCTATTAAGGAAATTATTGAAATGGATGTAAGTACAAATGAAAAAGCTAGAGATTTTTTAATTAAATCTAGTTACTTATCCAAAATTGACAAAAATTTCAATAAGCATTTCAAATTTACAAAAATTAATGAAAGAAAAAAAAGATTAAAACTGGTTCAGTATGGCTATAAAATCGAAAAAGATGAAGTGGTATTTAGGTTCGAACTTCCCAAAAACACTGACAAAAACAGTATAGAATTCATCACAATAGCTGGTAGTTTTAATGGATGGAACCCAAAAAACTTAGATTATAAAATGATAAATATTACTGACAATATATATGAGTATCGAATGCCTAAAACAATATTAAAAGAAAAGCAATATGAGTTTAAATTTGTTATAAATGGAGAAGATTGGCAATATGTACCCGAAAATGCAAAAAATACTCAAAATGGAAATTTGCTATTAGAGATCAAGTAGGTTTATAATATTGTACTGATTTTCAATTAATTAACAATTTATATTTTCAATTCCAGTATTCTTCTTTGATTTAGGATTTATATTTTTTTTTGAAAATTGAGTTGTGAATTAGTTACCAATATAGATGTTATTATTTATTGTCCTGTAGAAAATCTGAAATTGTAGTAATTTTTGTACTTCCAAATTTTATTAGGTCTAATAAATCTTTATTACCTGTCAAAAGAAAGTCAGCATTTCCATCAACAGATAGTGAGAGTAAAAAATTATCCTTTGGGTCTCTACAAATCTCAACTTGGTTTTAACTATTTCAAAGTCTGCAAATTCATCAATAGTTTCAAGCATTACTTCAATATCTGAAATTGAAAAAAATCTTCTGAATTTGGGTCGTCTTGCTACCTCTAAAAATTCGTCAAGCAATTCTTGACTGAAAACTAAAGTACCTTGTCTTGAAAAAATTATTTCGTCAAGATTAGAAAAGTCAATCGTTAATAGAAAACTAATCCAAAGGTTAGTGTCAATAATTATTCGACTAACCTTTTTTTGCATATCTTTTGCTTCTGACAGTTTCTACCTCTTTGGTAATATCATCAAGTGATGGTGCTAATTTTGCTTTTGAACGTAACTTTTTTAAAACATATGCAAAACCAATTTATGTAGTATCTTGTATAGCAATAAGGTTTAAGTCTGCCAAGTCTTTTAATAATCTTTTGGCTTTGGGGTTCAATATCTCAATTCGCAAAGTATCCATAATGACAAATTTACTAAAATAGTTTCAATATTTTAATACACAGTTAGTTAGAGCTTGTTTCACAAAAAAACGTCCATTTGCAGTCCATGAAAAAACCACAATTATAAGAAAAAAGTTCAAATAAAATGGTTGAATAAGCAAATATAGAACATTTGAAAGAGTCTCAAATATGCTTTAAGTGTGAATATAAAAATGGTGCACTTGGATAAAATTTCCAATGCACCATTTACATTAAACTATATGTCTTCTAATAAAATACACTCTTTCAACTTAGATTATATTCCATTGTTAAATAGTATATAGAAATTATTGAATATTAAAATAATTTCACTTCACATTTACATTTACAGCCATTGATTTACTCTGTTTAGGCGGTTTGAAAACAAATGTAAATTATGAAATATCATCAGACAAATTTTTCTTGAGCCAAAGTCAAAGTGTATTAATTGTTAATCTACTTGCATATTCTTGATATTGAATATGTAGAATTCTTTTCTAAATTACATTATTGTATTGATTTGACAAATTTTCTAGTCAATAATTTACCCGAATTCGTAGTTGCCTCGATGATATAAATTCCATCTATAAGGTTTTCAACATTTACAGATTTTGTATAATCTGAGTATTTCTTTAACATTCTACCTGATATATCTGTAATCTTTATATTTGATACTTCTTCTGAAAAGTTAATGATAGATTTTATGGGGTTTGGGTAAACAGAGATGTTTGATCGATCAATATCGTTTACAGCCACATTCATACAAGCTAATACAACAGCAGCTTCATTAACACAATTGGCTAAATTTCCAGAAATACTTCTAGGGTGTGTGCTGGCAGGGTTGGCGAGATAGCTACAGAAATTGGGCAGGTTACATACCGAAAGAGCTGGATTATTTATAATTGTTAAACCATATCCTCCATTTGAATGAAATGTCGTGTTTTGCAAAGCAGAAATATCATTTAAAATTGCATTTTCCTCTATGTCAATATCTAACAAGATATTGGTTAAATTTTGTAATCCGATCAGATTAGTTAAAGAATCATTGTTTGCAATATATAAAAACCCTGATACATTGGTTAAACTACTTAGCCCATTTAAATTAATTAAAGCTGGATTATAATGTAAATAAAATTCCTTCCCAATACTGACTAAGCTACTAAAACCATTTAAATTGTTTAAAAAGGCATTTTTTTCAATTCGTAAATATCCACCAACAGATTTAATATTATTTAAGCCAGCTAAACTTGTAAGTTTTTGAGTATTGTTGATAAATAAGTTCCCAGTAACACTATTGATTTTGGAAAGTGGCGATAAATTGGTAATATCAGTTGTACCAGAATTTACTCCAATAAATAATTCACCAGTAATCTGTTTGCAATTTGGATAGTTTGCTCCAAATTCATTCACATGTGCCTGAGTGTTTAGAGATACATTTCCCGTAGGGCATTGAGCATGCAATTTTGTTGTTATAAACAGACTTGCCATAACCACAAGCAACGATGTCATTTTTGTTTTGTTAAAATACTCCATGATCAATTAATTTTATTGTTATTAAATCTATAGGTTAATTTTTATACACTTTGCTTTTATGTATTGCAATATTCTGATATATATTTAGCAGCTCAAAATTTATGGTACAAAAAGAAGATATTTGGGATAGATAGCAAAATTTATATATTTTTTATAAATGCAATAACTTAAATGTTTACAAAAGTTAACATTAATAGGAGTTATAATTATGATGAATGTAGGCACAAAAACTCAATATTTTGTATCGATATTTACTTAAGATTTGATGATGAGACCTCAAAATATATTGCTATAGTGGTTTTATTTTTCATCCTAATATTAATTATGAAATAGGCTCTGTATGTTTTTGAACTTTGGGATCTTAATCTAAGATAATAAATTTTTGAAAGAAGTTAGATTTAAGTTTTCCGACATAAAACTAATGACTAGAGTCTTCAGACTCTATTAACCCCAAATTACTCTATTGTAATTTTCTACAATAAAATGCTACTTCAAAGCTTAACTATATATATAAATTCTTCCTCTAGATAGCCAAGCCATCTTATCTTCAAAATTACTCCTTGCAATTTCATCTATTTTGTATAATTCATTTCGATATTAAGTATATTGAGTAGCCTGGGATTATAAAACACAATATTGCTAATTTCCCTGATTTGACCACCCTTCTAGAATGCAAATCACAAGAGTTTGAAAATGAAATAGTTATAAAGAAATAATTTGTAAATTGCTGACCTAATTCGGAAAAGTAAGGAAAAAAATTACTAAAAGGTCGGAGCATTCATGTCGTCTTCATCAAAAAATACTTGTACGTTTTTTACTGCTTCTATTTTGCTTAATTTTTCAGTAAAATCTATTGTTGCATTTTGTTTTTTGAACAAAACTTGATAATATGCCTCTAAATGTCCTCTAGTATCCCTTTTTAAATTCACTAATTTTGCATTTCTGCAATATTCACTGATAATTTTATCAAATTCCTTCGATGGGGTGGCATTGGAGTCATAAGCAATTTGCAATAAGTGCATTCGCTTTCTTGGAGCTCCAAAATGCGTTAAGGACATTACTATTATTATTATTCCAGAAATCACTACACCCAACAATGCAATTACGTTTAACCCGATTCCGCAAGCCATACCGATTGCAAGTGAAAGAAAAATATATACCATATCCATTGTGTCACGAACAGCAGTCCGAAATCGGATTATACTCATGGCTCCCACAAGCCCAAAAGCTCTTGCTAGATTATTTCCAATCACTAAAATCACTAATGCTGATATTATCGTAAGTATAACTAAAGCATTGACAAAAGAAATTGAGTAAGAAGGACCTCTATAAGTAAAACGATAAATCAACGATAGGATAATTCCACACAACAAAGCTGCCACAAGATTTGCAATGACATCTGCAGTTGTAGTAGGAAATATGGAAATATTAGAATAATCTTGAAACATACTGTTGGAATACGATTGAAAATATCTTGCGGTGGGTTCGCAAAGTTATTTAAAATCTTGGACAAAAATCATCGTCATCATCATAGCTACCTATATAGCTAATGGATAACTCCATTGCACCAAATTTGTTTCTATATGCCGTAAAACTATAGTCATAGCTTACTGATACTACAATTTTGTTATATTCTATACCAACTAAACCAATAAAATCAGAAAATGAATAGGGATTTGTAGATTTATCATTTTTCACGAATCGAACCCAAGGTCCAGCTATTAAGGCTGTCTTATCTGCTAATAGAAATCTAAAATTATTTCCACCAACCAACTCTAAATGAGGTCCTTGCGATGCAACATATAGTTTTGGAGCCAATTGTAGATTATACCCTACTGGGATATTTACTCCTACATAACCAGAATATAATCGATATAATTTACTATTCGCTACGTTGCTATATTCTTTCAAAGTTATTCTTGGAGCGCCAATATGCTGAAGTGTTGCGCCAATATAATAGCTCAATTTGTTCGTTGGGGCAGATGTGTATTGCAATCCTACAGAATAATCGCCAAAAGCCCTTGTATTATCTGGCAATGGCTCTCTTGTATTATAGGTGAACCCAGTAGTTCCGTTGAACTGATCTTGAAAAATAAAATTATCATAAGTCACTGTTCTCTGAACAACTCCTCCTTGAAATCCCAAAGAAAGATATTGATTGCTTTCGGGGTTTAACGCTTTGTGATAAGCACCAGAAATACCTAAATTAGTTGTATTGAACTCAAACCCTGATACTCTATCGGTATAAAACAACAAGCCAATCCCATAATAATCTTTATATTGTGATTGTCTAGGAATTTCGAATTTCAAGTCAAATGAGCCAGCAAAAGTTCTAAATGGAAAATCTAAACTACCTCTACCTTGATCTCTATAATTCACACCAATTCTATATCTACCATCAAACAATCCACTCATAGCAGGATTCATACTCATCGGATTGGCATAGAATTGGCTGAAATGCTTATCCTGTGCCAACAGAGATATGGTGAAAAAGCAAATAATTATTATACTAAAAATATGTTTCATATATCGAAATTCTTACAAAAACACACAAAGGTAGTAGGTGGTTGGTCAAAAAACAAATTTTATTTGGAACGGATAATCGCAATTATTTAGTATTTTTGCTACCCAATTTAAGAGGATGACCTATAAAATTTGTGAACTCAGCCTTGTTTGCATCCGCAAAGATGCTTCTGAGGATAGCTTGATGACTTCCCAATTGCTATTTGGTGAAATCGTAATGGTTATTGCTGAACATGACCAATGGAATTATATTCAATCCACTTTAGATCATCATGAAGGTTGGGTGTTGGCTGCTCAGCTACAACTAATTGATTTTGAATATTATAAATTGAACCCACATTATTGCTTAGATTTGGTGAATGTATTAACCATTCAGAATGAAACAGTTCCGATTCTATTAGGCTCAAATTTTTATCAATTTGATGGAATGAGTTTTAAGCATGGCAAAAAAAAGTTTTTTTATAACGGCAATATAATTCATCCTGAAAAAATTGAACCCAATAGCAAATATGCCCAAAAATTAATCTTCAAATATCTCAATACTCCTTATTTATTTGGTGGTAAATCTCCATTCGGCATTGATGCTTCTGCGTTGATACAAATGGTATTTCGAATGATGGGTATAATGTTGCCACGTTTTCATTTCGAACAAGTGAAGTTTGGCGAAATTGTTGAATTCTATTCACATACACAAGTCGGCGATTTGGTATTTTTTGATGACAATCGAGGCACCATAAATCATGTAGGGATGCTTTTGGGCGATAGTAAAATTATTCATGTACATGATAAAGTTAGAATTGACCTAATCGATATGTATGGAATTATTGATTCTGATACAAAAAAGTACATGTATAAAACTAGGATAATCAAAAGATTATTGCCAACTGATGCATTCAAGCAAGGAGCAATAGAAGATAATTCTTTCAACAATACGAATCAAATATCTATTTTCGAAAGTTGAAATTATGTTTGAAAAAACGAAGTTGTTTCATTTTAAAAATTTCATATAATAAACAATTCATTCCAATAAGTAACATACCGTAAAAAATGTCTTCAACAGGTATGGTTCCGATACGGAGGTTTATATTTTCATTATTATTATACCAAACTACCTCCTCATCAATAAAACTTCCAGTTAAAATTCCATTTGTCAAAAAGAAGAAAGGAAGCACAAATAAATACGAAAAATAGAAATCTGAAAAATCAATATTTAATAAAATAATAATTAGAAAAAATAGGCTTAAAAATCCAAATGTGAATAAAGTATATAATTTATCATAGTTGTAGATAGACATTATTAAACTAAATATAAAAAGTAATTGTGAAATTTTTTTACCATATTTAATTAATGGGTTTTTGGGAATAAAAACTGGTAAGACAAAATGAATAAATAAACTAGAATATGGAATTAAAAAGAAAAAAAGAACTTCCTCTATTGGCAAATTTGCAACTTTAAAGCCTGTCAAATAACGTTTATTAAAGCCCCATACCCCAATCTTTGTATATAAAATATCAAATATTATAAAAAATATTGCAACAGCGAAAAGAGCTGGTAATAAGAATTTCCAAGTTTTAAAAAAAGAATGTTTTGGATAAAAACTGGCAATAAAAGGAAATAAAAAGGATAATAAATCAATACTTAAATATAAATATTTTTCTTGCATCAAAAATATTTTTTGAAATATTTAATAGGCACGAATAACATCCCAAAACATTCCCCTTCAGCCTTACCAATATGCTTATGATGAACTTTATGAGCTTTTCTTAATGCAACAAAATAATTTAATTTAGTATTTCTGAACCACTTTATCCTTTGATGAATTAGAATGTCATGTACGAAAAAGTATGCAATTCCATAGCATAATATTCCTAATCCAATAAAAAATTTATAATTTAAAACAGGGTCAATTCCATAATAAAATAGTAAAATGCTTGGAAGAGCAAAAATTACAAAAAAAGCATCATTTTTTTCAAAGATATGTTTATACCCTGGCTGATGATGATCTTCATGAAGATACCATAAAAATCCATGCATAACGTATTTATGGGTCAACCAAGTGACACATTCCATTATTAAGAAAGTGATAAAAGTAGTTAGAAAAAATATTGCCCAAGTCATATTATTAATACATATTTAGTTGATATCTAAAATAAGATTTTAACAAAATTAGCATTTTAGCAGGATTCGGCACTCTAATACGTTTTAATAAAATATTTTTTGCCTGAGTTCTTTCTATTTTTTTAAGCAATGACCAATAATATTTATATGCTGTTAAGACGCCGAATCTTGCTTCTTTTGGTAATTTTCGAATCCCAATCATTGCATTTTCGAAGTCATCTTTAATTTCTTGAATGATTTCCATTTTTTTATTTTCATTCAAGTCCCTAAAATTCACACCAGGGAAATAAATTCTTCCTAGACTTTCATAATCATATTTTACATCTCTCAAGAAATTTACTTTCTGAAATGCTGATCCCAATTTCATGGCGGAATCTTTTAATTTTGTGTATTCTGATTCATCACCATTTACAAAAACCTTTAAGCACATCAACCCTACCACATCAGCTGATCCAAATATATATGCTTCGTAATCTTCTTTTGTATGGTATTCTTTTTTGGTCAAATCCATTCGCATACTATCCAAAAATGCTGGTACTAAATCATATAACTTAAATTGATGCACTACTTTTTGAAATGCATTTAAAACTGGATTTAAGCTAATTTTTTGATCTAATGATTTATAATATTCTTTCTCAAATTCATTCAAAAGTTCTTCCTGAGGATAATCTTCAAATGTATCAACAATCTCATCAGCAAGTCGAACAAAACCATAAATCGCATATATTGAATTCCTAATCTTTGGCGATAACAATTTGATTGCCAATGAAAAAGAAGTACTATATCGTTTTGTAATGTGCATACTGCACTCTATTGATGCTAAATCAAAAAGACTTTTCATAACTAAGTTGATTTATAATTTTTTTGCTTACAATATTTCCTGATATAATCGCAGGTGGCACCCCTGGACCTGGAACAGTTAATTGACCTGTGAAATAAAGATTATCTACTTTTTTACTTTTTAGCTTTGGTCTCAAAATGTGTGTTTGCATTAATGTATTTGCCAACCCATAAGCATTACCTTTATAGGAGTTATATCTATTTTTGAAATCATTTACACAAAAAGATTCTTTAGAAATTATAGAATTTTTAATTTCTTGCATTGTGATTTTTTCTAATCTATTAATAATAATTTCAAAATATTTTTCTCTAATCTGTTGATTATCTTCCAAATCAGGAGCTAATGGAATTAAAAAAATTCCAGCTTCTTTGCCAAAAGGAGCAATTGATGAATCTGTTTTAGAAGGAAAACTAGCATAAAAAAGTGGATCAGAGGGCCACTGAGGTTGATCATAAATTTCCCTTGCATGCAGATCAAAAGGCACATCAAAAAATAAAGTATGATGCTCTACATTTTCAATTTTTTTATCAAATCCTACATAAAATAATAATGAGGATGGTGCAAATGTTCTACTATCCCAATAAGATTCATTATACATTCTGTATTTAGAATCCAACAAACTTTCTGTGTGATGATAGTCAGCACCACTTAAAACTATATCAGATGCTATGAAATTTTCATTACATTCAATACCAATAACGCTTTTATTTTTTACTACAATTTTACGAACTTCAGAGTTTGTCTTGAATGTAACACCTAGTTCTCTAGCAAGTTTTTCAATACCTTTAACGACACTATACATTCCACCCTTTGGATAGAACGTGCCTATACCAAAATCTGCATAATTCATAAAATTATAAAAAGAAGGTGTATTGCTTGGTTTGGCTCCAAGAAATAAAACTGGAAACTCTAATATTTGTCTTATATATGGGTGATTAAACCTTTTTCTTACATCCTTTGATATAGTGGATGCAAATTGATTTAAGCGTTTTGCAGTTTGGAAAGTAATTAATTCAAATATAGAATCTCCAGGTTGATAGACTAAATCTTTTATGGCAATATTATAATTCTCTTGAGCGATTTTGATAAAAGATTGTAGCTTATTACCACTACCGGTCTCAAGTTTTTCAAAAGTATTTGAAATGTCATTCAAATTATCAGATATTCTAATCGAATCTCGTTCATTAAAATATACTTGATAAGCAGGATTTAGCTTTTCTAAATCGTAATATTCACTTACATTTTTGCCAAAATCATTAAAAAAAGAGTCAAATACATCAGGCATCCAATACCATGTAGGTCCAAGATCAAATGTAAATCCATCTTTCTTAAGTTGACTTGCTCTACCACCGATGCTTTCATTTTTTTCAAAAACAGTTACTTCATAGCCATGTTTAGCTAAATAGCATGCTGCTGACAATGAAGAAAAACCAGAACCTAAAACAGATATTTTCAATTAATTTTGATTTGTTTAACAAATATATGTTTTAGTTAAACTATAAGCAAATTTTAATCATTAAAATTTATAAATAATCCGATAATTTTTTTGATTCATTCATTAAAACAATCTTTTTTGACTCTAAATGCCTGATTTTATTACACTTATTGCCAAATATCAATAACTTATTATTATTTTTTAGAAATTTTTCTTGAAATGCTAAAATGTATTCTTCCAAAAATTCATTTTCAGGATATATTGTAAAATAAGCGATAAACACGATATTGTCATCTGAAAATTGTTGAAGATTTATTTCTTCTATAGGAGTAGAAGCTCCAAGATATAAACAATTTTTTCCAAGTAAACAAGATTCATAATAAAGTGACAACAGCCCAATTTCATGAAATTCATTGTTGGGTAAAAATAATATAACTTTTTGATTATTAATATCTAATATAGGTTGTTCTACTTTTTCAATTTGCACAATAATTTTGTGGATGATTAGATTAGATACAAAGTGTTCGTGAATAGGTGATATCGTATTGTTTTGCCATAATAATCCGACTTCATTCAAAAGAGGAAAGAAAATTTCGTGTATAACAAAATAAAAACCATGATCAATAATTAATTGGTTGACAAATGAATTAAATAATTGTTTATTTAAAGTCATCATAGCCATTTTTAATGTTTCTAAGGCAAATTTTTGGGGAGTTTTTTCGATTGAAATTTGTCTAACTTTACTAATAATTTCCGAATCTTCCATATATGCCACATCCGATATCTTATAATTATTCACCAATAGCATATTGATATTCAATAGTTTTTGCAAACTTTCGATACTGTAGCTCCTAATATTATTTTTATCTCTTATGGGTTGGAGTAAATTGAATCGCTTCTCCCAAATTCTAATTGTATGTGCTTTCACACCAGATAAATTTTCTAAATCTTTAATAGAAAAGGAAGATTTAATTATGTTCATTTATTTTCATATTTCATTAAACAAAAATAGAATCTTGTTCGTTATAACTTATAAAATTGATATGAGTTTCAAAATTATACTTTTAACTTTGACTTTAATAATAAACAACCCATTAATTAATGAAACTAGAGAGCTGTTTATAAAAGGAGCTGAAGACAAAAGAGCAGCAGAAAAACTTATGGAACTCACTGCCAAAAATCAATCAGATCCTTTATTGAAAGCTTATCATGCAATGTCTTATGCTTTAATTGCCAAACACACTTGGAATCCATATAAAAAATTTGAAAATGTAAAAATTAGTTTAAAATTACTAAACGAATCTATTGAAAGTGACCAAAATAACCTAGAATCTAGATTTTTAAGATTTTGCATTGAAGATAATATTCCTTCCTTTTTCCCATTTGCAAGCCATATTGATGTTGATAAAAAATTCATTTTGAACAATTTAAAGGCTAATCACCCTATATATTCCAACATAATCTCATATATGAAAAAAGCCAAACATCTTAATGTGTCTGACAAAATTGAACTTAATCGGTTTAATTGAGATTAATTGTAAATGTAAAATAGCTGACAAATATTCATTTTAACTAACCCATTACTATTAATATCATTAACTTTGGATTATTAATAGTACACTTAAAACTTAATATATGAGACCCATATTAATTTTTCTATTAACAACTTTAAACACCTTAAATCTTTTAGCATCAATATCATATCCTAAAGCAAAGCCTAATTTATTAACTCCATGTGAACCTAGCACTTCTCAGATCGAACTGAATATCAACAATGTAAGAGCTAAATTGCTAGGTGGTGGCGATATGTGGTGGGATGGAAAGAGTACTGCTAAATATGTTGTTCCAAAAGTACCATTAGGACAACCTGAAGTTTCAGCTCTTTTTGCAGGAGGTATTTGGTTCGGGGGAATTGATGATGGAGGAAACATTAAATTAGCAGCATCTACTTATAGGTCAAGTGGTAATGATTTTTGGACTGGTCCACTTGATGATGATGGATCTACTGATATTACAATTTGCAATAATTGGAATCGCCATTTTACGGTTTTAGGCTCAAATATTAAAGCCCATATATCAAATTTTAGATTTTCTAAAGAAAATGGTGTACCCTATAATTCAAGTGAAATTCCAAAAGATGTGAAGGCATGGCCCGCAAAAGGAAATCCATTTTTTGAACAAGAAAATGGCTTCAAATTACCTGTTAATAATAATAGTTTAGCACCTTTTTATGATTATGATGGAGACGATATTTATAATCCAGTTATGGGAGATTATCCAATTTTGAACCCATTATTTAACACAGTAATATATGCTGATCAAATGGTATTTTGGATTATAAATGATGCTGGAAGTATTCATACTCAATCAAAAGGGTCTGAACCAATTCATATCGAAATCCAAAACATGGCATATTCTTACATTAATGAAGATTATAATTTGAATAATACTACTTTCTATTCATCTAGAACAATAAATAGGTCAAATACATTAATTAAAAATGCTTTTTTTAGTATTTGGGCTGATCCAGACTTAGGTTGTGGTTCAGATGATATGGTGGGATGTGACACAAAGAGAAACTTAATGTATGTATATAACGGTGATGCAGTTGATGGAACAACTGGATGCAACTGTGGAAATAAGCCAACTTATTGCAATGAAATACCAATGATAGGTGTAGATATATTACATGCAGGAAAAGAAGTAAAAATTGATCCAGAAACTCATTCTCCAATTGATACTATAGATGCAAAAATGAGTTCTTTTTCATATTTTATCAACTCTACTGAATTGCAAAATGCTAGCGATCCATTAATATACAAAGATTTCTATAATTTTATGAGTAGCAAATGGAAAGATGGTACAAGATTTACAAAAGGAGGAACAGGATATAATCCATTAAGTATTGATTATGTGAATTTTTTATATCCTGATGAACCTTGCATACCGAATGGTTGGTCAATGGCATCACAAGGTTTTCCAGGTAATGACTTTCGAACACTACAAACTACAGGACCATTTTATTTTCATAATGGTCAAACTAAAGATGTTCATTACGCTGTAGTCTTTGCACCTAAAGTCATACATCCCAGACCATGCCTTAATGCTATTCGAGATGCAGATGATCGCATTCAAAACTTTTTTGATAGTTTATTTTATCTTAATTGTTATCCTGATTTAGGTCCAGATGCACCAGATTTAATTACTTTACCTAAAAATCAATCTATAACTTTTGGTTTCTTCAATAATGAATATTCAAATAATGAGAATTTGGATCATCAAGTCCTTTGCACCATTGCACCATTCGAGGCTGATGATAAAAACTATAGATTTGAAGGTTATAGAGTCTATCAACTCAAAGACAACAAGTTAGATAACAATAGATTAGAAGTCTTTCAATGCGATGTGAAAAATAATATCAAAGACATATATTCTTTCACTCCCAACCTCGATGCTAACGGTCAACCAAATTCTTGGAATAAAATACCTTACATCCAAAAATCCAATAATAATGGCATTCCTCAGTCATTTACTCTGATTTACGATGCTTTTACTGGCAAAAGACTCCAAAATGGGAAAACTTATTATTACACTGTAGTCGCATATGATTATAACAATTATGAAGAATTCAATACTGTAGAAAATTATGGACAACGAAAACAATACTTGGAAGGACCTAGAAATGTGAAAATTTATGCAGTTACACCACAGGGAAATGATAAATTCCTTTTTGAACCAGTTGTCACCAGACTAGAGGGCGTCGGAACTGGTAATAATATCCTTCAAATCTCTGCTCAAACTCGGGATTCTATTTTCAAAAATATCAACAAAGGTAGAGTTGCTTATTCGCTATCTTCCTCGCCTATTGACCTACTCATTCTCGATCCATCGAAATGCAATGGAAAACAATTTCAATTGTCAATTATAGATACTTCGTTGAATGACACTATTTTATCCTCATCAACGAAATGGAGATTGCAAGATTTAACTAACAATAGCATAGTATCTTCAAGAAATAGTATTTTTGATTTTAATGAAACTCTAATCGATTCTTTTGGCATAATGCTGAGAGTAGAACAAGCTTTAGAGCCAGGCGACTATGCCTTAATCAATACTAATAATGGTTTTCGTGGAGTTAAAATTTCTTATAACAATCTTCCTTTCAACTGGTATGAAGCTATTGGAAATGGTTTTGTGAATACGAATAATGGAAAAATTAATTCTCCTTCTCTAAAATTTTTTAACCCAGATTTGGATTTGCAACTTGACCCAAATTTTGCATTTACCGAATCAAATAATTTATTTTATCCTTTTGGAATTATGGATTATAGAAGGAAAGTTGTTCAAGATACATTTGTTCCTTATTTCACTTCTGGTTGGATGAATGAAAACTTTTTCGGTGCAGTATCACGAGGTTATTTAACCAATCTAAATAATGTGGATATTGTTCTAACGCCAGATAAATCAAAATGGAGTAGGTGTGTCATCATCGAGTCAGCCAATTCATTTTATACCAATAAGAAAACTACAGACCCTCAAACAACTCATTATCTAGGGCTCAATACCAAACCAAATCCGAGTGGAATCTTCCCAACTCAATTCGATCTTCGTGGTGATCTTTCAGTTGGCAAATACGATTCGGATGGAGATGGTAAGCCAGATCCTGATGGTGCTTTAGATAGCGATGGTTCAGCACTTTATGGAATGGGTTGGTTCCCTGGATATGCAGTTAATATCGAAACTGGTAAACGATTAAATATTTTCTTTGGTGAAAATTCTTGTTATTCCCAAAAGTATGATTCTATTTGTAAAAAAGAAAATCAAATTGGTGGCGATATGCTTTGGAATCCCAACGGAAATTTATTCATTGGCGACACTCTCCCTAAAGGTTCAGCATACAATTATTTTGCTGGTGGTCAGCATTTTATATATATTACCGATCAAGTTTATGACTCTTGTAATACGATTAGAAAAGGTTTAAAATCAAATAATAAATCTTTGAAAGCTTATCAATTCCGCAGCGTTACTTGGTCGAGTATGCCCTTGATTGCCAAAAGCTTAAAACCACTTGGAGCTGGCAATAAGGGTTTGATTCCTAGTGAATGTCTCATAAAATTGAGGGTAGATAATGCTTTTCAATGGAAAAACGAAAATGGAATCAATAATGGTTATCCAACCTATCTGATTGATTTCAAAACAAATATATCTATCGAAAATAAATTACCTGAATCAAATGTTATGTCAGCTTCTAATGTATCGATTCATCCTAATCCATTTTCAACAAGTAAACATAGCACTTTGACAATGAGCAACTTGCCAGATAATTGCAAGGTAGATTTATACAATTTAGCTGGAAATCTACTTTTTTCACAAACTGCTTCTATTTCATTGAACATAGATGCTAAATCATTGAATTTCAATTCACTTTATTCCTCTGTTCTCCTGATTAAAATCACGAATATCTCGGATAATTCATTTGAAATTAAGAAAGTGATAATTGAAAAAATGTAAGAAAACTTTGTGAACAAAATTTATGTAAGAAAAACAGTCAACATAGAAACTCAACATTCCTTATCTTTGTGAAATCCGATACAAAAAATTCGGCAAACAATTGATAATGAATTATTTGAAATATACATTTGCAGTCTCAGAAAATTTAAAAGATGAATTAATTGCCATCATAGGCACTTATCCTTTTGATACTTTCGAAGATACTGAATCAGGATTTTCAGCATATATCCCTGAGAAAGAAATGACTAGTGAAATTGATACTGCGGTGCAACTTCTTGCAATTAGTTATGAAATAACTTTTGAAAAGGAATTAATTGTTGGTCAAAACTGGAATGAGGTGTGGGAATCTAATTTTCAACCAATTATTATTGATGATTTTTGTGCTATTCGTGCTGACTTTCATCCGAATTATCCAGATTTTCCAATAGAATTGACCATAGCTCCTAAAATGGCATTCGGTACAGGTCATCATGAAACAACTTATATGATGATTCAAGGAATGCGATCTTTAGATTTTCAAGATAAATATGTATTGGACTATGGCTGTGGCACTGGAATTTTAGCAATGGTGGCTTCCAAGTTAGGTGCGAAATTAATTGATGCCGTGGATCATGAATATCCTGCTTATGAAAATACAATTGAACATTACGAAATCAATCATATTAAAAATATTCATGCAATTTTCGGAACTTTAGAAGATGTAGATGGGTCTAATTATCAGATTATTTTAGCAAACATCAATAGAAATGTAATACTCGAAAATTTAGATTTGCTGATGCAAAAAGTTCGCTATGGAACTACAATTTTGTTTTCAGGATTTTTAGTTGAAGATGAAAAAATTATGACAAATGCCTTTGTAGCGAAGGATTTGGTCGTACAAAAAATCAATCAAAAAGGAAAGTGGCTTTGCATTCAAGCTCAATATCTACCAGAAAAAATCGACTTAGAAAAAACAGAAGGTTTTGACAGATTTCCAGATGTGAATCAAGATATTAAACCACAAAATTTTATTGCTTATTCTATCAAAAAAAATAAAATCTCAATTCAAAACGATTCTCCATTTTCTTTAAATATCACGATAATCAATGATTCTATTTTTAATGTAAGATTTGTGAATGATATTGATCCAGAGTCAACATTTTCTTATGCAATTGATAATCAATATTTTCAACATCATAAAAATGTTCAATATACGGTTTCTGATTCTAGCGACAATTTTATTATAAAGACACAACTTTATTCATTACAAATTCGAAAATCAGATTTAAAAATTTCTGTTTTTGATCAAAAAAATAAATTAGTTGTTAAGAATGGAATAAATCCTGCCACTATTAAAAATAGCATACACAAAGGATATTATTATAGCAAAACCAACTTCGAATTTGAAGAAAATTGCTACTTTTATGGATTAGGAGATAAGACTGGTAGCCTTTGTTTGAATGATTATAAATATACCAATTGGTGTACCGATGCCTTCGGATTTCATGAGTTTAGCAATGAACTTTATAGATCTATTCCATTTTTCACTTATCAAAAGCAAGATCAATCAATAGGTTTTTTTTTCGATAACACGTATCGTTCTCATTTTGATTTTGGCTCAACCGTTAAAAATTTGTTCGAATATTCTGTTGATGGTGGAGAATTGAATTATTACATAATTGGCGGTGAACATCAATTAGAAATTATTCAAAATTACACACAACTAACTGGTTTAGTGGAGCTTCCACCAATTTGGGCATTAGGATACCATCAATGTAGATGGAGCTATTTTCCTGAAAGTAGGGTGAAGGAAGTTGCGGAAACCTTTAGAAAAGAAGCGATTCCTTGTGATGCAATCTATTTGGATATTGATTACATGAATTATTATAAATGCTTCACTTGGAACTCAGATTTCTTTCCTTATCCTCAAAAAGTCATTAATTATCTAAAATCAATTGGTTTTCATACTATTGCAATGATAGACCCTGGAATTAAAGCAGAGAAAGGTTACTCCGTTTTTGAATCTGGTTTGGAGGAAAATGTTTATTGTAGGAGAAGTAATGGTCAATTGATGCAGGGTCCAGTGTGGGCTCCCAACTGTGTTTTCCCAGATTTCACCAATCAAAAAACAAGAGATTGGTGGGGAGATTGTTATCAATCGATATACAATGAAGATGGAATTTCTGGATTTTGGAATGACATGAACGAACCAGCTGTATTCAAAGTTGATAATCTAACTTTCCCTAATGATGTAATTCATCAATTTGAAGGATACCCTACAAATCATGCCAAAGCTCATAATATATATGGAATGACCATGGCAATGGCAAGTTGGAATGGATTAAAAAAACTAAATCCAAATAAAAGACCCTTTTTATTAACTCGATCTAACTATTCCGGTGGTCAAAGATATGCTGCAATTTGGACTGGAGATAATGTGGCAAACTGGGATCATTTAAGATTGGCAAATCGACAAATACAAAGACTAGCAATGAGTGGTTATTCATTTACAGGAAGTGATATTGGCGGTTTTGTGGATCAGCCATCACCAGAACTTATGATTAGATGGATGCAACTATCTGTATTTCATTTACTTATGAGAACTCATTTCATGGGAAATAAAGATCATGGTAGTAGTGAAGTAGATATACTATCGATGATCGAATCAGAAAATAATAACAGAATTGACCGTGAACCATGGTCATTTGATGAAGATACAAAAGAAAAATTAAAGTCCGCAATAAACTTGCGTTATCAATTTTTAGGCATAATCTATACAGCTTTTTATCAATACAGTAATCAGGGAACACCAATTATTAAACCAAAATATCTAGATGATAATTGGAATAACAAATTTGCAACTGAAGAAGATGAGTTCTTTTTTGGGGATCATCTTTTCATTTCACCAATCCTTGAATCACAAAAATTAATGCAAATAATTGAATTCCCAAACGATGATTGGTATGACTACTACTCGAATCACAGATATTTAGGAAATCAAACTTACCATTTACCTATTTCATTATTTCAGATTCCCATATTTGTAAGGGCAGGAGCAATTATTCCTATTTATCCTACTCGTCAACATACAGGTGAACAAATAGATGACATTGAATTAAGAATATATTATGGAAATAAAAATTTATCTAGCACCCATTATGAGGATGCAGGTGAAGGTTATTTTTATAAAAACAAAGAATATTTATTGACAACGTATGAATATTGCGTAGCTGAAAAAAATATAAATATTTACAGAAAAACAGAGGGCAATTTCTCTATTTATTACTCTCAAAAAATCTGCTTGATAGGATTTTCATCTTATTCTAACTTTTGGGTAGATGACAATTTGATTGAAATACAATCTCGGAATAACTGCATTGAATTTTTTATCAATAATAATTGGAAAACCATCCTAATTGAATAAAATGCTAAAATATTACAATCAGATTGATGGGGAAAAGTTAATGAATTATTACGGTAATATTTCGATGCCGTTTTTATTTATAATAGATTATAGTATCCAAAAAATAATAATTCTCAACTCAAATGAAATAGCTTCTTCAGGAATACAATTTCAAATCGATCAATCGATTACAAATCTAAATAGAGCTAAGAATGAATTAAATTTTGACTTTTTACCAATACCTTTTGATGTATATAATGAGGCTTTTAATATCGTTGCTAAAGAAATTCACTATGGTAATAGCTTTCTATGCAATTTAACTGCGTTGTCCGAATTAAATACAAATCAATCTTTAGAAGATATATTTAATATTTCAGCAGCAAAATATAAATTATTGATTCCCAACTATTTTGTTTGTTTTTCACCAGAAACATTCATAACAATTGATAAAAATGGTCTTCTGAAATCAAATCCGATGAAGGGAACGATTGATGCCGATCTTCCAGATGCTGCTTACCAACTGCTAAGTAATAAAAAAGAATTATATGAGCATCATACCATTGTAGATCTTATAAGAAATGATGTTGGAATTATTGCAGAAAAAGTTTGGGTATCGAAGTTTAGATATTTAGAAAGAATTGATAAACACAATGGCAAAGCTATCCTCCAAATGAGCTCAGAAATTTGTGGACAATTAAATAAAAGTTGGAAAAATCAAATTGGAACTAATTTAATTAAAATGTTGCCAGCAGGGTCAATCTGTGGAGCACCAAAAAAAAGAACTTTAGAAATTATCCAAAGAGCAGAAAATATAACCTATTTTGGAAAAGAAAGAGGCTTTTATTCAGGAATTTTTGGCTACTTTGATGGCGAGAATTTAAACTCCGCAGTTTCAATTCGTTACATTGAACAAATGAATAATAAATTATTTTTCAAAAGTGGAGGTGGCATTACTTTTATGAGCAATCCTCAAGAAGAATATGAAGAATTGCTTCAAAAAATCTATATTCCTTTATCATGAACAATATTTTTTTTGAATCGATTTGTATAAAAAATAAGTTGCCACTTCATGTTGAGCTACATCAAGAACGTATGGATCAAACTTATAAGAGATTCTTCAATTCCAATCCAAATTTTCAGCTAAAAAATCTAATAGATTTGAGCAAAATTTGGGATAATGACTTTTGGAAATGTAGAATTATTTATGATCAAGACGTTATCAAAATTGAATATGAAAAGTATCAAATCAAACATCCAAAGAAGATAAAACTTGTTGAATCACCTGAATTTCAATACGATGTAAAATATCATGATAGATCAATTTTCAATAGCCTATTGAATGATTACAAAGCTTATGATGAAATAATAATTTGTAAAAATGACCTGTTAACAGATACATCTTATTCCAATTTAGCATTTTTTGATGGTAGAGATTGGTTCACTCCAAAGCAATATTTATTAAATGGAGTTAAAAGAAAGTATCTCCTACAGCAAGAAATTATTCATGAAACTGATATTTCGATAAATAATTTGCAATTTTTTCAAAAAATCTCATTTTTGAACGCAATGAGAGGATTATCAGCGAGTTATGAATTTGAATTCTCTAGAAAAGATCATTCTATTTTAATACAATAATCCAATATTTTTATTCAAAACTATTTCAAATCAAATCTTTTCTTGAAATAATCAACTGATTTATTAAAAGTTTCATCAGAATATTCCTTGTTGAATTTCTTATTGCTTGGGTTTGCAAAAGCATGAGGTGCATCGTAAATCTTATAGGTCAATACTTTATTTGCTGCCTTCATGTTTGTTGCAAAATCCTCAATAACTTTTTTAGAAATCCATTCCTCTGTTGCAAAATGTCCTAAAACGTCCGTATTAAGTAGTTTCAATTTTTCTATATCACTCACAGGCATACCATAATACATCACACAACCAACTCCTTGTTTTCCTTCTAAAATAGCGGATTTCAAGGACAACCCACCTCCAAAACACCAGCCAACACTTGCAATTTTTGCCTTTTTACCAGCATATTTGATTGCACCATTTATTATAGCTTCAAGCCTATCCTCTTTTGCCTCACCCATATATTTTCCAGCTACATCAGGTGTAGTTGCAATTTTTCCATCATACATATCAATAGCCAACACATTCACTTTCCCTTGTAAACTATTATAAAATGCATCAGCTTGTTTCTTAATATTATCGTTCAATCCCCACCATTCTTGATAAACAAATAACCATTTATTTGTGGCTTTCTTTGCTTTTATCAGATAGGCATTGGCATCTTTTTCATTAGTTTTGAAGGTAATCATCGAGCCACCTACCATTGACTGATGTACGTATTCAGCGGGAGTTTCGTGAATATCTCTGAAATTTTTGTCTCCGACAAAAATAGCCATATTGCCGTCATTGGATGCAAAAGAGGTTGGCTTACTGCAACATGATTGAGCTATTAAATTTTGGTTTATCATAGCAAAAAGAAGAATAATGAATAAATTTTTCATCCTATTTTTTTATTGCAAATTTAAATGAAGTTTTTGAAACAGTTGTAGATTCATATATAAAATACATTTCATACTTTTGTTTAAAAAATAAATGAAATTTCTTTTCTATAGTTTTATTATTCTGAATTTGGTTGCTTGCAAATCAGATTTGAATATTCCAAAAGACCGAGTAATACAGACTTTGACAGAGTTTGGTGAAAAAAATAAAGAAAAAAACGTATTAATTAAAACTGATTTTGGGAATATCGAATTAGTTTTATTCGAAGATACTCCTTTGCATAGAGCTAATTTCATTCGGAGTATTAAATCGGGATATTATAATGATGCTACTTTTTACAGAATTGTAAGTAGTTTTATGATTCAAGGAGGTGATATGAATGGGAAGAAAACCAATTTCCTAGTACCAAATGAAGTGAAAAGTAAATATTTCCATAAAGCTGGGGCTTTAGCAATGGCACATTATGACGAAAATAATCCTCAGAAAAACTCTTCACCAACTGAGTTTTATATCGTGAAAGGTCGGCGATATTTGAGTGATGACTTGCAAGATTTAGTCAAAACTGGGAAATATACAGAGGATCAAATCAAAATTTTTGAAACGATTGGAGGGGCAGAAAATTTGGATGGAAGTTATACAGTTTTTGGTGAGGTGGTGAAAGGGATGGATGTTGTAGAAAAAATTGCTGCACTAAAAACAAATGACGATGAATCACCCAAACAAAAGGTAAATTTCAAAATTTCTTGTTATTAATAAATTATTCATGGTTCAGATAGAAGATAGTTGGAAGAATATATTATCAGATGAGTTCGAAAAACCATATTTTCAGCATATCATTCAATTTTTAAAATCCGAAAAAGCTAATAAAAAAGTAATATATCCGCCTGGAAGTCAAATATTTAATGCTTTTAACTCTACCCCTTTTGAAAAGGTGAAAGTGGTGATTCTGGGTCAAGATCCCTATCATGGAGTAGGTCAAGCAATGGGTTTATCTTTTTCAGTATCGAAGCAAGTAGCAATACCTGCATCACTTAAAAATATTTATAAAGAATTAAATTCAGATCTCAACCTTCCTAGCCCAACACATGGCGATCTTACGAGTTGGGCTAGTCAAGGCGTTTTTTTGTTGAATGCAATTCTTACAGTGGAAGCTTCAATTGCTAGTTCGCACAAAAATATTGGTTGGCAATCCTTTACCGATGCTGTTATTCAAAAATTATCTGATCAAAAGAATAATTTAGTTTTTCTTCTTTGGGGAAATTTTGCAAAAGCAAAAAAAGACCTGATTGATCCGAATAAACATCTCATTTTAGAAGCCGCTCACCCATCTCCACTTGCTGGTGGAGCATTCTTTGGTTGCAAACATTTTTCAAAAACTAATGACTACCTACAAAATAATGGCATCAAACCAATAAATTGGAAAATTGATGTTTAGAAAAATGCATGACTCAATCCTAAATTAACATGTAAATTATTGTAATTATTTTTTAGCGATTGATTGTAATTTAAGTTCAAATATAATCTAGTGTTATAGCTTAAAAAATAATATATTCTAGTACTAAATCCTATATTATCATCAGAAATTTGTGTTAGTATAATTGAATTAATATAGTAACTAAAATTTGAAATATATAAATATGATTGAATAGAAGTACGAGAAATAGGGTAATATCCAATGCCAACAGCAGCATTATATTTTGGGTCAAGACTTAAACTTGTTATATTTTCACTTTTTTGTGCCTTAAAATCAAAACCTAATGAATAATTTTGTAAGAATTGAAAATGTTGATTGATTGGCTTTTCTTGTTCAAATGCAGCAGATAATCCAACCCCATAATTAATCTTTAATGTAGAACTAAAATTATAAAAAGGACTAATACCAATAGATAATCTTTTACCAACCGACCTTGAGTTTAAGCCAGCAAAAAACCAATTATCTACTAGAACAGAACTTGTAATATATTTCTCCTCATCTGATAAATTTAGTTGGCTATTAAGTAGCTTATTCAGTGTAAGCAATTGTTTTTTGATTCTTCTTCTACTATCCAAAAACCTTAGATTTTGCATTTTAGTCATTTCACATGCCAAATCAAATACTTGATTTTCTGTTATATTGTCCACATTTACTCCCTCTTTCTTCAAATCGTCATAAATGAATTGAGCAGAAAAAACTTGTGAAATAGGATCGATTCTACCTTTTCCATATTTCAATCCAATCCTTCCATTGACATTTAAATTATATTGATAATTTCTAGTTGGTTCATAATTAATATCAGTGCTTTCTACCAAACTTATTCCAGGATCAATTTCAAAATAACGATTTTTATCAAAATATTTTCTAGTTAAATTATTATAACTTATTAATAAATCATTACTATAATATGAATTATTTACTAATAATAAATTCCTGTTTTTTTTAAAATTAAAATTATCTGATAATAATATATTTATAGATTTTTGTTTCTTTAATAAGTTTTGATATTGATTAAATCCAGCAGCCAAATAAACCATTCCTTCTGTGTATCCATAGATTTTCGAATTTGAATTTGCATCCAAATTACCAGAGAAATCTAAAGTCAAAGCTCTATATTTCACATCATAGCATTTAAAATTAGAATAATTTACTTTTGGAGAGTCTGTTTTTTGAGCTTGAAGTATAGCAGAATAAATACCTAAAAGTAGAAAAAGCTTGATTTTCATAAGTTATTAGTTTTTATTGAAATAATATTTTAATTAGAACGAACAAAATATTAATTATGCTGCAATTATTTATACTTTTGATAATCAAAAATTGAAATCAAAATTTAATTTAGAACAAATCTAAATCCTAATAAATTTGGTATCTTAACTCCAACTGAATATTACTCAAAAATGATTGGCTATCAATAAAGAATCCTTTATAAAATTTCATAATATCAGATGATGGGCAAAAAGAATAGGTTAATCCCAACTCAAATTCTCTAAATTTACCAGAAATTCCTAAATAATATGGAAAATAGACAAATTTATCTAATAAATTACTAGCTTCAAATTCTGTTTTTAAATTTGGTCCTCCAACGAAATATTGCTCCAATCCAAAAATTATTGGGAATGCTGTAATAAAACCAACTTTACTACTTACTTTATATTTTTTCTTTTGGTACCAATCGTATTTATAAGCTAAAGCTAGTTGGGCACTAAATGCGGTCAATTTCGACTGAAAATAGACATTTTTTTCATAAATAGATTGATTTACAGATCCTGTTTGTAAAAATAATAGATTCGTTTCAAAACTCGATTTTTTCAAGAAATCGAAATCAAATCCAATTCCTGTCATAAAGCTAGTTCTGAATGTTTTAGCATTTATTTGGTCTCCAGAACTTTCTTTTTCATATCTTCCGCTCCATCCATTTCCTACCATCAAATAAAAATGACGATCGAACTGAGCATTCAATTGAATAGCGAAAAACAAAAATAGAATTATGAGCTTTTTCATATTATTTGAATGGGTTTTTAAAAGCTGGATTATTGATGAGGCTGGTATCGGTCAGTGTTTTCAGGAATGCAATTACTTGATTTTTTTGCTTTGTTGATATTTTCATTTGAGCTCTAAGCTGATTCATAATAGGATCAACATTTGTTGCATAATGACCACCGCTAATATAATGATTCATGACTTCATCTATTGTTTTAAAACGACCATCGTGCATATACGGAGCAGTAAGCAGCACATTCCTCAATGTAGGCACTCTGAACCTACCATTATCATTAATATTTCCAGTTATAGCACCATAACCTTTATCTTTGAAATCTTCTAATGTGATCACTGAATCTATTCCATTATTCAAATATCGATTATCTGAAAGTAAAGCACCTGAATGACAATGCCCACATTGTGCATCTGGCAAAAAAGGGCTAGCATTGAAAAACAAATAAAATCCATCCAATTCATCATCAGTAAATGCATCAATATTTCCATTCCTAAACTGGTCGTATTTCGTATTGCCAGTACTGACAATCGTTCTTTCAAATTGAGCAATTGCTTTTGCTGCCAGTTCTTTTGTAATTTCTGATGTGTTTTTTATTCCAAAAGCTTTCCTAAAATAATCTGGATAAGTAGGATGCTTCTTAAGCTTTTCTACCAAATTGCCCCATTCATTGTGTAATTCAATTGGGTCTTCCACTGGTCGGAGTGCTTGATCTTCAAGGTTTGGCGATCTTCCATCCCAAAATAAATGGTTATCAAAAAAACCAACATCCACCAAGCTCATTGAACTTCTTTTGCCTAATTGCCCTGTAATTCCTTTGCTCATTGCCAATCCATCTGTAAAAGCAAATTCTTGCTTATGGCATGAGAAACAACCCATTGTACTATCTTTTGACAAAATGGGGTCATAAAACAATCGCCTTCCTAAGATTACTCCATCCTCAGTTATCGGATTATCTGCAGGAATAATCATATCTGCAAAAATAACATTTGGCTTTTTTATAACTACTGGCTTCGGATCATAAGCAATATTTGTCAGATCCCGATCAGCACTTATAGTTTCTTTCTTACAACTATAACCAATTGATATTAAAATGAATATGATTAAAAAGTGTTTCATTTATTGAATGGTAAGTGCATTTTGGAAATTATCCATCAAGAAATTATTAATCGGCTCATCTCCAGGTTTATGTGAAGATTGATTATTCAACACATCTAAAGGAACGCCATTTTTATCAAATAATACTTTTTTATAATTCACATTAAATTTTAATATAGAATTATCAGATATCGTAAAAGATTTATTAAACGTGAACTTTCTCAATGCTGCATTTCCCCCAGTATGATAGACAAATGGGCTTAGGTACTTACTTGAATAATTGAGTAAAGATCCTTCTGTTTTTGTGAAAATAAAGCTTTTCCAAGCTAACCAGTAATTTTCTTCTTCTGATAATGGAGCTTTTGTATATTCGGATGGATATTTTGAATTTGCATCTGGAGAAACACCCAAATTGAAAGAAATTGACTTATAATTTCCTTTCAAAATATTGTTAAAAGACAAAGTGTCGCCATTTTTTGCAGCAGTTGATGATTCTTTAGATAAATTCACGAAACTTGCATCACTTAGTTTAATGGTATCATTTTGGTCATTCACTAATTTGATGTCAGTCAAAATTAAGGATGCTGTAAAAAAACTGATGTTGAATGTATCTACAAAAGGGTAACTTTTCCCCATCACCAAATCATTCCCATCATAATTTCCATTAAAAATAATTTTAAAATTAGTATTTGTAGGTGTTGGGGTTGGAGTGCTTGATTTATCACAACTGATAATTGTAAAAAAAACAACAACCAGTAAAATCCATAAATTTTTCATCGTAACTTTATTCAATTATAGAAAATGAATTCGCCATATTTTCACCTAATTTTTCGAGAATTATTTTTGAATTGCTATAAACATCTATTCCTTTGAACCACTGCAAATAATCCACCTTTAGTCTTATCACAATATCAAAACTCTCCTTAGTATATTTATTGTTTTTAAAAGGTAAATTTACGAATTTTCGAGAAGAATTGCCAGTAGCATCCAATCTTAATATTTGATTCAAACTTGTATCTTGCTTAATTTGAATTCCATAATGTACATAACCATTTTGTGCAGTCCAAAGGGAATCTAAATTAATGCCTAAAGCTCTGTTTGGGTCGATCCGAGTGGCATCTGCATCTTTCAAGTCATCTATAACTCCCAATACGAAACTCATTTTTGTAAATGTTCCGTACTTTTTGAATGTTCTTCCCTCAGTCCCAGTAAAACCACTATTAATTGATGGTTTCACTCTTAAAATATTATTGATTTTTATATCTGGCTGAGTGGCAGAACTGCCAATTCCATAAATTCCAATGGTATCAGAAGTGGAATATGCCACATCGTTTTGATCATATAATTTGATATCCGATAAATAAAAATTTACCTTATCCAACGAAAAAATATGATTGTTCACATCTGTATAGTATTGTTTCAAATATTTGTCCGTATCAGAATAATTATAAATTTCCAAACGTAGCTGAGGATATGTGCAGCAACAAGCTACACCGACTTTTGCACAACAATCCGAATCAGCTGCTGCATTATAATTTGATGCAGATGTATCAATACACCCTTCTTTTGGAGCCACACAACTCGCTATAATACAAACAATTAAAATTAAAAATCTATACATCTTTAATTGATAAATTTACTCGTTTTCTCGGAATATCAATCTCCATAACTTTCACATCGACAGTTTGGTTCAATTTCAGCACCTCAGCTGGGTCTTTTATAAATTTGTGAGTGATCTTGGAAATATGAACCATACCATCTTGTTTGATGCCTATATCAACAAAAGCTCCGAAATTGGTTATATTTGTAACAATACCTGGCAATACCATACCAATCTGTAAATCATCCATACTTTTTACATTTGCAAACTCGAAAGCTTTTGCCTCTCCTCTTGGGTCAAGCCCTGGCTTATCAAGCTCTTTCATAATATCCTGCAAGGTGGGCAATCCTACTGAATTATCAACGTATTTTCTTAAATCTATAGTCTTTCTTAACATTTTGTCTTTGATCAGAGCATTAATATCTGTCCCCAAATCCGCAGAAATTTTCTTGACCAAATCATATCTTTCTGGATGCACACCAGTATTATCCAAAATATTTTTACCTTCTTTTATTCTCAAGAAGCCAGCACATTGTTCGAAAGCTTTTTCACCCATTCTTGGCACTTTTTTTAGCTCACTTCGCTGAGTAAAAGCCCCATTTTCAGCCCTAAATTGAACAATATTTTGTGCCAAAACTGGTCCCAACCCCGATATATAGGTCAACAAATGCTTACTAGCCGTATTGATATTTACCCCAACGCTATTTACACATCTTTCTACTTCTCTGTCCAGAGCCGCTTTGAGCATCACTTGATTCACATCATGCTGATATTGACCCACTCCAATAGATTTTGGGTCGATTTTCACTAGCTCAGCTAAAGGATCAGCCAACCTCCTTCCTATTGATATTGAGCCTCTTACGGTAATATCTTCATCTGGGAATTCTTCTCTAGCTACTGGAGATGCAGAATAAATTGATGCCCCACTTTCATTCACCATAAACAGTGAAACATGATGAGCAATTGGGCTATTTTTCAACCAATCCATCGTTTCTCTACCAGCAGTTCCATTGCCAATCGCAATTGCATCAATTTCGTATTGGTGAACCAAATTCTCTATTTTATACAAAGCATCTTTCGATTCATTTTGTGGTGGATGTGGGTAAATAGTTGTTTTGTGCAACAAATTTCCATATTTATCCAAACAAACCACTTTACAACCAGTACGAAAACCAGGGTCAATGGCTAAAATATTTTTTGCACCTAATGGAGCAGCTAATAACAACTGGCTCAAATTGGTACTAAAAACTCGAATAGCTTCTATGTCAGCTTTTTCTTTTGCAATATTTCGAGTTTCCGTCTCAATAGAAGGCAACAAAAGCCGTTGATAAGCATCTTCTATTGCAGCTTTCACTTGACGGCTAGCATCATTATTGGTTGTAAGAAAAAGTTTTTCAAGTATGAAAATAGCTTTTTCAGGTTCGGGTGCAACATCTACTCTTAAAAACCCTTCAGTTTCTCCTCTGAAAATTGCTAAAATTCTATGTGATGGACAATTTTTTATTACTTCGTTAAATTCAAAATAATCTTTATAAACTTTGCCTTCCTCTTCTTTTCCTTTTGCCACTTTAGATGTAAGAATTGCTTCTTTTTCGAATAAGTTTCTAATTCGTTGCCTACTTATTTCATCTTCATTTACTTTCTCAGCAATGATATCTCTTGCTCCTTGCAATGCTGCTTCAATATCTTTTACATTTTCCGTAATATATTTATTAGCTTCATTTTCAATCGAACTATTTTTTTGGAGCAATAGCCAATTAGCCAGCGGTTCTAATCCTAACTCTTTGGCAATCATGGCTCTAGTCTTTCTTTTCTTTTTGTATGGCAAATAAATATCTTCCAATTCAGAAATTAGTTCAGTTGCTAAAATTCTATTTTTTAGCTCATCTGTTAATTTACCTTGCTCTTGAATCGCCTCTATGATTGTTAATTTTCGTTTTTCAAGATCAATTAGTTTTTGATGATAATTCTGAATTTCAGCTATCGCTACTTCATCTAAAGATTCAGTTTGTTCTTTTCTATACCTTGCAATAAATGGAATGGTCGCTCCTTCTGATAATAATTGTAATGTTTGATTCACCTGATTTTGATTCAAATCCAACAGAACAGCTATCTTTTTAATAAATTGTTTCTCCATATTCAATAATTCCTGCAAAGATAGAATGTAAAGATTTAACTTTATTTTAATATTGCTGTTTGATATGAGAGAAATGAAAAAAATTTGAATGAACAACGGCATTGCAGATAAAATCAATCTTACAGCAGTAAGTTATCTTAACACTAAACCATTACTCTTTGGCTTGGAACTAACAGAAATGGATCAAACGATATTTAATATTAAATTGGAAAATCCATCGGACTGTGCAAAAAGCTTGATGAACGGGGATTGTACGATTGGGTTAGTTCCAGTGGCTACCATTCCAAATATCCCAAATGCAAGAATTATCACTGACTATTGCATTGGTTCTGATGGGTTTGTAAAAACTGTAATGTTATTTAGCAATACTGTAATTGACGAAATTACCTCAATTTTTCTAGATAATCATTCGAGAACTTCAGCAATATTGATTCAAATTTTATGTGAATTCTATTGGAAAATTTCTCCTTCTTTTATCCATAATACTGAAATTTCCGAATTGAGCATCAATGATCACGAAGGGGCACTAATCATTGGCGACAAATCCATTGGGCTTGAAAATAAATTCAAATATGCTTATGATCTTTCTAAACTATGGAAGGAAATGACGGGTCTTCCATTTGTTTTTGCAGCATGGATCACTACACAAAACATTGAAAAACAAACTATTGATAGCATGAATAAAGCTTTTGAACTGGGAATTAGCAAAATGAATGATTTGGTAAAAAGATTAGTCGTTCCAAACTTTGATCTTTTAGTCTATTTCAAAGAAAACATAAGTTACAACCTTGATGAAAATAAAAAAACTGCGATACAAAAATTTTGGGAAATGGGCAGAATTGTTTAGAAATTAATTTATTGTACCATTTTCAATTACAAAATGCTTATAATCAATGTGATGATCTTTCAGCAATTGCAAAGTCCTATTCGAATCGGTATCTGTGATAAATATTTGAGTTTCGGGATAGGTTACTATTTTATCTAATAAAAAGGAAATTCTCTTCTGATCCAAACGGTCAAAAATATCATCTAATAATAGTAGTGGAGCAATACCTTTTTCCTGCATCAAATATTCGAATTGTGCAATTTTTAGTGCTAAAACAAATGATTTCAATTGCCCTTGCGATGCAAACTTTTTCAATGGTCGTCCATTAATTCCAAAATCCAAATCATCTTTATGAATACCAACATTTGTTCTTTGTAAATAAATATCTCTTTGTTTTGACTCTTTAAGTATTGATTCATAATCATTTTCAATGAGTTTCGAAACATACTTTAATGATGCAGATTCTACCCTACCAGAAATAGCTTCGTATATTGGTTGGAAAAGAACTAATAACTCATTCAAAAACTTTTTCCTTTCATTATGTATGACACTACCATATCTAACCAACTGAATATCATACACTTCTAGTAAATTATGTAGTTCAGCAGGATTGTTTTGTTTTAGTAACGCATTTCTTTGGTCTAGTATCTTATTATATGCAATTAAATTATTGAGATACAATCGATTGACTTGAGATAAGGTGGCATCAATATATTTTCTTCGCACCTCACTCCCTTCTGTTGCTAGCAAAGTCTCTTCAGGCGTAATCATCACTACTGGGAAATTACCAATATGATCTGCCAATCGGATAACTGGGGTGCCATTGATTTCTAACACCTTTTTCTTCTTAATCGGGACTTTACTGACAATATGAAAAGCTTGACCATTTTTTTTCCAATTGCTATCCAATCTAAAAAAATTTTCTCCTTCTTTTACGATTTGATTATCAGATGCAAAGGCATGACTTCTGCCCATACACAAATAAAAAATTGCTTCTAAAATACTTGTCTTCCCCATTCCATTCAATCCTGTAATACAATTCAAATTAGGTGAGCAAGATATTTTTCCTGAAATATAATTTCTAAAATGAGTGATATGTAGATTTTCTAAAAACAAATTTTTTCCTTTGTAGTAGTTTGAACCGTAAAATTATCCAACTTTTATAATATCTTTGCAGAAATAGTGTGGAATAATATTTGTATTTTTCATTATTTAAAGTTCAACAAAATTTAATGTACCTAACATGGATTTAACTACTGATATTTTGGATTCAATTGTTACAACTAATGCAGGACCGAGTGCTGAGCAACAGAACTCAAGTCCAAAAAAGGGTAAAAGTAAAGCTAGTACTAAAGAAAAATATTCTAAAGAAACTTATTTAGAGTGGTTCGAAACCATGTTTCGAATAAGAAAATTCGAAGAAAAAACTTTAGAAGCTTATGGTAATCAGAAAATTAGAGGTTTTTGCCATGTATATATTGGGCAGGAAGCAATAGCTGCAGGTATGCAAACGGCATTAAGAACTGATGATGCAGTAGTAACAGCTTATCGACAACATGGAATTGCATTGAGTAGAGGATTAAATAGTAGCAATTGCATGGCAGAGTTGTATGGTAAAGCAACTGGTTGTGTGAAAGGCAAAGGTGGTTCAATGCACTTTTTCTCTGCTGAGCATCGTTTTTTTGGTGGAAATGGAATCGTTGGAGCTCAAATTCCAATTGGAACTGGGATAGCATTTGCAGAAAAATATAGAGGTAGCGATAAGCTATGTGTGACGATGTTTGGCGACGGTGCTGCTCGTCAAGGTGCTCTATATGAAGCATTTAACATGGCTATGACTTGGAAATTACCTGTTTTGTATATAGTAGAAAACAATGGTTATGCGATGGGGACATCCGTAGAAAGAACAAGTAATGTAACAGATATGTATGTAATCGGCTCCTCATTCGAAATGCCAAGTGAGGCAGTGAATGGGATGGATCCGATAGCAGTACATGAAGCGATTAGCAAAGCAGCTGAACACATCAGAGCAGGGAAAGGACCCTATTTTTTAGAAATAAAAACATATAGATATAAAGGGCATTCCGTTTCTGATCCAGGAAATTATAGGAGCAAAGAAGAAGTGAAGGCATATATGGATATTGATCCTGTAAAAGTAATTGAGAAAAAAATAATTGATCAAAAAATTGCATCTGAATCAGAAATTGAATCAATTAAGGATAGAATTAAAAATGAAATGGACGAAGCTGTAGCATTTGCCGAAAGCTCTCCACTTCCAGACCCAAGTTGGTTATATACAGACAATTATGTAGAGGAGAATTATCCATTTATGAAAGATTAATTGATATTTGAGAATATTGATTGCTAAAAGCAACAAAAAAATGAATAGGGCGTACAAGAAAATTCGTATGCCCTATTCACTTTTTATTTTTACTATTATTAATTTTCACTATATTTGCGAAAATTTTTAAAAAACGATTTATATATTTAATAAAATGGCAAAAAAGGTTTACCAAACGAATCGCTTCAATAAAGGTCAGCAAGAACAAGTAAGAGAAGTTGTAGAAGATCAATATGATGATGAACCGATAGTAGATTTAGCAGAAGTTAAAGAAAAAGCTACTAGCTTTTGGGATCATAACCGAAATATTCTTTTGGGAATAGTTGGTGGTTTAGTATTAATAGTTGGTGGTTGGTTTGGATATAATCACTTGATAAAAGAGCCTAAGCAACAAAGAGCTGTTGAGCAAATGTTCCAAGCTGAATTAATGTTTGAAAAGGACTCTTTCCAATTAGCTTTAACTAATCCTGGTGGTGGTTACTCTGGCTTTATTGATATTATCAATAATTATGGTGGAACACCTGCTGCAAATACTGCAAAATATTATGCAGGGATTAGCTATCTCAATATGGGTGATTACGAAAATGCTATAAAATATTTAGAAGATTATTCACCAGCTGGCACAATAATTCCAGCTATTAAGTATAGTGCTTTAGGTGATGCTTATTCTGAGCAAAATAAAATGGATGAAGCTGAAAAAAATTATAAAAAAGCTGCTACTGAATCACCAAATGATGTCATCACTCCTTATATGTTGAAAAAATTAGGAATGTTCTACGAAAAACAAAACAAAAATGATTTGGCGTTAAAAGAATATCAAGAAGTGAAAGATAACTATTTGAGATCAACAGAAGGTAGAGATATCGAGAAATATATTCTTCGTTTACAAAGTAAAATGGGTAAATAATTATTGAATTATATTTAAAGAAAGCACCAAATTCTTATTGAGTTTGGTGCTTTTTTTT
>ENA-UOYA01000225-UOYA01000225.1-activated-sludge-metagenome-genome-assembly--contig:-NODE-225-length-78985-cov-25.609109_pt1 | contig 78985 bp, 100 predicted proteins | sample MGYA00238163_ERZ764804 | MGnify/ENA primary metagenome ERZ764804 (study PRJEB28919, sample SAMN05720223) | activated sludge metagenome | isolation source: Anaerobic digester | place: Hong Kong...
ACCCTAGTTGCTATTTTAGTGCTTGTATTAAAGAAAATATTTCCTGGTATTAAACCACCAGTTAAAGCTTCCGTATTATCTGCATAAGTCGGTAAATCATTAAAATAAGTACCATTAATAGTCGCAGAAGGTGCAGTCACTCTTATAAATTGATTAGTTGTCCAGTTTTTTACATCTTTTATATTTGAACCAGTAACAGAAACAGTTTTAGGTGTTAAAGGTAAAGATCCAATATATTTAAAAGAACCGTAAGTACTATCGGAAATTTGAACAGCAATAGTATCTAAATAATTTAAAGTAACTTCTCCATCTAAACTGTCAATTTGAATTAAATTTTTCATTCTGTCAGAATGAAATTTTCCAGACTCAAGTATTAATTGAGAATGACCTATTGATTTGCAAAAAGCCTCTTCTCCACCAATAATAAAGCCTCCAGAATAACCTTGTTGATTAGTTTGACTAAAATTTTCAATTCTAATATAACCATTACTTCTACCAGAAGTTCCATCTGTCCTGTTTATAATATAAAATAAATTATCTTTTGGACTATATACAGAAGATGCTTCTGTTTCATAATTAGTATAATAATTATTAAAATTCATGTCAATATTATACCATGAAGTTGAAGTATTTAAATTATAAACTAATGTTGAAGAAGATCCTACAATTTTACAATTTTTCATTGTAAATCCACCTTCACCATACCAATTAATATCTTTATTAACTATCATATAATTTGTAGTTGGTAAAGTGTTTTGTGCGTAAACTGTACCACCAAATAATGTTCCAACAGAAGAATAACTACTAAAATCTTCTTGATATGCTGTATCGTAAATTTTACAATTTTCAAAATCAATACCTACACTATTTTGAAAGGTAGATATACTTGGAGATTTATAATTTAAATTATAAATCATTTTATGTTTTGTTTCTGAAATAATGGTAACATCTTTAAAAGACATAAAGATTGTGTTATCTAATTTTCCATTTATTGTTTTTGGATCTAAGTTACATAAATATTGTGTAGATATAAAGTAATCTTGAGTTCCTCTATAATAAATTGTAAAACCATTACCCCTTAATCTTAATTGATTTATACTTAAATAAGTCATAGCATCGGCTCCAGTACTTGGAACTATAACATCGCTCAATAGTTCTATAACACCTGTTTGAGCATATCCTGGTTGTAATATTGTTCCTCCATTTGGAGCATCTATATAAGCATCAAATGCTTTTTTCAAAGATTTAAATGGTTTAGAAATTGTTCCAGTTTCTTCTGTAGCTAAAGAATTTACATTTACATAAAATATAACATTATTTACATCTATTGGAGTATTTATAGTAATTTCACCAGAAGCTTCTGTTATTTCTAAATTATTTGTTTTTAATCTTTTTCCACTAATTAAAATACTATCTCCAACTGTAGATATTCCAGAAAGAACTGGAATACCTGTTGTTCCAGCATTAACAACATCTATTTTTTTAAAATTAAATACTGTGTCGTTTCCATTTACAGTTTTATCTTTATATACTGGTTGACCAGTTCCTAAAGAAGTAGCGTCGAAAGATTTTTCATCAGCTTTGTTAACATATTCTACTTTAAAAAAATTATATTTTTTATTAGAATAAGTTATTCCGAAAGTAGTTATATTAGAAGGATATGTAAAATCACCATTAAATAATAATCCAGTATCTTCTTGTCCTGATAAAACTTCTTTCCATTCCCATATTGTTTTTTCAGCAACACAATATACTCTTAAACCATCATAATATGTAAAAGCTAATTGATTATTATCTCCTAAGTGAGATAACGTGTCTTCATTTAAAGCATATCTTTTTACATCTAATGGAATTTGTGTGGTTATATTTAATCCTTTTGGGATATTGTTTGAATCTTGTGACATATTATGTTTTTATTATTTTAAAATTAATTTCACCATTTGAATAAATATATTTTGATACAAATAATGTTGTATTTATATCTTGATAATAATGTGTATCAAATGTATCTGTTACATTATTATTTAATATGTCTATTAAATTATAACTACTATTGTTTGATTCAAGAATAGCAAAACATAATCTACCTATATTAGTGTAGTTTATTAATTTACCTTCATTAAAAGAAATTAATGAATCTTGTTGTTTATTTGTAAAATATCCTGTCTGATTTACTAAAGGTAACAAATCATTGTAAGTTGTAGAATAATCTTCTTCTTGCCAATAAAAAACGTTTTCAAATTTAGGATAAGTGTTACAATCAATTGTTTCAGCTTGAAAAAATTTAGTTTTTACCGGAATTTGATATTTTATTAAATTTTTAACTTTACAGATATCTTGAGAATTAAAATATATACTACTATAAATAGCCATTAATTTTCTTCGTTGTTCATTATTTAATGTTAAACAACATCCATTTAATAATTTAAATACAATATTTAAAATATATAAATTTTTTGAACTTAAAGATCCTGTAATTTTTGATTTGTTATAAATTTTATCTAAAGAACTTATTAAGACAGGTATGTGATTATTATCATCTATTTCAATCATTATACAATCTGTTTAAATTTACTACAAGAAGTACACGATACATTTCCACATTCATTACATTCTTCTAAAGAACATAATTTTTTTAATTTATTTATTGTAGAAATTGCTTGTAAATAATAACCTAAATCGATTGACTTTTCTATTGAATCAATTAATAAAGAAATTGTAATTAATGTATTTTTAGAATTTGTATCTTTACAATTTAAACAATTATCAATTTCAGATTTTAATAAAAAATTTAACATGCATTGGTAATAATTTGTTAAACTATAAGTAATACCTAATGCAGGATATAAACATTCTGGACAATCTTCATTTGGAGCATTATCTTGAACTTCAATAAAATATATATCTTCAAATTTTGAAATACCTAATTCAGAAGTTGTTACAATAATTACTTCTCTATTATTAGAATTTTCAAGTTTGTAATTTAAATTTACAGCTAAAGAATAATCTTTAAATGTATTAATATTCCATAACATTAGTGATGTAATATCATAGCCAACAGTTGTTTGAACGTCTATTGCTAATTGGGTACCACTATTAATTATTTCAAAATTATTTATTACTACTGCCATATTTTTTGTAAAAAAAAAGGAAGAAGAAATTTTTCTCTCTTCTTCCTTTTGTTAGGTTATTATTACGATGTTGCTAAATTAGCAGGAACACCTGCATTTGGAGCAACTGTTCTAAGTTTTGCTAAAAAGTCATTTGTTAATGAGTTTGAAGCAATTGTACCTACAGTAAAAGGAAAAACAACATGTAATTCTTTAAATTGTCTTTCTACATTTACTCCAGTTCTATCTTTATGATATCCAATTACAACACAATTATAAGTTCCTGTAGGACTTGCTAAATATGTTGGGTCAAAATTGTTAGGGAATCCCATTTCACGACCATAATCAGCATTTTCATAACCCATTAATGAATATTCAGCTAAAGAAACTTGTTTTCCAGTACCAACACCTGCTTTAATACCTTGAGTTAAAGTAGTTGTTAATATGTTATAAGATGTTCCAGCTGCAGCAAGTGTTGCTGGAGAATTATCTTTAACTGAAGTTTCTATTTCAAAATTAACAGGATCTCCTGCAATTTTACCAAGTTTAAAAGATTGTACTTGACCTGTAAAAACTAAAGTTGAGCCTGAAACAGTAACTTGAATTTCTTTATATTCATTATCTCTCTTCAATGAAGCATTTAAGTTTGCTGCTAATTGATTTAAAATATCAGTATAAGTTAAAGTGTTATTAACACTTGTTACTACAAAACCATGAATATGTCTAAAGTTTTGAGGAGAACCTATTCCATCAAACTTACGAATAGATACTCTATAAGTAGCGTTTGCAATAGGAGTTCCTGTAAAACCACTCACAGTAATTATTTTTGGTAATTCTGGAGAATACGTACCTACTTTAACATAATCAATCTGTAAAGGATCAATTGTATCTGAAGCATCTACACCTGTCAAAGAAGTATCTTTTTTATGAATTACTTTAAATGGTAAGTTTGCAGCAATAGCCGAACCATCTGCTTTAATTACAGCAACTTCACCTAAAGAAGCTCCTGAATTAAAAGTTGAATTTGTTGTTTCTGAAGCTACGGCTGTAGCCACCATTAATTTACCTACATTTTTTGGAGAAATTATACTCGCCATATTTTTAATTTTTAATTATTTCTATTATTTAATTGAACTTTATTTTTTAGATTACTTTCTCTATAATCACTATATGCTAATTCTACTGCTCTATCTAAAATTTCTGGATGAATTTCTTTATTTAATTTACAAGTTTGTTCACTTGTAATTCCATCAATTGTTAAATTCATTCCTGAAAATTCAGGATCTGTTGCTAAATTTGTCAAAATTATTGGTTCAGGATATTTTAAATATCTAATTTGATATTCAATAATATCTACATTACTCACTATCTCAACCATTGACGAATTATAATCTAATCTCCAAGCTTTTTCTTCGTAAGGTTTTCTAAAAGGATTTTTAATATTTTCTTCAAATTGATCCAATGTTGTAGGGACAATAGTTAATTCTTTTTCACATCCATTTTTTTTAAAAATTCCTTTTTCATGCTTTATTAAAAACACGTCTTGAGGAAGTACACAAAATTTAGAATTAGAATTAATATTTTGAGAATTACTAATAAAAGAATTTGACTTATAGTCTTTAATTAATTCTTTTAAATCAGTTCTTCTTTTATCAGAACCTTCAAATCCTTTTTGATATTTATTTTGTAAACCATTATATTCTTTTATAATCTCAAGTTGAGCTTTAGTTAAATATACAGATTTTTCATATTTATCAATTCCAGGTGCAGCATTTGATGCAATATTATTATAAAGAATATCAAATTGTAAACTAAATTCACTAGTTGTCATTTATTATTTTGTATTTGACACTCTTGCTTGAATTAAATCTCGAACTTCTTGATTTTTAGGATCAATTAAATAGTTGACAGCATTTGGTAATGAAGCAATTTCTCCTTGTTTAGCTAATGTTAAACCGTCAATTGTTTCATACTTACCATTTTTCTTTAAAATAATACCTGCATTTTCTGCAAGAGCAATTAATGTTTTTGTTTCAAAATTAGGATCTTCTACTAAATTTAAAAAATCTTTTGTTCTAGTATCTACTAAAGTTTCTACTTCAGTATTAATATATTTCATGGCTGAATTATCTGAAACTTTTTTACCAGTCATTAAATAAATTATCGATACTAATACATCACGATTATCTTCAATTTTCCAATATTGTTTCCAAGCTGATTTAGTTAAATCTAATTTTTTAGATCTATCTTTAAGTTCTTCACCAGATCTTGTAATATAAAATTGATAAGTTCCTTTATTCATTTTTTTAAATTCTTCTAAAGATGGCGCAATTACATCTGACCACGCTAAAAGAATTTTATATTTTATATAATCTTCAGGTACGGATAAATCTAAAATATTATCAATTTTTTCAAGACTTACAAATTGGTTTTTCCAAAAATCACTATAAATTGATAAATTAACTCCTGCGAAATGTCCTTTTTCAAAAAATTCTTTTTCTTCATTTGTTAATACATTTTTTAATCCTCCATTTCTTAAAAGAGGTACACAAAATTTTCGTGTAGCACCTTCAATCATACCTCCTGAAATTACATGAGAATCTGCTACATCAGCAGCTAAACCTCTATTTCTTTTTATAAATTTAATCGTTACTTTTTCATCAGGTAACTGAAATGTTTGTTTCTCCTTTTCTCCTTTTAATACTTCTCCCATTATTTTTAATTTTTAATTATTAAAATAGTACTCCAGTTTTTTGTTCTGGAGTACTATGTTTTTTATTAGAATTGATAAATTATACTTGGAATTAATGATGCAGTTCTAGAAGGATCTTTTACCATAGCTCCTTGCATTGCATAAGCTGTAATAGTAGCACTATCTTCCATTCTACCCATATTACCAGAACCTCTTTCACCAGTGAAAGGATTTCTGAAACCTGCTTGATATCCTCTAATTTCTTCGTTATCTCTAACCATTACTTTTTGGATATTTGGCTCTTCAGTTGAACCAATGTATAAAATATCATATCTGTATGATTCTGCAACACCTCCATCTGGATGCATTATTTTATTACGAACTTTATCATCGTACATTGGATCTACTTCCAACATTACTTTAATAGAGTTAGCAAATTCATATTCAGTAAATTGATATCCTGCTTTGAAAGCATTTGAATGCAACGGAGAACTTACTTTTTGTACAACAGCAGGGTTGTTTTGAGAAAGTTCTTTCCATGCTTGTCCTTCTCTATTAATAGCTTGAGAGAATTGTTTAGCTCCTCTTTCACCTGTTCTAAGTACAAAGACTCTTTCGTTGAAATTTAATTTACCTTCAGAAAGTTCATGTAACATATCTTCTAAAATTCTCAAAGAGAAAAGATTATACGTAACAATATTTGAAACTTCCATTTGTTCACGAATACCTGAACCTGATTCAATTTTAAATCCTGATTTACCAATATTTAAGAATTGACCATCTTCTGCTCTATTAGACTTACCAAACATAATGTTGTAAGCTTTTAATCTTGAAAGATGTTGTTCAAATCTCCAATAAATTTCTTGCATCCAAGTATGTGAAGTTCTTAATTTACCAGTATTGTCAAGAGATTCAATTTTTGAATAAAATACATCAGTAGCATTTAATTTACAATTGATCATATTACCTGGAACAGTAGTTTCAACTCTAAGTTGAGACATTGTATTTTTCAATGTGTAAGGTGAGCTGAAATTAAGATCTGCACCTTTAATAGACATTGTTCTTTCAACAGGAGCTCCTTCAATTGAGAATTTTTCACCTGTTAATAATTCTGTACCTGGAACACCTTGATATGTTTCTGGTCCGCCCCATACTTCAACAGTATATACATAAGGCCCATTTACACCTTCTGCTTTAGGGTCTGCTAAAACACGATATTGATAAATATCTGGTTTAGAACCTGCAATCACATGTACATCTGTAAAATATTTTTCAGCAAACACAAACTCTATTTCAGCTCTATTTGCACCAACATTAACAGTATTACTATTTACTACAGCACCTTGATATCTTGCCTCAACCAACGGAATACTTCTCTCATGAGAACCTACCATTTTCCAAATGAAATCTCCTTCATCTTCAAGATATTTTACAGGGAACATATTCAACACTGTATCCAAGTTTTTCATACCTGCTTGTGCGAGCAATATACCTGTGATCTGAGATGCAACCATTGGTCTAGTAGCATAAATTTGACCCAAGTGATTTCGTGTTGTTAATCCTGACCAATATTGTCCTTTGGTCATTACAAATTTACCTACACTCATAATTTAATTTTAATTGTTTATAATTATTATTTTTAATATACTAACTTATCTCCAATTTCTTGATCAAAAGCATTCAAATCATCAATAAATGAAGGATCTCCTCCAGTTAATACGTGTTGATTATTCTTTAAAGCTTTTTCTAATTGGTTTATTGTATTTGTTTTTTCTTGTTTTCCAAAAATACTAAAATCTTTAAAACCTTTACTTAATGTAAATACTGTGTAAAGTTTTTGAGCAAAATCTTTTTCTTCTCTTTGAGCTTTCATTAAAGCATTTTCATCTTCTCCTGTTTTAGGATTTTTACTTACAGGAACAAACATTGTATCTAATACTTTTTTACGAGTTATTTCGTTTAGTTTAATTCCTTTTATAGGCTCTTCAGTTTTTAAAATTGAGTTTTCTAAAAGTTCTCTTTGCTTTTTTTGCTCTTCTTCTTTTTGAATTTTTAAATTCTTTTCGTATTCTTGTTGTTGTGTGAATCTTTCTTTTACACTTAATTTAATATCTTCAAGTGCATCTTTTGAATCTTGTAAATCTTCACCTACTTCAAAACTACGATTTGTTAATTTTAAAGCTTTATCTTCAGAATAACCTTTATTAATAAATCCTTGATGAATAATTTGTCGTCTTAATGATTCATCTGACTCAATAGCTTCTTCAGTAATAGATTCTAACTCTAATTCAATTTCTTTTTGTTGTTTAAATGTTTCAACACTAACCCCATTTCTGAAAGCTTCTAATGCTTCTTTTTGAATATCAGTTAAATCTTTATATTCATTAGCTTTCATTTGTTCAATGACTAATGCTTCTAAATCTTCAGGTGTTTTAACATTTTCTATTTTTGAAGAATCAACAGAGGCGAGAATACCTTTATCATATAAATGTGACGCTAAGGATTTATATAAAGGAGGGGAAGAAGTTTCGTCGTCATTTTGATCAGTTTCCTCATCCTCTGCTTCTTCGACTACTTCATCCTGATTTACATCCTCGTCGATCTCTTCATTTTCTATTTCAGGCTCATCGCCATTTTCGTTTTCTAGATTTAAATTTTCATCATCTAAAAATTCATCATCTAAAAATAAATTCATTCCATAATTATTATCTTCCATATTTCTCCTTTTATTTTGCAAATGTAATATAAAAATTAAAAAAATATTGATTTTTTTTAAAATGCAATATAGCTATTATGCAGCTTTTTTCTTAATTCTTGAAACTGCTATTTTTTTATCTTCACGTTCCATTTTATCTTTATGCATTATCATAGCATCTTGTAAAGCTTTAATTTTTAACATTACATCATCCTTATGTTTTTTATAATCAAATTCGTCAACACTTGAATCATCTGTTTCTTTAACTTCTTCTGGAGCATTTTCTAATTGAAGCATAACCTTCTGAATTTCAGTTTCAGCTTTAACATCAATTTCGTATTTCTTGAGATCTCTATCAAGTTGTTTTTGTTCCATTTCCATAGAAGTTGCTTCTTGTGCTTGCTTAATTTTGTCTTCTTCAATTTTAGCATTTCTTTCATTCATCTCATCTTCAGCGTTTTCTATTTTTCTTCTAATATCTGCTATAGATTGAGATGTTAAAACATCAATTGCTACAGAATAAGAACCTCCATTTTGCATAAATGCTTGTGCAAGAACTTCAAGAGTTTCTTTTACTTTTTTAACTTTAGATCCAGTACTAACAATAAGTCCATAATCTGCTTCATTAATTTCATTACCATCAATATCAATCATTATAATTGACATATCATCAGTAATTGCTTGAAGCTTTTTCTTATTATCTTTTAATGCTATCTTGGCAGTTTCAAGAAATACCTGTAAACATCTTTTCTTAACATCTTCATGTTTCATATACCACCATTCAGTAATATGTGATGATTGTGTTACAGCTCTTTCAGTACCACCAACAGTTTCTCTATTAGATACATTACCTTCTCTTTGTCTAGAAACACCTGCAATTTCACCCATTTCAGCTTTAATAAATTCAAGTAAATTTGTATGCTGTTGAATATAATTACCAGTTTCAAGATCTAAAGGTCTAATATTAGTACCATTCATTTGTCCTGCAAGTTTACCTTGAGAAGAACCCATATTTCCTTCTTTAAAACCATCAATAACACCAATACCTAATTTAGTAGCTTGAGCTAACCATTTTTCTGGCTCCCATCCAGAAGGTATTAATGACATATCTAATAATAAAATTTTACCAAGATTCTTTGCAATAGCTTTATTTAATCTGTCCCAAATAACATCATATAGATATTGATAATTTTTCATTTTATCAACAAGAGAAACAGCTCTACCTTGACTTGTATTATAAACTTCACCTACAATACCTGGATGACAAACAGATGGATTACTTAATCTATTATATTGAACAGGTTTAGGACGCATTCTAATATAAATATCTTTAGCTATTTTAGTTCCTTCCCACCATTCATTTACCCAATAAGAAGTAAGTTCTTCACCTAAATCTTTATTAGGAATATATTCTTCAGACACAAATTTATAATCAGGCTCTCCTGTTAACTCATCATAAAATTTTACTTTAAATATTTGTTTTTGAGATCTCCAATAAATTCTTAAAACTCTAATGTTACCTGCAGAATCAATATATTTACTTGTAAATTGATGACCATTTATTTCAGCAATATCTAAATAACTATTTATAATACTTTCATGAGTATCTCTTAACAAAAGATGATTTTGATCATCTGTAGTATAAGCACCTTTACCTGTAGTACCACTTGTAGAATATTCAGTAATTTGATCAATATCTGCAGCTTTTAATTCATCATAATAATAATCAATTATTTTACCAGGCGACCAATGATCTTCAATAACAATAAGATCTGAATCTTCAATTTTAGATGAATTAGATGATCTAACAGAATGTACTTTTAAACTATTTAATTTTTCAAAAGTAGGTTCATTTGAAACAATATCACATTGATAAATTTCTTCAGCATTAATTAAAGCATCTTTAAATCCTTCATTAAACTTATTTGAAAAATTAAGTTCTTCATAATAATGTTTAACTAAATGATTAACCATTCTTTCTCTAGAATCTTGAAAATTATATTTCAAATATTTAGAAAATTTTTCAATTTCTTTTTGAGCTTCTTCTTCAGAAAGACCTTGTTGTAAAATTGATACTAATTTTTGTTTAACTAATGCAGATTTTTCTTCTTCTTTTTTAGAAATTGCGTCAGGACTAATTACTGTGAAAAACCAATCAAAAGGTCTATTAATTTCTTCACCAATTAAAACATCTATTTTAGGTGTCATTATTGGATGATGAGGGATTTCTCTTGTAATGAAGTCAGCATCAATTCCTTGAGGATTTAATGTGTTTGCAATATCTTCAGGAGAAACAATTCCATTATAAAGATTTAAATTAATAATTCTATTTCGTAATGTTTGTCTGACTCTTTCATTATTATAGAAAGAATATTTATCTGCATGATTCACGTTATCTTTTCGCCATTGTTTACCTTTTGCAGAATATGATAATTTTTGACGAGGCATTTTTGATACAACTGTACTCATGTTTTATATTTAATAATTTGCAAATATAACATAATATATTTATTAGTTTTAAATTATTTAAAATTTTAAAATAGCTAATCGCTGAAAATACTTTTATATTTTTCAGAATTATCTCTTTGTTTTCCATAAACAGAATCAAAAAATTTACTATTTACCCAAGAATGAGAAGATTTACTTTTAGTTTCTACATTTCTTAAACTTTCCCTTTGTCTCAATTTATCTTCTCTCAATATAAAAAGCATATTTGCTGCAGAAACTCTATCAAAGTTTCCGTCAGGATTCCACACAATACATTCTTCTAGATATCCTAAAGATCTAATTGTATGTAAATTTAATTTTTTATTTTCTTCTTGTGTATAAGCTTCAGTCAACATCCAAGTTACTTGTAGTTGTCTTCCCCAAGCATTAATTGGTTTAGTTGATCTGGTACCTTTAGGATTAGACATTGATGGTTTTAACATGTCCATATCTTTAAGTATTTCAGGAGTATCTGCTAAATAATGTAAAGCATTTTTATTCTTAAAATAAGAATGTAGTCCTTTTAAATTATTTTCATAATTTGCTTGTGCATTATAAAAAACACAAAGTTTTAATGCTATTTCATAACATTGTTCGGCTTTAGGATATCTTCCTGTATATTCTGCAACAATTCTATCAGTAAGTAAATCTAATATTAATATTGAAAATAATGAATCTCCTTCATCAGCATCAATAGGGTCAATACCTGCGATATATCTTCCTGATTGAACTTTACCTGAAGAGTCTTTTTTAGGTAATTCAAAAATTTCAACAGCTCCTTCCCTATTTTTACCTCTTTCTACACTAGCTAATCTTATTGGTTTTAAATCAGCATTTGGTTTCCATTTAACTCCTTCTACTGCATCATAAACCAATTCTCCAATATAATGGTTACCTGTAAATCTTTGTTCTTCAGGTTTAATACTATCTAAATAATCACTAAGATCTCCTACAGGAAATATTGTACCGTCAGTACGCATTATTGCTTCTTGAGGTGTCACAGGTTTTTCTGCTCTAGCTTGTGTCAAAGCTGCAGGATCTGAAGTGTTTTTAGCAATTAAATGTCTATTCTCAATAATTTCAATTAATGCTTTGATTACATCTGGTTCTCCATTAATTAAATCATAACATCGATGTCTATTCATATAAGCTCCCCAAAAAAATCCACATTTTGGAGATCCTTGTACATTTTTATCATAAACATTAGTTACTCCAAAGATATTATATCCTTCTGGATCATAAAATAATTTTCTGGAACCTTCAAAAGATGCTCCTTCAGTACCTCCTGTACCTCCAGCCATCATAAATCCAAAAGAAGCAGAACCTGATTCTACAGCTTCTCTGTTAACTCCCCAAGCTGTTTCCAAGTCAGGAAATAAACCATCTTCTTCATATTGAATAAAAGGTCCTCTAATACCTCTCGCTTTTTCAGGATTATCTTTTAACGATACTCCATTCACAGAAGAAAGAAGTCCTTTTCGATTACCATATTTATCAGTATATCCTAATTGAATTTCCATGGATCTTGGAGAATTAACAAGTCTTATTCTAGGTAAAGGTGTGTGAGTTGCAATCCAATCTAAATTATCAATTACTTTTCCAAAAACTCCTTTATCACCTGTTAAGAATGTTTTTTCAGATGCTAAATGAAAATTAACATTTCCTGAACCAGGATACACATACATATTACATGGAGAAATTGCACCAGCTTTAAAAGACCATCCACAACCTCTCATTTTTAAAAGTTTTCCATGTTGACCATCTTGTCTTGCTTGATCTACATAATGAAAAAATAAATAATCTCCTAACCAAGGTCTTGGAAATTCTTGTTGTCTTTCTGCTTTTTGTCGTTTCTTTTTTTTATTTGTATTTTCTACTTCTTCAACAAGCCATATTGGACCATAATTCCAATAGTAATATAAATATCCAGGAATCCATTCTCCATCAGATTCTCTAATAAGTCCTTCTTTCCATCTACGAAGTTCTTCTTTCCAAAAATTAGCATATTCACTTTTAGGATTTGGATTTGGAGGGATGTTGGTATATTTACCATGTTTTTTAAAAAATAAAGCTCTTTCTCTAAAGAAATCCATATCTTCTAAAATATGTGGTTTAGTAACATCTACAACTATTCGATTATCATTATATTGCTTTCTTTCGTCTTCATCTTTTAAATCAGAATGTCGAACTTTATCTTTAGCATATCCTCTAACACTTTCATCAGATATTAAATATTTAATAAAAGGAATTGTTTCTATATATTCTAGAAGTTCATCTTTAATTTTTTTATTTAAATCTTCAGGTATTTCTGATTGAAATTTATTCATTTTCATATATAAATAATATTAAAAGAGTCCATCTTCAAATAAAGCTTTATCTTGTGAACCAACTCGATCTGCTTTTTCTGATATCTCTTTAAGTACAGACGCTTCAAGTTTTTGTAATGAAGCTACAATACTTGGCATTTGAGCTAATGATTTACCTATTTTTTCTATTTCTGCAATAGTTAAATCATCTTTTTCAACAAGTTGTTTTGTTTTCATTGATATGGTATTTGCCATAAACATTGAATTTTTTAATATTTCTGAAGATACAGTTGTACTATGTTTATTGTAAAAATCAATTGCTTCTTGTAAATCTTTAGAAATTTTCCAATCTTTAGGCATTCCTAAATCTTTAGCTATTTCCGAAGCTCTTTCTTTATCATTTAAAAGATATTGATAATCAGATTTAATATCTACATAAAACCATAAAAAAGCAAGTTCTCTTGTAGCTTGAGTTTTATCTTTACTTTTATCATTATCTACAATTTTTTTGAATGGGGTTAACATATATGCTTGTTCAGAAATAATTACGTTCCAATCTCTTAATTCAAATAATTTCATTTAAATCCTATTTTATTTTGTTCAGGTCTAATCATCTTAATTAAATCTTTATAGTTACCTACAACTCTATATTGTTCTCCATAAATATCTTTTAATATACTTACATTCTTATAAAAAGCCCCATGACTTGTAATCATAGGGCCTATTTGATGAATTGTTTCTTTTGGAATATCGATAGGAATTATTATGTTTTCATAAACAACTCCTTCACGATTTTCAAAATTATTATAATTTAATATAATCATTAGTACATTTTTATTTTAGAAGAATCTGTTTTTACCATAGGTCCTTTTGATTCACCAGAATTTGGGAAAGTCATTCCTTCTTTTAAAACTTTATTTGCTTCTTTTTCCATTTCTTCTTGAGCTTTAGTAAAATCATTTAAAGTTACAAATTCTTTTACTGTTTCAGGTAATGTATCAAAATTTGGTATGATACCTTCTATTTCTCTACTATTTATTTTAATATAAATTGTTTCATCACCAGGAATAGAAAAAAACGGAATTACTATTTGTTCAGTAATCATGTCTTGTCCACCAACACCTGCTCTAATAGTTGATTGTTTTTTAACAGTTTGAATAAAGTTTTGCATATTAAGCATTACCCAATCTCCTTCTTTAACCCCTATTGCTTCAGGACCTACAGCTACAACTTGCTGTATTTCTCTAATTTCAGGTGCTGTTTTTCCCAATATTAATGAATAATCTTTTTTTACAAGATTACTTGTAACTAAAATGTAACTACCTCTAGGTATAAAATTAATTTTTTTCATGTTTTTCTATATTTTTTTTAATTTTTTCTACTTTTCTCCAATTAATAAACATTTTACCAATATGTTTAAAATAAAAAGTTGTTTTTAATTTATTAAATTCTTCTTCTGTTTGAATTTCTTTAATAGGTAATTCTTCTACTTTTTCTTTATAGAATTTAAATTGATTATTAAATACTTCTTCCACAACACTTTCAGGTAAGTTAAGTTGTCGTGCTACTTCTTTTATTTTATATTTAAATCTAATATTAATCATTTATTTCAAATTTAAATATTAATGAAAATAATCTAGATTTTTCTAAATTAATTATTGGAATAAATGAAGGGTTTATTTGATTATTAACAATCACTTTATTTTTTCTAAGCGATGTAAGTACATTTCTAAAAGACTGATCATTAGTACCAATCTCTTTAACTATTTTAGTTTTTGTTTCATAATCAAAAGCAAGTTTCCATGCGAGATGATCATTACTAACTTCTTTTTTAAATTGAAAAAAATAGTATAATAATAATGATGTTATTTCAAGTTCCATTTTATCAAGTTTATGTAAAGGTTTAGTAAAAACTAACCAGTGTTTGAAGAAGTCTTTTTCATTTGTTTTTATTAACGCTTGTTTTACTCCCATCTATTTGGATATTTATTTAAATAATGAAATATTGTAGGATGTATTTCAACTTCATTTATAGCATTATTACACAACATACAATAATCATTATCATTATCATCTATTTTAATACTTAATTTTTTACAATGTGTACAACAAACAACAGGATCACTGTCATAGTCAGTTTCATTATTATTAATCATATTTTCTAAATTTTTAATATACCCTGTATCTATTAGTGGAAAAGCACTAAGTTTGTTTCTATCTTTATAATACTTAACAATTTTTTTTAATTGTTTTAACATATAATAATTATCCATGTTTTATTTCAATTATTAATTCCCAAGAGTTATTAATAAATTTATGATTAATTATTCCAATTATTGGATTATCAATTAATAATTTTACATTATCAATAATTTCTTGCTCTTTTGATAATAACTCATTATAAGTATTAAATTTACATTTATACTCAGCCATTTGTAATATTATTATCAATTTTATACTGTTCCCAATCACTAGAGTTCATGAAATCTGGAAATCTAGATTCATTACATGTTTCAGAAACAAATATTTTTCCTGGATAATCACAACCACATTTTATACAAGATCCTTGTTTAGCACAATCATCTTTACATTTAAACATTCTGTATTCAATTTGTTCTTTTTGATGTTTTGGTAAACCTAAAAACATATTGTAATACATTCTACTATAACCTTCAACATATTGTTTAATTTGTTTCAATGTTGGCATTTTCTTTATTTTTTAAATGTTTTAAATAATCTTTCATTCCAAAATAAAATTTTTCTCTTTCTGTTTGAAATGAGTTTTTACCTCTTTTTGAATTATTAAAAGGTCTTTTGAGAGAATTACCATAAACATCTATAACTCCTCTTTTTAATTTTCTAGATAAACTTTGTCCTTTGTTTTTTCCTTTTCCCATATTTATTAATATTAATTTTAAACAAATATAGCAATAATAAATTTAAAATGCAAATTTTTTTTAAAAAAAAAGTCCAGACGTAATCTGGACCTTATATAATACTATATGATTCTATACAACTTATATTATTTACTTATTAAATATAAGAACCCCTGGTCATGCTGTGGAATTCAGCCGACAGGTAATTTTACAAGATGTTCCTACAGACAGTGCGCGTGGTCCAGAATAACTTAAAAAACCCTCCCTGTGGGCACATGTTATTCAATCTGTAGATTATTCTCTTGTCGGGACACCTAGGATTCAAACATTCTTATTATTACCCTCTAGCACCTACGCTCATACTTGTTCAAGGTAAAGCTTTAGGTTGACTAATCATTCAATAAGAATTATATTTGCAAATATATAATATATTTTATTAAAATTTTAAAAAAATTAAAAATCTTATATAGCTAACGATTTAATTAATTCTTTAACAAAAATTAAATTTTCAAAATTATATGCTTCATTTAATATTTCAAGTTTGTTATATTGTTCAATATCTATTTTATTTCTTATAAATAATTCTTTTATTTGTACATAATTATTATATTGAACATGCATTAAATCTTGATAGTCTATCATTTTATTTATTAAACTTGTCATTTATCTAATTCTTTTATTATATTTCCTACAAATTCTACATCTTCTCTAGTTCTCATCATATTAATAAGAGAATCTTTGGTAAGATCATTAATTACTCCTTCTATATTTAAAGCATCTAACATATGTTTACATGCTATTTTACCTGACAAATGTATTGCAATTGTTCTATGTTCTAGATTTGTCATAATTTTTCTAATATTATTTGATTTGCTAATACTAAATTCTCTTCTAAACCAGAATTTATTAATTTTTCAAGATTATTTAATTCTGTTGAATTTAAATTATCTTTTTCATCAATAATATTTACAAAAATTAATTCTTCTAAAAGTCTTTGTGTTTCTCTTTTTAATTGTATAATTTTGAAATTACTAAAAAAAGAATCTATTTGTCCATTATTTAATGGATAATATTTATAAACATTATCTGTTTTTAATTGTTCAAACATATGAGTTTATTTTTAATATTTCTTCAGCTAAAACTAAATCTTCATTTAGTTCTGAATAAGATAATCTAAACAATTTTACAATTGTTTCTGCATCTAGAGATGAACTGAGAGCTTTTTCATGTATTTCTTTTACTCTAGCAGAGCCTATATAGTAAGGATTTGTATTATTAGTTGCGATATATGTAAGATATGAGGATTTTAATACTGATGAGTTGTTTAATTTAGTAATATTATTCATATTTTATATATTTTTTGATTATTTTATAGCTAAGATACATAAAATTTTTTAAAAAACAAAATTTTTTTTGAAATATTTTTGAGTGTATGGGTTAATCCCACAAACCCACCCCACTCTTTTTTAAAATTGGTGATACCCCTCCCTGGTATCAAAGTAACTGTAAATTGTTTAACTTAAATTAAAGTATTATGTCAAAGTTAGCCACAACATTCGTAGCGAGTGTAAAAATGTACAATGGTTCTGCAGAAAAACCTGCAAAAGAGGACAAAAATGACAAAATGCCAGTTATTCTGGACGTTGTTGCTGGTAAATGTCCCAACAAACGTATACTTTCTGGTACTGTAGCTGAAAGAGCTGGTATGGAAAGTGGTAAAGCTTACTTAATGAAAGCTGAAGAAATTGATGAAGACCCAGATAATGGTCGTCAGTTTCGATACAGTACTATTAAGGAACTTGGCTTTAGTGAGCTTCTTGAGGCTATGTCGCACTTTGGTGCTCCACAGACAATTGATGTGTTTGAGCCTGCAAAAACTCCTAAAGGTGAGGAGTATATAGCTTAGTAAGGAATTGCCCTGTGAAAGCAGGGCTTTTCTTTTATGTCTTGACTTATGGTAATAATGTACACTACGTAATCATTAATTTAATACACTATGCGAAAAATACTGTTTAAAATATGGGTTGTATAGTTTGTGTTATCTGTTATTGTAGCACTAATCTTATTGTTTTTATTGTCAATTAGTAACAATAAATCCTGTTATGAATACTACTCAATACTAAGTTTAATCAATGTAACTGTCTGTGTTATAGTAGGTTTAGTTGATTCTTTGTGAGTGTGGAGTTGTGGGTTTAATCACCACACCACAATATGACAAAATAACTCACTCAACAAATTCATTCACATTTTAATTCATAGCTATTATGATATCATTCATTATAATTCTCATCATTCTACTAAACGCATTAAACTATGGTTATTTATTCTATGTTTGGGATGAATTGTCAACTGATGCTTGTATTGGAAGATCATTTTAATTTAATTAAAAAATCAGATAATTCATATGAATTAGAATATTATAATGATTCTGATGCTGATGAATATGAATATTATTGATTATGAAAATACATGGTGTTAACATAGCAATAATAGCTCATCACCATGAACTATGTAATGAATTAATTCTAACAACTTTTCCTGCTTTTGAATGGCTTGGTTATCCTGCCGAAGCATGGTTACATGATTTGAAAGTTAGAGCTTCCGTTCTTTCTCAACATGAAACCATTACCAAACTCAATACTGCGAAAGCTAAACTTGAGAACTTTTTAAGTGAAGATGATAAACTTGCAATAACATTGAAAGAAATTCAAACTTTACTTTAAAAACAACCCTCTTTGAGGGTAGTCTTGATAGAGAATGCACCTTTACGTGGTTCAAGACATAAGTACGTTTATATGACTAAGATATATAACTAAACTAAGACATTCAGTTAATAAACAACTCCTTAATATTATAATGAAAGAAATTATAAGAATTTAAAATAGAAAATATTAAGGAGTTTTAAAAAGAAAACAACCCACTAAACATAGCAACACTGCAAAATAGAAATAGACACTAAAAGCTGTGACACGTAAGAGTTGATAAAGAAGAAGCAAAGCCTACTCTAAGAGAATCTTCTCAACCTATTTCTATTTATTTTAAAAACATTAAAACCAATCTATATGAAAAATTATTTATTTTTATTATTGTTAATTACAATAATATCCTGTAGTTCAGATTCTTCTAGTAGGATACAATCTACAGAAGGTTCTCTTATAGGAACTTGGAAAATACAATCTACAGAGCAAGGTTCTGATATTGTTATTTATAATAATACACCTTGTTTAAATCGTAAGATTGAATTTAGAACTAATTATGAGTTTATTACATATTTGTATAAAGCTCCTAGTTGTAATCTTATAACATCTTTTGATAATTATTCTGTATCTCCAGAAAAAATTATAACAATTGATGACGAAAGATATTTAATCTATGAATTAACTTCTACCACATTAAAATTAAAACATTTAAGTGGTATTATAGATACTTACTCTCGTGAATAAGATTACAATATTAACGTTAAAAGAAACTTATCGAGATGGTGGTTCTAAACTTTACAAAGATGGTAATAATTTAGAATACTTTCTCGATAATAATCTTTTTAGTTCTTCAAAAGGTATTTTGTTTATAGGTAACTACACAAATCATTCTGAAGAAGCTGTAGGTACATATCAGTTATCTGATACTAGAGAAATCATAACCCAAAAAGAAAAAATAATTTATGAAAAACCTGATTACACAGGATTATATGCTATAATAGCATGTATGTTAGCTGCAATTTGTATTTTTTCATTAACATTATATTGTTCTTTTACGTCCAACAAAAATCAAAAAGTTATGTCTAATTTAAAACCATTCATTGTAACACGTCCATACTTCAATCCTGAAAAAGTTGCAATATATACTACAACCAGAAAAAAAGCTTTAGAAATTGCTACTAAAACTTATGGTTGTTGTATGGAAGCTACTGTTCAAGAAGTAAAAAATGAAGGTGTAATTTTATCAAAAAAATAATGAAAAATCAATCTAACGTGGCATTATTTGCATATAAACCTCAGATTCAAATTCAACAAGGTATTATTGCATTAAACAACCAACAATACAATTTTTAACATGAGAAAATTTACTATCTTTTACAAAGATCATTTAGGTCGAAGTAATCAAGCCTCTAATTACGCAACAGATGATGTTGAAGCAAGAAAAAAGTTTACAACATTATATCCTGATTGTGTAATTATGGATATAAATTAGCACATTATTCTTTATTCTACCACTCTTATCTATTTATAGTTAACACACACTGTTAATCATTGATTTTAGAATGAAATATTTTTAGGATGGAGAATCATTTAATTGATCGCAGGATAATTATTTCTTGTAAGCTCTGTCAGTGTAGTATAAATACTAGTATTCTAGTTAGTGTTATCTCTCAAGTATACGTGAGAGTAAGAGTAAAAAGTTCCCAACAAATGTTGGGACAAGTACACAATGTTAAAACCCTCAGAGTTGAAATACTCATGGCGTGTACGTTAAGCTGTCTTGAACAGTTACCAATTTAACAATAGTATTAATCAAAAAATTATTTATCATGATTACAACAAATAAAAAAATATCATGGAAAGATTTATTCTTTGATAAATACGGAAGACAATGGGTTAAACTAAGAAATAAATATATCTTATTAACAAAAAAGAAATGAAAGTACGACATTATTTAGAATTTAAATCCTACGATAGGATTATTCTATCAGGTTATTATGCTTGGATTTTAGTAAGTATTTGTATAATAACATTACTCTATTTAACATATCTTCTAATTAAAGGTATATTTAGCATTATTGCTACATTTTGTTATTGAAACATGTGATTCAAATCTGTCAATATCCTGTCAACGGCTCTATTGATGGATTTGTCACATATCTAATATGTCTAATTAAAACTGTTCAAATTAGATTTTTTATAAAGGCTTTTCTAATGTGCACAATTAAAAAGCTGAACAGTAATAGGTGTACACCTATTAATGATTTAGAAAAGGGAATTGTATTTTTCCCAACCTGTAATGAGTGTACATAATTACAGGTTTATTATCAAAGAACCTCATACAGAGTACTATTTTTATCAAGAGACGTTAGATAGGATACCAATGTACGGTGATACCGTAGGTCTCAAAGCCTATTATATAAATAGTGGTTCAAGCTCTGTTATTTTTACTATTATTAATAGTCAGCATAATTAATTATTATTGTCATGAAGAAAAAACAATTTTAATTATCGAAAAAATCTAATACGTTCTTATTTTAAAATATTATGCAAAATATAACTAAAAGTTTTGTAGATTTCTTTTAGTTATTTTTTCAAAACTAAATCAAAAATAAAATTATGGCTCAGCAAAAAACTTACACGCTGTCGTATGTTCCTTTTAAAGGTTCTCCAAAAAGTACAAAATGTTTACAAGTTGTGAAAGGAAGAGGTTTCGGTCCAAAAAGAGATCACAGAGGTAACTTTGTAGATGTAAATGGAAAAACTATTTACAAAAATGAAATTCAATCGTTTACTTTAACGTTAAATAAATAATCCGGATTCTCTTTTATGTCTAATTTCCAGCAACCTATTGTAAGTGAATATTTTCCATTAAGATTGTGTCCAAACAACTTGTTCACAAAAGAGGAAAAAAAACGAGCTAAAAGAGATTATAAAGAATTAAAACAAAGAAATCCAGCAGGATTTAATAATTCTTTAAAACAATTTAGAGTAAATTTTGCTAACAAAATGGCTAAATTTAATCTTAGATTTAATCTTAAAAATATTGACGAACTTAAAAATTAAAAATGTCAAAAACAACTGTATTAAGATGTAAATGTACTAGTGAATTTCAAGATATTACTTATGGTAAAGGAATGAGGTTACACAACATAACGCAAGATGGTAAAAAAGCATCATGCACAATTTGTGAAGGTTCTGCTAAAAATGCCAAAAGAGTTAGTAAAGATAAAAAACCTTTTGAAGCTCCTTCTACAAACAGACCTAGTAAAAATATAGATAATGGATAATTATGTTTCAATTTCAATTCAATTTTTAATTTTTATAATAATTATATGTATTTTTATTTATCTTTTTTTAGAGTATGATTCTAAAAAAGAAAAAGAAATAAAAATATTCAAATTAATTATTTCTGAATTGAAAATAAGTGGTAAAAAAAAAGATTATTTTGGTATTTGTCAAATAATCGATAAATTATGTCTTGAAGATATTATTAATTCAAAAGAAAAAGAACATTTTCAAAATGTTGTTTTAACACATTTTGAAAATGTTCCACCTAAATTATCTTTAAAACAAAGATATGAAATTGAAAATTCAGGTTTTTTATTACCTTTAACTAAAAAAGGTAACAAACAAAGAATCAAAACAATTAAAAAAATTATTAAATCTTTTAAAACGTAACAAGATGTTTGAAGCAAAAAAAAGTAGGTTGTTTTCAACCTCATCATCTGATTCTAATGTTGCAACAAAAAATTCTTTTTTATCAGCAGCGCAACAAAAAACAGCTACTGTTAAATCAGAAAATGGAGCAATAAAATACTCTACAACAGGTAATGATTTTGTAGATCAATTTGGACAGCTTGGAACAATGAAAAGTCCTAGAAGCTATTCAGATATCTCAAGAGATGTTTCCACGTTGTATGGAAAAAATCCAAGATTAACTGTTTGTTTAATCTTCTTTATTAGAATGATTACTCGTGTTGTATCATTATTTGATGGTACAAAAACTAAATCAGTTCAAAGAGGTTCTGGATTGAGACATGAAGGTATTGTTAGAATGATATGGCTTTCAATCAACCACAAAAATGTATTTTGGAACAATATCCAATTATACATTTCTGCTGGTTCATGGAAAGATATTATTCAAATGTTATCTTATGATTTACAATACAATGGTTGGAAAGATAGACAATTAGATTGGAATAATTTTGGTAAATTATTATTAGCTGGACTTGAGAATGAAAATTCTACAAATCTCGTAAAGAAATATTTACCACAAATAAAAGCCAATTCTAAATGTAATACTGTTGAAGCTCAAGCAGATAATCTTATTGCTAAATGGATTTGTAGTTTATTATTTGGTGGTAAAACACAAGAGGATAATTATAAAAACTATAGAACATATAGAAAGCTTAAAACATCTGGTACTGCACATCAATGGCAACAATTAATTTCACAAGGTAAACATAACCTTGTAGATTTTGATACTGTACATGGTAGAGCATTAGCTTTAATGGTGTCCGGTAAATATTTAGCTAATAATAAATTAGAAGCTAAGTATGAGAAATGGATTGAGTCAAGACCTGTTGCTAAATTTACAGGATATCCTCATGAATTGTTTACTAAGATATCTCAAAAGAAATATCAAATTGATACTTTAAATTCTCAATTTAGAGGATTAGTTGAAACTGCCAAAAAAGGAGCTAATCAAAATACTTCACTTATTGTAGTAAGAGATACTTCTGGATCTATGATTTCACCAGCTACAGGTACAACGCAATCTTGTTTTGGTATTGCAAAAGCTTTAGCTTTATTCTTCAGTGAAATGTTACCTAAAGGTGCTTTTGCTAATGCTTGGATAGAATTTAATAGTTCTGCAAAATTACATTTTTGGAAAGGTTCTACACCTTATGAAAAATGGGTAAATGATAGCAGCCATTATGTTGGTAGTACAGAATTTTTATCAGTAATTCAACTATTATGTTCTATTAAATCAAAAGGTATTTCTGAATCAGAATTTCCTACAGGAATACTTTGTATTTCAGATAATGAATTTAATCCCGGTCAATTAAACAAGACTAATGTTGAATCAGCATTACAGTTATTAAAACATGCAGGATTTTCTAAAGAATATGTTGCTAATTTTCAAATTGTTTTATGGAATCTTCAACGTAGAGGAGCTGGAAATAAATTTGAAACTTATGGTGATGTAAAAAACATTTTTTATTTTTCAGGCTATGATGGTTCTACTGTAGCATTCCTTACAGGAACAGAAGAACAAGCTGAGAAAAAAGCACCTTCAACTGCTGCCGAATTATTTGAAGCAGCAATGGATCAAGAAATAATGCATCTGATAAAGATGTAAAGATATGGGGTGGACGGCATTACTTAACCTGTCAGGTTATGAACTGCAAACTCACAATTATAAATCTTACCTATATTAAGACTAACTCACAGCCTGCAAGTGAGCACCCCTAACAATACAGCTATAACAAGCTGATATTTAGGTGTAGAAACAGCAAATCTAAATACTAAAAATTAGACACGCTACGAAAATGAGAAACATTATTTAATAACTTCAGATATTGAAACTACACCTGTTCAATACTAAATGTCTGATTGTAAACATAATGAAAACTCATTCATTTAATCCCCTAGGAAACTAGGAGGATAAGGATATTTACAGCAATTCAAAACTTTCTATACTTTGAAAAACCAGATGTATCCTGATAAGAATGTCAACAGCAATTTAAAAGCTTTTGGTGCCGTGGTTCTGGTAAAAATCCAGTGAGAACATTCGTTCAACATGGTGTAATGTAACACAACGTAAAATACATTCTGACAAGATCATTTACTGCAATTTATAAATAGGCTGTCAACCTCGTGGTCCTCAGTTCGAGTCTGAGAGGATAAGAATGTCTTATCTTTAGCTCAGTTGGTTAGAGCACGTATTATTATATGATCTGAAAAGCTTTCTAACAGCAAATTACATTTAAGCTCCATTATGCTCTAGAGAGGTTCGATTCCTATCTTGAAGACTGGTTGTCAAAAAATGAAAGCTGATAAATTTCCTAACAGCAAATTTATAAACAACAAACTTTTAATTTGTATTCGTTAAAATGGAAATTGAAAAGTAGTGTCACAGCAAATTTTTTATGAAACTCAGACTGCAAATCCGATTACTTCAAAAAAAGCACTACTGATAAGATAACAAACAGCAAATTTCACTCTATCACTTTTTTGTCACAAGAGACGAAATGGGTTCGATTCCCTAGCCCTATAGCCGAGGCACTTGGTGTGGAATATCGGAGTTATCTGACAAACTTACTAACAGCAATTTTAGATTAAAACTGGTGTATATTCGTTCGAATCGAATTTAACTATGCGAATTGGTCAGCAACTAGTCCTCGAAAAAAAAATGTAAGTTGAAAAGATTAATTACAGCAACAATAAAAAATCAAAACTGAAATTTGAATTATTAAAATTAATCTGACTATGAATAAAATATATTTTTCAATAATATTTCTTGTTTTTTGGTGTATTTTTTTAACAATTATTGAATCTTTTAGATTTATTAAAAAATTGAAAAATAATAAAAAATCGAAAGGGGACGAATGGATTTGAATGCGAATCTAGTAAGTAAAATAAACAGCCAGAGAGATAACTGTAAACTAAGGTGAAATTCAATAAACGGAAACGTAGAAAACAACCAAGTAAAAGCTAACATGAAAGTAGTTCATAATATTCTTAATAGCGAAACTGTTATTGGTAAAGGAACTTATGTTGCACCAATGTTAGTAGCTGCCTAAGCTTAAATAGGAAATTGACAATTAATAAAATTGCTATCGAGGTTCTTCAACCATAAAATGAAGTGGTGGTAGTCAAAAACTTTTGACCCTAAAAGCTGTAAATTTATTTTATTGAAAAATTAGTATGACGGGAGTTCGACTCTCCCCGTCTCCACTAAAGAGGATATTCCTCATAAAAACAAAAGCTGTGTTATATTATCTGTACAACAAATTCACGTGCCCTAACACGACTCAAAGCAACACTCAATAGGGCGTGTAAGCTGAGAAGAGAATAAACTCCGTAGATAAAGAAAAAACCTGTTTATTGCGCAATCAGGTACACAGCATTTACGTCTCCATAGCTCAGTTGAATAGAGCAATAGGTTTCTAACCTATAGGTCGTAGGTTTGAATCCTACTGGAGATACTATGATTTTATTATTAGTATTTACTGTTTTAGGTGCAATAATTGGAGGTATTATAAAATATACAATGCTTCATATATTATGTGGTGCCGCTGTTGGAGCAGCAATTGCAATACTTCTTCAAGGAGGAGATATTGATATTGATGATTTCAGCGATTTTGATTTTGATTAATCATTTGCTCGGATGGTGAAATTGGTAGACACGCTGGACTTAAAATCCAGTGAACAGCAATGTCCGTGCGGGTTCAAGTCCCGCTCTGAGTACAAAATTTATAATTATGGTTATAGTTTTAAACGAAAATAATGAAACTTATATTTATATGAATGGTTCTTTAATTCATAAAACAAGAAATGATAATTCTCAATCAGGAATTACTTTTGATGTTATGGCTTATAGAAAATCAGATTCATTAAAATCAATAAAATAAATCACTTGCTTGAAGATAAACAAATATGTCAGAGATTTCTAATGCTTGAAACAAAGCTCCTTATTAAAACTGTACTAGCAGTTGTGTTTATTGTAAAGGTTAATGAAAAATAATAGAGTAACTACTTAGGCGTAATGTATAAAGTGCTGAATGGGCTGTTTGAAGTAGTGAGGGTATCCTCGTAACTGGGGTGTAGTATGAAGTTATTCCACTAGATATGGACAAGTGATTTTTTAAAATATAAAAGTTAAATATTAATGATGGTAGAACTACCTTCACGTAAGTCTTACTCATAAGTGACAAGTCTTCCTAGGAATAAGAAATTGTATCTTGAGGGAAATCTATAACTAATAAGGATTAGAAATCTAATTAGAAAAAAGAAAGTACAGAACGTAATATGTAATAGTATTATGTATAAGAGATATTTAACTTTTTAAAATAAAATAAAGGTTAAACATTGAATACCTTTGTAAATAAGAAAAAGTTTGTCAGACTTTTAAAGTCCATTCTTATTAATTTACATAAAGATACTAATCCTGAATTGACAGGATAAATAAAAATATGAATAACAAAGTTTGCAAACTTGCAGTTTTATCTCAAAAGTTTTATTTGGAGTAATCCTAGATGTGTTGTTCCCTTGAGAAAGGAATCAAAGCAGGTAGCAATAAGCAAACATTATAGAGAAATCTATTAGCTACATAACACAAATGAGTTCTCAGCAAGTAGTAAAAAAAGCTTTGGCGAACAATCTGGTGAGTTGAAACACCAAACTACGTGACCCTACTCTTATAATAGCAGAGATTACCTATTAAGGTTGCCATTCTGTGAATAAGACAAGAGGGTGCTAACTTTATCATTTTTAAAATTCATAAATTAAGTCTTCAGCTAAATATTCAGGTATGCTCTGACTGATTGAATAATATTTATATAATGCTCATTAGGCTCGTAACCTATAAGATGGAGGTATCCAGTCCTCGTAACCAACTCAAGAAAGGTTATCAGCATAATAATATAAATATTGAAAAGATCAAACATTACGTAAATTAAAAAAAAAAGAAAACAGTTAAAACCAATTATTATGATTACAACAAGTATTTTAGTATTTCTTAATATCTTATTGATTGAAGTTATACTTAGTGTTGATAATGCGAGCGTTATTGCAGTTATTGTTAACAAAAATTTAAAAGATGAGAAACAAAGAAAACATGCCATGACATATGGTATTATTGGAGCTTATCTTTTTAGAGGATTATCTTTAGCTTTTGTAAGTTGGATTATTTATAATCCTTCTGTAGGAGCGTGGTTTAAAATTGCAGGTGGATTGTATTTATGTCATTTGTTTTACACACATTTAACAGTAGAACCTGATAGTGTTGAAGAAGGAAAAGAACCAGGTTGGTTACAAAAATTATGTAATTGGATAGGTTTAAATAAATTCTGGACTACAGTAGTAATGGTGGAATTTTTAGATATTGTATTTAGTATTGATAATCTGGTAGCAGTTGTCAGTCTAAGTAATAATTTCTGGATTGTATGTAGTGCTGTAGCATTAGGTATATTAGCTATGAGATTTGTTGCACAATATTTTTCATCAATACTTAATAAATATCCTTCATTAGAATTAAGTGTATTTTACGTAATATTACTATTAGGTCTTAAAATGGCTTTAGCAGGAATATTTGATTTCTTTCCAGAAACAAAAATTCACGCAATTCTTAATGGACATAACACTGATTTAATATTTAGTGCTATTACATTGACTGTATTCCTATTTCCTATCATGTTTGGTAAGAAAAACAATTAGTAAATTTTTAAATTTTTTATATGTCACTATCACTTCAAAAAGGTCAGAATCTCAAGTTAGAGAAAGCTGATCTAAACTTAAATGAACTTCAAGTTGGTTTAGGTTGGAATGTTAAAAATGACAGCAGTGTCAAAGATGATTATGATCTTGATGTTGTTGGTCTTATTGTTAATGCCAGTGATGGAAAAGGTGCTACAGAAGCAAATTTCTTTTTCTATGGTAATGTTGATGGTAAAGGAACCTCTTCTGATGTCGCGTATGCTTCTTCAACAGATGTGGTGGCCACAGCTAAGAGTATTTTAGCAAATGCTCCTGTTGTAATTACTAAAGACAATCGTACCGGCCAAGGTGATGGAGATGATGAAACTTTATTCATCAATTCTTCTCTATTACCAAAAGACAAGAAAATTCTTATTGCCGTAAATATTTACGAAGCAGATAAGAGAAAACAAGCTATGGGAATGGTTGATGGAGCTTATTGCAGCATCAAAGGTTCTGATGGTAAAGAACATATTCGCTATGATTTGAAAGAGGATTTCTCAATTGAATCAGGTGTAATTGTTGGTGAAATCTACTGGAACAATGAAGATCTAAAAGTTCGTGCTTTAGGTCAAGGATTTACAGGAGATTTAAACGCTTTATTATCTCAACATCAATAAAATGGCGTTAGATTTAGTAAAGCTTAGAGAAAGAAAAGAGTCAGTACTTAACTTGAAAAAAGATATGGGATTAGGTTCTCAAAAAGCTCAAGTTGTACTGGCTCTGGACTACTCTGGTTCAATGGGAAGTCTTTATGCAAACGGTACTGTACAAGATACCGTAGAAAGAATTTTACCACTTGGTTTAGCTTTTGATGACAATGGAGAAGTTGATTTCTATTTGTTTGAAAACGGCTCAGTTAAATTACCTGAAAACATCACTTTGAAAAATTTGGATGGCTACATTCAAAATAAAGTAATTGGTAAATACTCTATGGGTGGTACTAATTATGCTCCAGTGTTGAGAGAAATTCAACGTGATTTTGCACCTAAAAAACAAGGTTCATTCCTTGGTCTTGGCGGTACTCCTGGTAAAATGAAAGATCCTGTATATATCATTTTTATCACTGATGGTGATAATTTTGATAGATCAGAAACTGAAGATATTGTAAGAAGTATGTCTGAACAAGGCTTTTTCATACAATTTGTAGGTATTGGAAGAGAATCATTTAGTTTTTTACAAAAACTTGATGATCTAAAAGGTAGAAAAATTGATAATGCGAATTTCTTTAGTATCTCAGATATTAAGAATTTCCCAGACTCTCAACTCTATCCGTCATTGATGAATGAGTTTCCTGGATGGGTTGCTCAAGCAAGAAATTTAAACCTTATTAAATAATGCTATCAACTATTATCAGTATTGTCATAGGTATGGTTTTAGAAACTTTCCTTGGTTGGGGAGCTAAAATTGTAGCCTGGGTTAAGACTATTAATTGGTCATAAAATTAAAAGTCTAAATGAATATTAGTATAGATTTATGGGGAACTCTTATTAAGAGTTCTCCATTATTTCATTTAAAGAAAACAGAACTTACAAAAGAGTTTTTTTCTTGTAGTGAAATGCTTAGTAATCACAATTTTAAAACTATCAAAAACAATCTTGATTGTATTATTGAAAGAACTGGTTGGCAACCTTCAAAAGAATTAATTATTAAATTATTAAATAGTTATTTCAGTCCTTCAGATCCAAATTTATTAAAAACTATTGAGTTTTACAGAGCTTATCAAGATTTAGCTATTAAATATCCACCATTACTTTATAGTGAAGATACGATTAAATATCTCCGTTTATTATCAGAAAATCATCTTTTAATATTAAGTAGTAATACATTATTACTTGAAGCTAAAACATTATTTACAATAATTGATAATTTAGGTATTTTTAATTATTTTACGAATTTTAATTTTAGTAGTGATCTTTTGGTTAGTAAACCTAATAAAGAAATGTATAGTAAAAGTCATTATCATATTGGTGATAATCATAATACTGATTATTTAGGTGCTAAAAGAGCTGGATCTGAACCAATAATTATTAATAGTAATTCCAGAACAATTAAAGATGCTTATCACATTATTTCAGAAAGATGCAGACAATAAGTTTAATTAAATCAGATAGTTTTACTGAAGACTTTTATCAAGACTACAGTAAATTCAAACATGGTAGTAAAACACAAGCTAGAAAATTTGGTCAACAATTAGCTCAAGTTTGTGATTTTCAAGAAGGTTCTACATTAGTTTTTTATGCAGCACCTTACAACAATGTTCCCGCAGCAAGTAATGCTTTAAAAGATTATTTACTTTCATCTTTAGCAAATCAATTTATTCAAAAAAATATCATAATTAAACAATCTAAAATTTTTAGAGAGTATTCTTATGATGACGATTATGGATTGATGAATAAAGAAGATCGTATTGCTGCTATTTCATCAGACATGATGTATCTTGATAAATCATGTATTCGTGAAGGAGAAATTCTTGTCTTTGTAGATGATATTAAAATAACAGGCAGTCATGAAATGCGAATTAAAGAAATTCTTGAAAGAGAAAAAATTCAAAATGACGTTATTTTTACCTATCTTGCTGAGTATACTGGTAATATACCAAGTATCGAACATGATTTAAATCATCGAGCAGTTTATAATCTTAGAACTGTTAATGATATTATTCGTAATGAAAAATTTATTTTCAACATTCGAGTTGTAAAATATATTTTAAGAGCAGATGTGGAAGAATTTGTAAGTTTTATAACTTATCAAAGTAAATCTTTCCAAGAAACTCTTTTTCATTTAGGCGTCCTGAATAATTATCATAAAAATGATAAGTATTCTTCTAATTTTAATATTTTAAAAGATATTTTAAAAACCAATTTATGAACGCAATATTAACTCAAAGTCCTTCAAGACCTTCAGAAAAACTTGACAGACAAAAAAATTTTATTAGATGGATGATAAATACTGTCCAAAACAGTACTTACAAAAATCCTCAAATTTTAATCAACGCTAGTAATAGAGTTAATTAACTTGGATGGGTCCTATAGCTCATTCGGTTAGAGCAACTGACTCATAATCAGTAGGTGCTTGGTTCGATTCCAAGTGGGACCACTACGAATTGGACGTCGTAGATTGGTTTTTATTACATGGGGTAGTTTAAAAACTACTCCGTGTAATAATTTTTAAAATGTAATTTTTAATTTATTATATTATGGAACAAAGAATCTATCTTGTTCACCAAAAACCACATTCTTTGAAAAAAAGAATGAAGGTTGTCAATAAAGGAGGTAATCCTGAAATTGTTGAAACTTTTGTTTCAGGCAACAAGCACACGAGAAGAACGTTTGCAGGAAAATATTTTCCTGAAACAAAAACGCTTCTCATAGGTATTGCAGGTAATCATGTAAATGATCCTTTTGTAAAATCCGTTGGAGCTGAAATTGCTGAATCTAGAGTTGAAAAAGTTTCAAATTATCTCTTGAGTCAAAAAAAACAAGTTTTAATTAAAGATGTGGATCCTCAACAAGTAGGAAACAAATTCTTTGAAACAGTAAAAACCTTAGAAGTATAAATGGTTAAAAAACTATTATTTGGTTTTTTGGTTAAATCTTCAGCCAAATTTAGTAAAAAAAGAACAAAAATTGTTTCTGTTTTTACAAAAATGAAAGAAGATCTTCTCAAAGTAATTGATGAAGAAAAAGTTTACGTTGAAAATCTTGTTTTACAACGTGATCAAATTGATGCTGAAATTGAAGCATCTAAAAACTCCATTGAAGAATCCAAAGGGGTTCTATCAAACATTGAAAATTTGCTAAATCCTTCTTAAAATGTCTAAACTAGATAACTTGATTGCTACGCTACTTCGTATCAAAGACAAAGAAAACGGAACTATAACTTTTAAATTTGCAGACGGTACGTTTCAAAGTCAAAACATTAATAAACAATTTTTTTATGATGAGAAAGGAAAACCTTTAGATCTTACAAAAGTTGTTCAACATATTAATGATATTTGTCATGATTTACATGCTGTAACTTTTGAAGTTGAATAATCATTCTGGTAAATTCAATACGATGAGAAAGCAAACCAAATCACTGAATAAAAATATTGATTTTTTATAATATGTCTGGTAGATCTGAACTTTCAAAAATTAAAAGGGAAGTTAAAATATTATCTTCTTTTATTCAAAATGAAAAAGAAGAATTAAGATTTGAACGACCTGTTCAGTTTAAGCCTAACAAATATATTATAAAAAATTAATAACAACAGCTCCGTAATTTATTATGGAGTTTTTGTTTGACTTTTAAATATTAGAAATGAAGAAAAAATTATACGACATAGAAATATTTAAAAATTTTTTTTGTGTAGGAATTAAAGATTATGAAACTAAAGAAATTACTTTTTATGAAATAAGTGAAGAAAAAGATGATCGGGAATTAATTTTTCATTTTTTTATGACTTTTACAGGATTTCTTATAAGTTTTAACGGTATTCATTATGACAATATGGTTATTAAATATTATCTTAGTAATTATGAAAATTATAAAAATTTAAGTTGGGATAATATTACTGCAGATTTAAAATGGTTTTCAGATAAAATTATAAATACTACAGTATATGACGAAGCAACTAAAAAAATTAAATATATGAATACGGGTTGGATTGATATAGATTTATTTTTATATTGGTCTAAAGGTATTAGAATATCTAAAAAAATTAGTCTTAAAGCGTTAGGTGTACAATTAGGCTATCCTGTAATACAGGAATTACCATATAAGCACGATACTATTTTAAAAAAAGAAGATTTACCTATATTAAGATATTATAATTATACTCATGATTTAGGTATTTTAGAAATGCTTACAGATGCTCAACAAGAACAAATTATTCTTAGACATAATGTTGTTAAAGATTATGGTTTATTTTGTTGGTCTTGGGATGCTCCAAAAGTAGCTCTTGAAGCGTTATTAAAAAATTATTGTGAAATAACAGGTAAAAATCTTAAATTAACAAGAGATCTTAGATTTATTAAAAATACAATTTACTTAAAAGATGTTCTTACAGGATTTGATCCTAAATTTGAATTACCTATTTTTAAAAAATTGTATGAAGAAATTTTAAATTCTACTAATAGTTTTAGTAAAAATTTACCAGTTAATTATAATAATACTAGTATTATGTTAACTTATGGTATTGGAGGATTACATTCTGTAAATGAAAATGAAAAATATTATACTACAGATACACATAAAGTTATTACTTCAGATGTTGAAAGTCTATATCCTAACATAATAATTAACAAAAAATGTATAAGATTTCCAGAAGTATTAGAACAATATGGAAATATTAAAACAGAAAGAGTTATTGCTAAAAAAAATAAAGAAAAACAAAAAGATTTATTTTTTAAACTTATTCTTAATGGAACTTCAGGTTTATTAGATATGGAACATTGTTTTTTATATTTTCCTGAAGGAGCTATGAGATTAAGACTTATAGGTCAATTAATTCTAACAAAATGTATTGAAGTATGTATTATAAATAATTGGAAAGTTGTTTCTGCTAATACAGATGGTATTGAAGTTATTGTGCCTGTAGATCAAGAAAATAAATATTATGAACTTCTTGATAAAACTATTGAATTATTTAATTTAAAATTAGAACATGAAGTTTATGAAAAAATATTTTACAAAAATGTTAACAATTATATAGCAATAACTCAAAAAGGAGATGTTAAAAGAAAAGGTCTTTTTAAATTACCTTTTAATGAAAAAGGACAAAGAGAAATACCTTTAGGTGATTCATGTGATGAAGTAATAATATCTAAAGCATTAAATGCGTATTATACTAAAAACATTAATCCTAGAGAATTCATATCAAATCCTGAAAAATATAATATTAGTATATTTGATTATTGTAAATCTAATAAGATTAGTAAAGATTTTACAGTTTATCATAATGGTGAAAAACAACAAAATTTAAATAGATATTATTTTTCTAAAACAGCACCTTATTTATATAAAAGAAAATATGATACAGGTACATTTCAACATGTAAATGTTGGACAAGGTGTTAAACTTTTTAATAATTATAAAGAAAAATCTTGGGAAGATTATAAAATTAATTATCAATATTATATTAGTAAAACACAAGAAATTATTGACGAAATAGATCGTCATAATCAATTAACATTATTTTAATAATGAATAATGAATGAGAATTTAGAAAAAAGATTTTATACAGAATTAGTTTCTGAGTCATATAAAACAACAGATGTAAACATAATTTCTAAAAAAATTAAAGATACTTTAAATATTGAAGTATCACCAAAAGAAGTTCATGAAATATTAACAGAAAATTATGAACTTGAACATCGAAAAATGGAATATAGTTTAAGTATGAGCTATATTTTTGATTTATAATACGCGTATGTGGGAAGAGTTGATTGATGAAATTGAGCGTTTAGGATTATCTTTTGATGAATTTTTAGCTTTATATAAACTATACAGCTATGAAACAAATTCTAGAAAGATATATTACGAATCAGATATGTTAAACACATATCTTGATTTAGAAGCAAAAGGTCTTATAAAAGCTTTTAATGAAAATGAAGTATTAACTTTTCATTTAAGAGAAAAAGGAAGACTTTTAATAGATTCTTTTGTTAATAAAAAAAATACTGTTTTAAAAGAAACACCTGAAATAAAGAAAACAATTAGTAATCAACATAAATTTGACGAATTTTGGATGACATTTCCTAGTTCTGATGAGCACGGAATATATCGAAGAACTCGTTTATTAAAAGGAAATAAAGAAATATGTAAAAAAAAATATCTTTCTTTACTTTCTGAAGGAATACTTCATGAAGATATTATTAAAGCATTACGTTATGAAATCAAATTACGTAAAGATGTTAATAATAAAAACAATAACATGACGTATATGAAAAATTCATTAACTTGGTTAAATCAAAGAGAATTTGAAATTATTCTTGAAACAATGTCTGAAGATAATGTTTCAAATTCTAACGATGATTGGACTACAAATTCAATTTAAAATATGACGACAATTATTTTTGGAGTTATTATATTAATGTTCTTTTTGTCAGAATTAGATGATTAATATATATATTGTATTAAGTATTTTATTTGTACATTGGTTTGCAGACTTTGTAACACAAACAGACAAACAAGCTACAAATAAAAGTAAAAGTATGAAATATTTATTAGAACATACTTTTACTTATAGTATTGTATGGTTTATTTTAGGAATTATAACTTCTTCTAAATATTTCTTATTCAGTACTAATTTATCTTTTAGTCAATTAATTTGTTTTACTAGTATTACTTTTATAGCACATACAGTAACTGATTTTTTTACTAGTAGATTAAATTCTAAATTATGGGAAGATAAAAAAATTCATAATTTTTTTGTAAGTATTGGTTTTGATCAATTTTTACATTATTTACAATTATTATTAACTTATTATTTTTTAACATCATGAAGTTAGAAGTTATAACAAATTTTACTACTTTAGGTAAAAGAAGATTAATGCTTTTTGGAGATATTCTTTTTGCTGAAAAAGATTCATTTGGAGATTTATCATTATTTTCGTATAAAGATAGAAAATATAAAGGTTATATAAAATCTTCTGATCAAAAAAAATATTTAAAAATCATAGAATGAAAAAATTATTTTTATTATTGTTTTGTGTTAATTTACAAGCACAAGTAATAAATTATCAAGTAGACCCTAATGTTGTTACAAATCCTGAAAGAGGTTTTTATCATCAATTAAGTTCAATGTCTTCTTCAGCACCAACTGTATATGTACCTTTACAACAATCTGTTTTAACAAATTACAGAACAGTAGAAGGTATTACTGTGATTAATCGTCAATTTTATTTAAATCAATTTTTAACAACAACAATTAGTTCTTCTTATTTAACTAATGTTCAAAATGATTTTAATATTTTAAGAAGTTCAGGATTAAAAGCTGTAATTAGATTTGTATATAGTAAAGATGAAACTTTAGCTGTTCAACAGCCTGTAAAATCTTTAATACTACAACATATTCAACAATTATCTTCTGTAATTAATAATAATAAAGATGTGATTATTAGTTTACAAGCTGGATTTATTGGTACATGGGGTGAATGGTATACTACAGGTAATTCTTCTGAATTTGGGGAAAGAGATATTATTAATACAACGCAATGGAATAACAGAAAAGAAGTTCTTGATAATTTGGTTAATAATATTGATTCTGAAATTCCAATTCAAGTAAGATATGTTACTATTAAAAAAACAATTTATGGAACAACACAATTAAACGATACTTCAGCTTTTGTAAATTCTTTTAATTCAAGAGTTGGATTTTATAATGATTGTTTCTTAAATGAATGGGGAGATTCTGGTACATATAGTGGTACAGGTCAAACAGGTAATCCTGTAGGAACATCTGATTATTTATTTTTATCAAATGATAGTAAATATATACCAATGACAGGTGAAACTTGTAAAGTTAATCAACCTAGAACTTTAGGTTCTAATGCTTTAAATGAAATGAATTTAACTAATTGGTTAACTTTAAATATTGATTATAATACTTCCGTATTATCTTCTTGGAGTGCTACAGAATTAACAGAAGTTAGAAAAAGACTCGGTTACAGATTTGAATTATTAAATAGCCAAATTATTGGAAACTGGTTAAATATTAGTTTAAATAATACAGGTTTTAGTAATATTATGAAAAATAGAAAAGTTTATCTAGTTTTTAAAAGTACAACTACAAATATAGATTATCCTTTTTTATTACAAGTAAATACTAGAAAATGGTTTAAAAACACAACAAGTACTATAGCTACAGATTTATCGCAATATAGTTTACCTAATGGTACATATAAATTATATTTAAATTTACCTGAAAACAACAATATTGCTTATTCTATAAGATTTGCTAATTTAAATACTTGGACATCACAAGGTTATAATGATTTACAACAAACATACATTGTAAATAATTTAGGTGTTAAAATCTTTGTAAAAGACAATATTATAAATGTATTTAATTTAAAAAATTATACATTAAAAATATATGATCTTTCAGGAAAACTTGTTTCTGAAAATAATGATGTTTCATCTTTATCTATAGGATGGTATATTATTAAAGTTAGAAATTATAATGGAATAACATATTCACAAAAATTCTATAAAAGCTAATGACAAATTATGAACTACATATTAGAATAGATGATTCTTATGAAATTGTTGAACAAATTGTTGCTAACAATGCATACAATGCAATGATAATGGTTAAAGAAAAAATAAAAAGAGAAAGAACTCCTAAATCGATATGGGTTCATGAAATGAAAATAATTAAATGAGTTTATTTGATAGAGTTTTTAAATATATAAAAGATCGTAGAGAAAGAGTTTTAACAGGAAAAATTAATTGCATCCCTTGGGGGTTACCTAAGTTTGAAGCCTTTAATCCTGGTATTGAAAAAGCAAAATATTATCTTTTAACAGCAAATAGTAAAGTTGGTAAAACACAAATTACTGATTTTTTATTCGTATACAATCCTTTTAGACAAATAAAAGAAAAAAAATTACCTATTAAATTAGTAATTAAGTATTTTTCTTTAGAAATGTCTAAAGAAGAAAAAACTTTACAATTTTTATGTCATTTAGTTTTTGTTATGAGTAATATGCGCTTAATAATTTCTCCTACAGATTTATCTAGTGCTAGAAATCCTATAAATTCTGAAGTTTTAGATTTTATAGAATCTCATTCTGATTATATTAATGAATTTTTATCTTGTGTAGAATTTATTGATAATATTAGAAACCCTTTTGGAATATTTAATTATATGAGATCGTATGCTTTAAAAAATGGAAAACAACATAAAAAAAATGTTGCTTTTACTAATGAAGAAGTAGATGATTATTATGAAGAAAATAATCCAGAAGAATATGTAATGTGTATTGTTGATCACGCAAAATTACTTTCAACTGAAAATGGAGGAACTGTAGCTCAAGCTATTGGAGATTTGTCAAGTAAATATTTTATTCAATTAAGAAATAAATATTATCAAATACCAGTATTAATTCAACAACAAGCTGCAGCTCAAGAATCTGTTGATAATATGAAAGCAAATAGACTTAGGCCAACACTTGACGGTTTAGGTGAAAATAAAACAACACAACAAGATGCAAATGTTATTTTTGGATTATTTAGTCCTTTCAGACATCATATACCAGAATATGAAGGTTATGATATAAAATTTTTTAAAGATAATATTCGTTTTTTAGAAATTTTAGGAGGAAGATCTGGTGGAGCTGGTACTATTTGTGCACTATATTTTAATGGAGCAGTTAATTATTTCAAAGAATTACCTAAAGCAGATCAATCTTCTGAAATAGAAAAAGTAAAACAAATAGTTATAAACAACAGAAATAATGAGCATAAATAAAATAGGTATAAATAATTCACCACATGAATTTACTAAAATTTATAAAGGACAATATAATGGAATTAGATTTTTAATTACTTTTAATAAACTTTATGAAGATGAATATGGTGAAACAGAATATACAACTGAAATAAATTGGATTGATCATATTGATGAAGACAGATCTAAAATTGTAAATGAAGCAATTATTAAAATTTTTAAAGATAGAATTGATAAAAAACTGATTTTAAAAGATTAAAAAATGAGATGTGAAATATCTATTGTTACAGTTAGAAAGAAAGGATTTAATCCTAGAACTTATTATGAAATAATTCCTCTTAGTAGTTGTAAAGATTATTATATTAATAAGAGAACAAGTGTACTTTATTTACTAGTTAACTCAGATATTAAACATGTATTTTTTCCTGAAATTCAATATTCTGACTCAATATTTAGTGATGAAGTTGAACTTATGGGAGATCATGAATTATCTGATATAGGATTTAGTATGTTAGATTCTTCAGATCCTTTAACAAAAAAACTAGGAATTGAAATTTTAAAAGCTCAATGTGATAAAATATGAGTATTTATCGAGTTCACATAAAAATAGAAAAAGAAGATACTCCAAGTGTTATTAAAATTTGGACATCTTCTAAAACTATTCAAATGTATAATGTTAGAGAAGTTATATATCGTTCAATATATAATAAACAAATGTGTTATCCTGAAGGAAAACATAAATATCTTGAATTAGGTAATCTTGTAGAGATGATTGTAGCGAGTCAAGAAGATAGAGATAATTTAAAATTAGCTTGGGAAATTATTAATACTCTTTATGAAAAAGAATGAAACATTAAAAGAAATAGCTACTGTAAAAGTAAAAGGATATCATGGTGATTCTGTATATTTTAGAATTGAAAAAAGTAGAATTAAAAAACAGTATTACTATTTAAATATTATAATTTTAGATAATTACATTAATAATATAATAAATGATCCAAGTAAATCAATTGGTAAAAACTACAAATGGATTTTTTATAAGTTATCTACTAGAAAATATGATTTTTCAAATTTTACAGTAGATGTTTTAGAAAGAGTTAAATATGTGGAAATACCTGAATATTTTTTTCTTCTTTTAGAAAGTTCAGATAAACTTAATTTAAGTTTAGCTTCTGTGATATTTAAACAAATATTTCCAAATTATTATGAATATTTAAGATCTCCTATAAAATGGAAGAAAAAATAATAAAATTAAAAATTTATAAAATAGAAATTGCTGAACATAATAAATTAATTAGTTATTATGAAATTCCTTTAAAGAATGAAAAATATTTAACAATATACAATTTAATAAATAATGAAACTATTTCTGAAATTAATAAATTTTTTTTAAAACCTCGTAAAATAAGAAGTTCACATACTTTTATAAAACAAAAAGTATATGATTTACTTTTTTCATCAGATCATTTACAATTTCTATTAGCTGTAGAAATAATTAAACAAAGAATTAAAAATATCAAAAAATGAAAAATAAAATAATACTAACTGGAAAACATGGTAGACCTTCAACTTTAGAAGTATATGCGTCTATGTCATCTGGAACGTTAGTTCAAAGAAGACAAGTGTTTAGTAAAATTGGTAGAAAACTACTTAAACAATATTATCGTGTATTCACAAATAATACTAGAACGCTAATAAAAGAAAAAACTATGAGTTTTCTTAACTCGATAGTTGTTCGTTGGGGAACAAGAGAAGAAATAGATACTGATAAAACAACAATTGTTTATAATCAATCTAAAGCAATTGCTATTGCTACTGATAAAAGATTATCAAGAGAAACATTTATAGCAAACAATGTAAACACACCTGCTCTTGTAACACCTGATACATTCAGAGAAGAATATTTACCTATTATTGCACGACCATTTACACATTCAAAAGGAAAAAACTTTGTAGTTTTAAATACAAGAGAAGAATTTGTAAATCATTACGTTAGAAATAATTCCAGTTGGTATTATTCTCAATTTATTAATAAAGAAAGAGAGTTTAGAATTCACTGTGCACATAGTAAAGTGTTAGCAGTAATGGAAAAATCTAATCCTAATAATGGTAACATTGCTTGGAATAGAGCACAAAATGATACAGAACCTTTTACTTATATTTCTTGGAATCAAGTAGATGATCAAAATCTTAAATGTGTTTTAGAAGAAGCCCTTAAAGCTACAGCCGCAATTGGTTTAGATATGAGTGGTGTTGATGTAATGTTATGTGGAGGTACTGCTTATGTACTGGAGGTTAATACTGCTCCCACACTAAATACATCACCATACGTAGCTTCAAGATGGGGAATGTATTTTGACTGGTTATTCAGAGTTGAAACCAGAAGAGAACATTGGGATTTTACTCAATTTAAAAAAGGATCAAGTATGATCTGGAAAAATTTTCAATTAACAGAAACAAAAGATAAATAAAATGAAACAAACAATTATTGATTGGTTATTAAACGGTATTCAAGAAGGATTAAATTTCTCAGAATTAGTGGATTTAGGAATTGTTAGTGAAGAAATCACTAATACTGAAGATTGTAAAATTATTACAAGAACATTTACTTCTCATGACGATACAATGACTAAAATTGTTACAGTATATGTTCCTAAGAAAACAAAGAATGAAGTTATTAAGGAATATGATACTAAAATTGCAGAAGCTGTAGCAGAACAACGTTATGAAGATGCTGCAAGACTTAGAGATGAACGTAATAAACTACAACAATGAAAAAAATATTATTTTTATTGTTTCTAATATCATTGTTTTCTTGTGAAGAACCTCAATATAGACATGTTGGTCAAGAAGTAATAAAAGGTAAAGTTTCAGCTTTTTCTGAAGGACATGTTGGAAGAGTCGCAACTCTTCCTAGAATATGGGTACAAGATAATAAAAATACTATAGAAGTTGAAATTCCATTTAGTTTAGAAAATCAATGGAAAGTTGGTGATTCTTGTTTATTAATTATTGAAAAATATGAAGTTTTAAAAAAATAATTTTGAAAGAGTATACTATTTTATATCGAGATACTAAAAATAATTTTACAATTGGAATTTGTGAATTAAAATTATTAATAATTAATGATATTATTCATAAAAACATTTTTCTAGCTTCAGATTTTTTTAAATCTGAAATAAAAATAAATCTTTTTTTAGAAGATAATGTTATAAATTTATTTTTAAGTGAGGATATAAATAATATTAAGCTAGGTAAAGAAATAATTAAACAAAAAATTGAAAAATTAAATGGCTAAAATTATTTATCATAAAACTAAAAAAGGTTCTGAAATTAAATATAATATTATAGTTGTTTCTTTAAATATCCAATTTTCATCTACATATGGTTGTCGTTTAAGACCTTTAAATGAACATTTTGGATTTAAAAAAAGAGGATGTAATATTCATATTGAAGAAGATTTAAAAACTCTTATCTTATCTGATAAAAAATTTGAATTTTTTCAAGGATCTATGACGATGAATGAAAATCTAGCTTTTGAAATATTAAAATTAAAACTTGATAATGAACTTGCAAGAAGAAATACAGAAAGATGTAGAAAAAAAATGGTACGAAAATAATTGTAAAGGTACTGCTGCATTAGCTACTGGTTCAGGAAAAAGTAAAATTTTAATAGATATAGTTTCTAAAGAAAAAAAACCTTGGTTATTAGTAGTTCCTACTGAAAAATTACGAGATAAAAATTGGAAAGAAGAATTTAAAAAATGGAATAAATTACATATTTATAACACTTATATTACCAGATGTTGTTACGCAAGTCTTTCTAAAATAGATTTAAGTCAATATGATGGTTGTTGTTTAGACGAAGGTCATAATATAAGTATAAATAATGTACAACCATTTAAAAATCATCATGAAAGATTAAAATTATTAGTTTTAACTGCAACAATTCCACGAGATGACCAAAAAAAACATATATTATTTAACATGTTAAAATGTAATATTATATATGAATTATCTTTAAAAAAAGCTATTGAAATCGGAATTGTGGCACCTCTTAAAATTTATCTTCATGAATTAAATCTTAATGTTATTAGAAACATTAGAGTAAAAACTAAGAAAATAAGTTTTCTTCAGTCAGAAAAAGGTATGTATGAATATCTATGTAAAAAAATAGATGAAAAAGCTTTTCCTACTCAAATGGATTATCTTTTAAGAGCAAGATTTATTTATAATTCTAGTACAAAAACAGAATATGCTAAGAAACTCTTAGCTAAATTACCTTCAGATAAAAGAATTTTAATATTTTCTCAAAGCATTAAACAAATTGAGGAAATTATGACTGAAATTTATCATTCTAAAACAACTGATAAATACTATGATTTATTTGTTAATGAAAAAATTAACAGATTAGGTGTAGTTGAATCTTTAAATGAAGGTGAAAATATTAAAAATCTTGATATTGGAGTAATACTTCAATGTAATTCTAACCCTAAGAATTTATTTCAAAGAATAGGTAGAATTATTAGAAAAAGAAAAAATCACGAAGCACAGATACACATACTTGTTCTTATGAACACAGTAGATGAGAAGTGGATTAACAATATTCTTATTGGATATGAGGATATTATAACAAGAATAAAAAATTAAAACATGTCATTTAAAATAAACAGTTTATATTTAACCGATGGTTATAAATAATTTAAAAATAGTTGTCTAAAAATTTGGAAATTAAATATGAAATTTCTAGATTTCCAGATGGTCAACAACAAGTTAAAATATTAAGTTGTAAAGATCTTTTTGAAGATGAAGATTATCAATATGGTGAACCTCATTTAAGAACAGATGTTCAAATAAAAGCAAGATTAAACAATTTTAAAGATTTAGAATTAATTATTTGTGCTACAAAATCATTAAGAGAATTAGGAATTCAAAATATTAATCTTTATACTCCTTATTTCTTAGGAAGTAGAAGTGATAGAAAATTTGAAGAAGGTTCTAATAATTATCTTAAAGATGTAATTTGTCCTATTATCAATAGTTTGAATTTTGATTCTGTAACTGTTTTAGATCCTCATAGTGATGTGTTAGAAGCTTGTTTAAATAATTTTAACAAAAATAGTAACTTAGATTTAATTAAATTTAGTCTCTCTTCTATGTTAAAATTATCAGAAGATACTGGAAAATTTTATGATGATGATTTTATTTTAGTATCTCCAGATTCTGGTGCAAATAAAAAGATTTTTAAAGTAGCTGAACAAATTGGTTATAAAGGAGATATTATTACTTGTAGTAAGTCTCGTGATGAACATGGTCAATTAAGTAAAGTAAATGTACCTTATGAATTTACGGGTAAAGATCTTATTATTATAGATGATATTTGTGATGGTGGCGCAACATTTATTAATATTGCAAAAACTATTAGAGATAGAGTTCATAATTCTGTTGAGCAACCAAAAATATATTTAATAATAACTCATGGAATATTTTCAAAAGGTTTAAAAGAACTTAATAAATATTTTGATGGTATTTATTGTACTAATTCATATGTTGATATGAATGATGATAATTTCTCACTTGTAAATGATAATCAGTTACATAAATTAAAACAATTAAACATATTCTAATGGCTTCAGAAAAGAAAACAAGAAGAAAAATATTTTACACTATTGGAGGTATGGGTTTAACACCTGACAAAAATGTAAAAACAGTTAGTGGAGGAGTATTCACTAAAAAATCAAGAGGTTTAAAATCTAAAATTAATGAAAATGAGTAAAAATAAAACAATAACTCGAACAAAAGCAGTCAGCATGATTAATGACAATGCTGGTAAATTCTTTACTGTAACTTTTGTAAAGAAAGATGGTAATGACAGAACTATTAATGGACTGTGTAAAAAAGAAAATACTACTCGTACAGGATATATTCGTATGTATTCTGCACAAGATAAAGGTTATCGTAGTGTTGACCCAAGAACTATTAATGCAATTAAAATTGCAGGAGAAGTTTTTAAAGTAAAATAATTATGTTTATCGACAATATTGACAGAATATTGTCTTTTCTGAAGTTTGAATCTGAAGATAATAAAAATCATCTTCAGATTCATCAAAGAAAATTTATAAACTAAAATAAATTAGTAATGAGTAAAACAGATTCTATTGTAGAAAGTATAATTAATCAATTCAGAAAACGTTCTGAATTAGGTATTAAAAAATATGGTACAACGTTAGCTGAAAATAATTCTGATGATTTTTTAGAACACTTAAAACAAGAATTAATGGATGCTATTTTGTACATTCAAAAATTACAAAGTCTGGTTAGTCAGACTAGTCAGATTAGTCAGACTGACCAAGATGTCAAAATGTCTTATGTTTTTTTAGGTGAAGCAAAATACAACAGAAACGCTTATTTAAGTTTAGTAGGAAATCAAGTAATTTTTGATTGTTCTGATTCAGAATATGGTCCTATTACGTTTCCTATTGAAACTTTAAGAAAAAAATTAATAGAACATGAAAAATAAAAGAAAATTTGTAGTAGGTGACATTCATGGTAACTATAAAGGTTTTAAACAAGCTTTACAAAGAGCAGGGTTTGATTATGAAAATGATGAACTTATTTCATTAGGTGATTTATGTGATGGTCATTCTGAAACATTTGAAGTAATTGAAGAATTACTTAAAATCAAAAATAAACATTTAGTTAAAGGTAACCATGATGATTGGTGGAATGATTTTCTTACAACAGGTATTCCAGCTACAAATTGGCAACAAGGACAAGCTGCAACAGGATTTTCTTACGCTAAAAATTGTATGATTAATGGTAACCCTGCAAGAGCTATTGATGAACAACATATGGGTATTTTAAGAAATTTAAAACCTTATATGATTCCTCAGTCTCATAGGGATTTGTTTAAGAATCAGTTACCTTATTACGAAGATGAAAAAGGTAGACTATTTATTCATGGTGGTTTTAACAGACATTATAAGTTAGAAGATCAGGATGAATTTGTTTATTGGTGGGATAGAGATTTGTGGAGTCAAGCTTTATCTTATGAATCTATGGTAGGTATGGATAGATGTCCTGTTCATGATGTTCCTGATCCTATAGCTAATTATAAACCAAAATTTAAAATGGTTGATGAGTTCAAAGAAATATTCATTGGACATACTTCAACAGAATTTTGGGGAAAAGATACTCCTATGCATGCTGCAAATATATGGAACCTTGACACAGGAGGTGGATGGTTTGGTAGAATTACAGTTATGAATATAGATACTAAAGAATATTATCAAAGTGATAGGGCAAAAGAACTCTATCCAGAATTTAAAGGAAGATAATTAAAATTTTTGCAGAGAGATTGAATGGAGTTAGATAAAAAAATTTTAAGTGATATTACTGTATATACAAAATATGCAAAATATCTACCTGAGTTAGAAAGAAGAGAAACTTGGGAGGAATTAGTTACTCGTAATATGAATATGCATATTACAAAATATCCGCAATTAGAAGCAGATATTCGAGGAATTTACAAAGATTTTGTATTTCCTAAAAAAATATTACCATCAATGCGTTCGTTACAGTTTGGTGGTAGAGCAATAAACTTAAATAATTCTAGAATTTACAATTGTGCTTTTTTACCTATTGATGATATACGTAGTTTTAGTGAAACTATGTTTTTACTATTAGGTGGTACGGGTATAATAAATAAAATTATAAAATAATTAGTAAAATATTTGGAAATTAAATAAAAATATTGTATATTTGTATTATGAAAGTAAAAATATACACATTAATAGATCCTATAACTTGTAAAATAAGATATATAGGTAGAACAACGCAATCTTTAAATAAAAGATTAATTGGTCATATTTCAAAATCCAAATTAAAACAGACACATCGGGATTTTTGGATTCAATCTTTATTAAAACAAGGTTTAATACCAAAAATAAAAGAATTAAAAATTGTAGAAGGTTGGTCTTATTCACATGAAGTTGAAAAAAATTATATTAAAAAAGCTTTAAAATATAATTATAATTTAACAAACCATGATGATAGAGGAGAGGGTTATAAAAATAAAATTATATCAAATTCTCAAAAATTAAAAATAAGTAATACTTTAAAATATAAGTATGAAAATAATTTAATTAAACCAACAAATACTGTTAAAATTTCTATTTTTGATTTAAATGGTAATTTTATACAAAATTTTAATTCTTGTTCAGAATGTGTTAAAATACTAAATGTTCCTCAAAGTAGTTTAGAAAAAGTATTAAGTAAAAAAGTTAAAAGATGGAAAAACTATCAAATAACTTATGGTGAAAATCCAGGAAAATATATTGGGAGATTAAATTTTAAACAAAATAATAAAAAAATATTTATTTACAACACTGTAAATAATGAAATTTTAGAATTTGAAAGTTTTAAAATGACTGCTAATTATTTAAAAGTATCTTCACCTACTATACGAAGAAATATTGATAAATTATATAAGGAGCAATTTTATATTTCCAACGCCCGTGTAAAATTGGATGAATTCAGGGAAACTCCAGAAGTGGACAATCCTGAGCCAAGCTTGTAGTTAAACACTACTTGAAGGTGCAACGACTAGATATTGAAACTAATTATAAAAGAAGATAACAGTGAATTCTGAAAGAGGGAATTTTACGGTGAAGCAGCGGCTGAAACTTCTTTTTTAATTAGAATATAATATATCCAAGAGCGTCCAACATTTTTTTTATAAAAATGAAGAGATAGTCTGAACTGTATATAACAAAAGAAAATACAGAAGTAGTAATTAAAAAAGCTACGATAACAAACCGTGGTTGGTTATAGTGTACAAAATCACCATATTGACAAATTACCTGAAATTAGAAAACCTAATTATAATAGAAAGAAAAAATACGTTGTTCAGGACAGTATTATTGGTTGGGCTGATGCTATTAAAACATTATTTAAATCTTATACTGGTAGTATTACTTCACATATAGAATTTGATTTGTCAGATATTAGACCAAAAGGAGCGCTATTAGTTACAGCTGGTGGTAAAGCACCTGGTCCTGAACCATTAAGAATAGCATTAGTAAAAATTGAAGCTATTTTAAGAGAAAAAGAAGAATCTTCTAAATTAACTGATATTGAATGTCACGATATACAATGTCATATTGCAGATGCAGTATTGGCAGGAGGTATTAGACGTGCTGCTATGATTAGTTTATTTGATTTAGATAGTGATGCTATGTTAAATTGTAAAGCTGGTAATTGGTGGGAAACTAATCCTCAAAGAGGTAGAGCAAACAATTCTGTAACTTTATTACGTCATAAAATTGACAAAAAAACATTTGATAAAGTTTGGGAAAGAATTGAAGCATCAGGAAGTGGTGAGCCTGGTATATATTTAACTAATGATAGAGATTGGGGTACAAACCCTCAACGGGGGCTTTGTTAAGTGATTAACATAGAAAATTTAACTAAAAACGGGGAAAATCTAGAACAGAAAATCCCGTGCTAACTCGATATGAGTTGTGTAGAGACTATGAATAGAAAAGAATTAATTAAATTACTCTCATTTTTTATAATGGGAGACGGATCGTTAGAGAAACATGGTAAAAACTCAAGAATATCTATTTCACATAATGTTGATAATTTAGATTATTTGATGTGGAAAAAAAGTATTTTAGAAAATATTACCAATTGTTCAGAGTATGATAGAAAAATTAAAAATAAAAATCATTCTCAAAATAAAGTTATCAGAAGTAGGACTCATCCTATTTATGAAAAATTAAGAAAACGATTGTATTTACAAAATAAGAAAGTAATTAATCCTCATTATCTTAAATTATTAGATTTTGAATCTTTAACAATATTAATCCAAGATGATGGTTCTTCATCTACAAAAGATGGAAGACTATCTAATTTGTATATTCATACAAATTCATTTTCATATGGAGATAATTTATTGATAAAAAAAGCGATTGAAGAAAATTTAGGAATAATGTTTAATGTTGTAAATAACAAAGGATATTACGAATTGAGACTTAGAAATAAAGATTATAATAAATTATATGAAGGATGCAAACCATATATTTTTAAATCTTTTGAGTATAAGTTTCCTATTCCTACGTTAAACTCTGAGAAATCAGATGATGAGATAGTCCAAACTTCATTGGGAAATGAAGAGATTAGCAGAAATGACTAATCCTCTATAATATATATATAGAGTAATAAAATTGTGTTGTGAAATTGCTTTAAGACCATATCAGTTTTGTAATCTTGTGGAAATAAATATGTCTGATATATTAGATCAAAATGATTTAAATAATAGAGCTAGAGCTGCATCTTTTATTGCAACATTACAAGCAAGTTATACTGATTTTCACTATTTAAGAGACATTTGGAGAAAAAATACTGAAAAAGATGCCTTATTAGGTGTTTCTATGACTGGTATTGCTTCTGAAAGTAATTTACAATTAGATTATGAACAAGCTTCTGAAATTGTCAAAAGTGAAAATGTAAATTTAGCAGAAATAATTGGTATTAATGCTGCAGCCAGAACTACCGCAGTTAAACCCGCAGGAACTACTAGTCTTGTGCTTGGTACTTCTTCAGGTATACATGCATGGCATAATGATTATTATATTCGTAGAATGCGCTTAGGAAAAAATGAAGCGATATATTCATATTTAGCAATATATCATCCTGAATTGCTTGAAGATGAATATTTTAGTCCTAATACTCAATCTGTAATTTCTGTTCCACAAAAAGCTCCAGAAGGAGCTATAACAAGACATGAATCAACATTAGATTTACTTGAAAGAGTTAAATTTATTTCTAAAAACTGGGTAAAAAATGGACATGTAAGAGGACAAAACACACATAATGTATCTTGTACTGTTTCTGTTAGACCAGATGAATGGAAAATTGTTGGTGAATGGATGTGGGTAAATAAAGATTATTATAATGGTCTTAGTGTATTACCTTATAATGGTGGTACATATCAACAAACTCCATTTGAAGATTGTAGTGAAGAAACTTATGAAAAAATGATGTCTGTATTAAAAGATGTAGATTTATCTAAAGTAATTGAATTACAAGATAATACTAATCTTAGTGGAGAAGCTGCGTGTAGTGGTGCAGGATGTGAAATTTAATAGTAAAAATAAAATTAATGATATTACCTCAAAAAAAAATAGGGGCAAGTAGAAAAAACCCAAAAAAATTAATAATTTTTAGTCAACCTAAATCAGGTAAAACCACTTGTTTAGCAAATCTTGAAAACAATTTAATTGTAGATTTGGAAGGTGGTTCTGATTTTGTTGAAGGTTTAAAAATAAATGTACCTAAACAAGCTGAAGAACAAGGAGTTCATTCTTTAGATGTTGTAAAACAAATTATAAAAGAACTCAATGAAGTAAAATCTAAAATAGGTAAAAATCCTTATAAATATATATCTTTAGATACTGTAACAGTATTAGAAGATATTCTTCTTCCATTAGCAGCAGATATGTATCGTCAAACTCCAATGGGATCAAATTGGATGGGAAATGATGTTAGAAAACTTCCTATGGGTGCAGGATATACTTATGTTAGAGATGCTTTTTTCTTTGTAATTAATCAATTTGAAAAAGTATGTGATACATTAATCTTGGTAGGACATGTTAAAAGAAAAAATATTACTACTGAAGATGGAGAAATTGATGAAAAATCATTAGATTTAACAGGAAGAATACCTTCAATGGTTTGTGCTGATGCTGATGCAATAGCGTATTTATATCGACATGAAAATAAAACTATTCTTAATTTTGCTCCATCAGAATCAGCAATTGTTGGTGCTAGATCAGAGCATTTAAGAGGTAAACAAATCGTTATTGCTGAAAGTGATTTTGATGGAAAAATTTCTATAGATTGGTCACAAATATTTATTAATGAATAATAGTTAGACTTCTAAATAAAAGTCAAATCAATTAATAACTTAAATATAAAATAATTAATATGTTTACATTCGGAAAAGAAAACGTAAAAGAAGGAAATGGAGTATTAATCTTTAATGATGGAGTTGCAGGTCGTGTAGAAAATGTAACTGTATCAATTGCTAAAAAAGGAGTAGATTATCAGGATGAAGGTAAAAATAAACCTGATTATCAAATCACTTATACTGATTCAAAAGGAGCTAGTACTAATGATGGTGTGTATTATTTAAATGAAAAGACACATAATGCTCAATATGGACCTTTTGAAAAAGCTGTTGAAAAACAATGGAATAAATTTGCTTCAATTATTGTTGCAGCAGATGGTGACCCTACAGTTCAAGCAGCTTCACCTCAAGAAATGGTTGATAAAATGGCAATGCTTTTGAAAAATGCGGTTTTAGGTAAATCATTTAATGTTTTTGCAAATTATGGAACAAAATCTAATCCTAAAAAATATTTACAAGTTAGATCTTGGACACCATTTATTGAAAAAGCATCTGAAGAAAATTCTAAACTTACTGCTAGTAATTTAGATCAAATTGAAAGAATTGATTCAAATGTTAATTCTACTACAAGTTCAGATCCAGCATTAACTGGTTGGGTATAATATTAATTAAGGGAGCTTCGGCTCCCTTTTTTATTTTATTATGAAAATAGATGTATTTTCAGAAGCTTACGATAAAGCTAAAAGAAATAATCAAAATAAATTTATGCCTTACCTAATTGTTTTAGATTTTAATTATATGCATTCAACACAAAATATGAGATTGTTAATCTTTTGGCTCAATTAAAATATTATGATGAATTAGGACATAATATTTATTTTTCAGAAAATGAAATTTCTAAAATTAATTTACTTATAGAATCTGATTTATTTGAAAATGTTGAATTAGCAAAACAAATTATACTTGAACGATTAAATAATAATTAAATTTTGGAAAATATTAAAAATACTCCGTTTAAAAGAATTAAAGATAATTCTGAACATAAAAGAAGTTTTCGTTTTAAACAAATGTATATTTTTTATGAATCTCATAGATTATTTAATTCTGGATTTTTAACAGAAGTTGAAAAAAATAATTTTTTAAATAAAATAGATAGTGATGAATTAACACTTAATCTTTTAATTCAAATATTAGAACAGTTTTCAAATGTATAATTTTAAAATAAAAACATTTATAAATGAAGAAAATTTATTAAAACACGTTTCAGATTACGATATTTTTAAATATTATATTGGAGATTTTAAAATTGGAAAATCTTTTAGTTCTCCTTTTAGAAAAGATGATTATGCTTCTTTTAATATTGGATACAATTCTATCACAAACAAATTATATTATAACGACTATGTTTTAGGAGGAGGTAATTTTATTTTGTTTGTCATGTATAAATATAATTTAAATTATCGTGAAGCGTGTAATAAAATTGTAATTGATCTAGATTTACAAGAACACTTTCATCTTTATGATTTAGATAAAAAAATAATAAAAGAAAATAAAAAATTTTTAAAAAGTACTGAAAATGAAATAAAAAAATTTAAAAAAGAAGTTTATCTTAGTGCTAAAATAAGATCTTGGCAAGAACATGATTTACAATTTTGGAAACAATTTGGTATTACTTTATCAACATTAGAAAAATATAATGTTTTTCCTGCAGAATATGCAATGGTTGGTGAAAAAATATTTAAATTAGATAAATACGCATATGTTTTTGTAGAATATAAAGATAATGAAAAGACAATTACTGTATATCAACCTTACAATAATCAAAAATGGATGAAAAATCATAATTCATCAGTATGGTATGGTTGGACACAATTACCTGAAAAAGGTAAAAATTTAATTATTACAAAATCTAGAAAAGACATAATGTCTATTTATGAAAATACAGGTATTCCTGTAGCAGGATTACAAAATGAAAAGATTTTACCAAAACAACAAGTAATGGATGAATTAAAAAATCGTTTTGAAACAATTTATGTTTTATATGATAATGATTTTGATAAACCTGTTAATTGGGGTAGAGAGTTTGGACAAAAATTGTCAGATGAATATAATCTTTTTCAAATTGAAATTCCTGAAGATTTAGAATCTAAAGATTTTAGTGATCTTATTCTTAATCATGGTAAAAAAAAAGCTTGTGAAGTGCTTTACGAATTAATTAGTGATACACTTCCTTTTTAATAAAATAAATAAAAATGAATACTGAAAATACCGAATATTACTTTGTATATGGAACATTAAAAAGAGGATATGGAAATAATAGAATATTTCAAAATTCTCCAACAGCAAAATTTATTGAAGAAGCTGTTACAGAACCTAAATATAATCTTTATCATTTAGGAGGATTTCCTGGAGTAACTGAGAATGGAAACACATCTATTCATGGTGAAATATGGGCAGTTTCTGATGAAGAAACTAAAAAAAGATTAGACATGTTGGAAGGATATAATAAACAAAATCCAGAAAACGGACTTTATGATAAAAAAATAATAACTATTGGCGATAAAAACGCAAATATTTATTTAATTAACAATTGGTACGGATTAAAAAACAAAATAGAATCAGGAAAATGGGAACGATAAATAAAAGAATTTTTAGCAAAATACACAACAAAAAAGAAAATATTACGACAAACACTTCAACATATCTTACTTTTTCAGAATATAACTATACATCAAATAAAATTGTAGCTGATTCACATTATGAAGCTAATGGATGTTGTACACATAGTATGAATTCTAAATTTTATCAAGGTAATCGTTATCCTAAATATGAATGGATGTTTGTTAGATATTCTTTAACAACATTACCTTCAAAATATAGATCTTTGTCTTATTTGAAACAATGGGTTGATTTTATAAATGAAACTTTTCCTTTTTCAGAAATATATTTGTTACATCATGATAAAGAAACACTTTTAATTCCTGAATTTTGGCAAGAAAAAAATATTAGTTTTTCTTTTAATAAAAAACATGTTTATTTTGCTATCAAAAAAGATACTTCAGTAGGATATTCATATAAAAATTTATTTTTATTGTCTTTAATAAGATATATCGGTTCTCCTGTATATTTTTTTATGGTATATGATACTTTAAGATTAAGAAAATTAAAATCTTTAAGTCATTTATCTAATTGGGATATTTTAAATATTGCTAGATTTGGTAATCAAGATAATGATTATCATAATAAATCTGATTCTTCTACAGGTATGCTTTATTATTACAGATCTCCTTTTTTTATTAATTATTTATCTCCAAAAGCAAGATCTTTTTCTGAATTTATAGATTCTATTTCAAGAAATCAAAATCAAAATAACTCTTTTTCTACGAATTCAATGAAATTAAATATTATTTATTTAATGCATTTATTTGAAAAAAAACGTTATTTAAAATTATTTTCATTGATAAATGATCCTAAATATGTTTCTTCATATGATCCTAATTCACACTGGGTTGGAGAAAGAGGAGAAATGAAAACATTTGTAGAATCTCAATTTGGAAAAAATTGTTCAGCTTTTTTTACAGATTTAAATAATAGAACCCTTGATTTAAAAGCTTATGAAAAAACACTTTAAATTACAAAATGTTACTATTGGTAGTGATTTAGAATTATTTTTAAAAAATAAAACTACTGGTGAATTAGAATCAGCAATTGGTGTTTTTGGAGGAACTAAAAAAGAACCAAAATATATTGGTAATTTATGTTATATTCAAGAAGATAACATTTTAGTTGAAGCAAATATTCCTCCAGTAACTTCTTTTGAAGATTTTTTTAAATATATTTCATATATTAAACATTATATTCTTGAAAATTATCCTCATTTAGATTTACATTATAGTTGTAGTGAAATAGCTCCTCAAAGACTTCTTTTAAATCAGAAAGCTCTAGAATTTGGATGTGATCCTGTATTAATTGTAGATTATAATGATGAAGGAGATGTAATTCCTGATATTGATTTTGAACAGTCAATTGTTGAAAAACAATTTAGTACTATTAGAGTTGGAGGATTTCATATTCATTTTGGTTATGATAATCATTCTCCTGAAATAAGTAGAGAAATTGTTAAACTTTTTGAAAAAAATGTTACTTTAAAATTAATGAATGAGGAATATGATCCTCATAATAGAAGAAAATTTTATGGTAAATCTGGAGAATATAGACTTAAACCTTATGGTTTAGAATGTAGATCTTTAGGTAGTTCATTATTAAAAGATGAATTAAGTCTTAAAAAAGTATGGGACTGTGTTCAAGATACTATTACACAATTTAATCAAGGAGAAAGAGTTTCAAAACAAGAATTTAAAATTATAAAAGAATTAATCAATACAAATAAAGAATAAACAGAAATAAAATGATAAACACAATTTTAATCTTTGGATTATTACAATTAGGTTATAACTTATTGTTTAAACCTAAATACACAATTTTTAGCTGCGGATTATTTGGCGTAGCTACTGACGATATTAGTAAAATTAATATCGATAAATTAAAAATATTAGGTATTTATAATGATTCTAGAGGAGGCCATTCTTGTGGAATAACTTTAGACGGAGACATTATTTATGGTACAAATAAACAAAAATTATTCAAAGATTTAATTTCAGATTGCAATATTGGAGCTCCTGAAATTTTACCTGTTGTTTTAGGACATACTAGAATGGCTACTGGTGGGACACACGATGAATATAATGCACATCCTTTTGGTTTTGGTGAAAATAAATCTTTTTATCATTTTATTGGAACACATAATGGTACATTATTTAATCATTTAGATTTAGCAAAAAAATACGGAGTAAGTGTTACAAAAGAAGAAAAAATTTATAATGGTTCTGGATTTTTTAATAGAACTAAAATTGATTCTGAAATTCTTTTAGAAATTATTTATAAAAATGCAAATTTCAATGTATTAGAAGAATATGAAGGAGCAGCTGCTTTAGCAATGTATAATACTAAAAGAAAAAATAATCTTTATCTTTATCATGGTGCTTCTAAAAAATTTCAATATGATAAAGAATTAACTGAAGAAAGACCTCTTTTCATTTATCAAGCAGAACCTAATTTATTATATTATTCTTCAATAAAAGAATCTTTAGAAGCAATTAATGATAATGAAGGGTTAATTAAAGCATTAGATTGTAATGTTGTTTACGATATAAAAAATGGAGATTTTTTATCTGCTAAAAAAACTTTTATTAATCGTAGTAACGTAATGCAAAATAAAATCTATATTGCACCTGTAAATAATATTCCTTCAGGAGCATCTAGATGGGATCCAGAAACTAGAAGATGGGTTACTAAAAATGAAAATTCTAAAAAATCATCTTTAAATTTAGAAAAAATAAACTTAAATAGTCTTTCTGAACATAAAAACTGGTTTGAAGAAAAACATAAAGAATTTGTAAATAAAGGAGAAATTTATTTTGAAAATTTAAGATTTTGGAAAAATAAAGAATTATTGGAAGGTGTTTATTTATTAGATAATAATATGAATTTAATTCATATTTGTAATTATTTAACTTCTTTTGATGCATGTTTTACAAGAATAATTGAAGATAATCATTTAGAAAATTTAAAACATAAAATAATCTTACCTTTTGTAAAAGGAATTCTTTTAAGATCTATGTCTGATTATAATCCTGTAAAAGATAATTATGAACTTTTTGATTATTCTGGTATAAGTGAAGCAAGTGTTTATCCTGTAAGAGATATTTCAAATGTTAATTCAAAAGCTTATTTTAGAGGAAGTGTCGCTGAATTAGGTTTTTGTAGTTTTATTGGTAGAGATGTTATTAAATTAAGAAATGGATTTAGTTTTTCAATTGAAAAAAAAGATTTATCTTTTGATGTAAATAAAAAGTATTATCTTCCTGAAGATCTTGAAATTTTTAATAAAATTTCTGAAAATAATATTAAACAAGAAACTAAAAAAGAAAAGTCTAATGATGATACAGCTATAGAATTATATAATGAAAATATTATTGCTACAGTTGATTATTGTATTGACGACACAGATGAAAGTTTTGAAGATGTTGCTACTCAAAATAAGATAAAAACAGCTTTAGAATCTATTAAACAATTTATTAATGATAAATTAAAATTCTGAATATGAAAGTTACAACAATAAATGGAGAAGAAATTTTAAAAAAAGATGCCAGAAAAATTAAAAGAGAAGATGGTACTTATGGATATTTTAAAATTGGTAATCCTGAAATAAAAGATTCAGGAGATTGTTATCAAATTAATAATATTTTTTACACTTTAGAGAAAAAAAGAATTGTTTGGGATCATTATTTAAAAAAATATGTTTTAAAATCATCTACAATAGAAGGAATTATAGATAAAAATTTTAAAGTAGGAAGTTTTAATAATGAAGCACCTGTAGTACATATTTACATTAATGAAATTAAATCTGCTCTTTGTATGAGTAGAGATATTCCTCAAGAATTAAATTATATTGAAGGACCAGGTAATTGTTTTTATAATCCAGATTATTTTACATATTCTCAAATTTTTCCTAGACGTGCTATTGATTCAAATCTTAAAAACTTATTACCTTATAATTTTAAAACATTACAAGAACAAGCTTCAGAAAATTACAAATCTTTCAAAATAAAAAATGATGAAGAATGTAATTTATTATATCAAATAGCACCTCATTTATTTGATAAATATACTTTTGGAATAGAGTTAGAAACAACACGTGGATTAATTCCTATGTCAGTTTATCGTAATTTAGGAGTAATGCCTGTTAGAGATGGTTCAATTTCAGGATTAGAATATGTTACAATTCCTTTAAATGGTAAAAAAGGAGTTGCTGCTTTTAAAGAAATTATTGAAAGTATTATTAAATATACTGATTCAAATTATACTTGTTCAATGCATGTACATGTAGGAGGTATTCCTAGAACAATGGAATTTATTGTGGCAATGTTTAAATTTGGATATTATTTTCAAGAAAATATTTTTCAATTATTTCCTTCATATAAAAGAGTTAACGATGGTATTAAAAAACAATGTTATACTGCGCCATTAGATAGTTTATTAATGGCTTCTTTAAATTTTAAATCTACTGGTATTGAAAAAATAAAAGAAGATTATCAAAGTATAGTTTATGCTTTATCAGGAAATCATGTAGATTTTGAAAAATTTGTAGAACTTGACAAAATTCAAGCACATCCGTCAGATCCTCAAGAAAGTGCAAAATGGTATATGAAAGAAAGATATAAATGGTTAAATATTATTCCTTTAATATTTACAAATAAAAAAACTATTGAATATCGAATTTTTACAGTACCTGATAATTTTGAAAAAGCGTTTTTATTTTTATTAATAAGTTTAGTAATTACAGATTTTGTTAATAATTATACTTCAAAAATTTTAACAACACCTTCTGTTAGTAAAAATATAAACTTATATACTATTTCTAATTATACAAACACGGCTTCTATTTTTAAAGATATGTTAAATCAACGACTTATTGAAGTTTCTAAGCAATCAAATAATAAAGGATCTTTTTTTGAAGAAGAGCAAATTAAACTTTCAAAAAATATTTCTTTTTTAAAAAAGAAAGAAAAATCTTTAACAGATTTATTATTTAGAAATAATGGAAGAAGTGTTTAAAACGTGGTTGAAACCTTTAAAATCACTATTAGATTCAAAATACTTTAATGATTTAATTTCTTATTTAAATACACAATATGGATTATCAAAATTTAAATTTAATAAAATAAAAATTTATCCTGAAAAAAAAGATGTTTTTAAATGTTTCAATTGTGATTTTAATGATTTAAAAGTGGTTTTTATCGGAAATGAACCTTTTGATGATTATTCAGGAGGTTTAGCTTTTGATACAAATGTTAAAAAAATAGATCTGCATCCTACATCTGAAGTTTTAAGAGTTAAAATTGAAAATGAGTTTTATAACGGATTTAATATAGTCCATGATTCCACATTAGAATATTTAATGAATCAAGGGGTTTTATTATTAAATGAAAGCTTAACAACAACTACTCAAAAAAGTCATAAAGAAAAATGGAGAGATTTTATTGTAGGAGTAATTAATGCAATACAAAATCATCATACAGGTATCATCTTTTGTATGGATGAAAAAAGTGAATTGATTGATTTAATTGATGTACGAACACAATATCTTTTAACATTTGAAAATCCTTCAGAGTATACTTATAATCCTGGAGCGTGGAATTTTAAATTCCAAACAATTAATGATATTCTTGAACAAAATAACGGAAAAGAATATACAATAGATTTTTAATTAATGGCAAATCGTAACAGAAATGCTGGTAATCAGTACGAACGTGACATAGTTAACGAACTTAGAAAATTAGGTTTTGAAACAGTTGTCACGTCTCGTTCTGAATCCAGAAATATGGATAATACTAAAGTAGATATATTTGATCCTGAAGGACAATTTCCTTATTTCATACAAAATAAAGTATATCAAAATTATCCTAAATTAAATGAACTTATTAACGGAAAAGATGTTAATAAGAAAAAACCTCTTTTAGTTTTTCATAAAAAGGTTGAAAAAAGAGGTACAAGATTCTTCACAGAAGGAGAATTTGTTAGTATGAATAAAGAAACCTTTTATAATCTTTTAATACAAGCCTATGGAGATAACACTCGTGAGTAATTTAGCTAAAGTAAGTATGGTTGAAAAAGACTATGAATTATTAATGGCTAAAATAAATTCACAAAATTTAAATGGTGCAAGATTGTTTGTTGAAGATAAAATTGATGAAATTATTTTTTCTAGAAAAATTGAATCTTTTAATTATAATAAATTAAAAACATTAAAACAATTAGACACTATTATTACAAATGAATATATTAATAGAATTGATGTAAATGGCGCTAAAACAATTAGTCAGTAATAATATAAGTTATTCCCTTTTAAAAGCAGTTGATGATAGTGGCCCACAAGCATTAGTAAATAAAATTGAAATTCATAATTCAGGTATTGATTTTGGAAAAAGATTAGATGATTTTATTAGTCTTTCTTCAGAAGAATTTAATAAAAAATATTTAGTTGCAGATCACTCAATGAGTGGGGATTTAGAAATTTTAGCTAAAATTGTAGCAAATAGTAGTTTTACAGTACTAGATGAAGATTATTTTGAACAAGTTATTAAAATAATCGATTCTAATAATTTTTTTAAAACAGTTACAAAAAATGAAACTAAAATAAAAAAATTTAATACTCCTGAATTTGATCATTATGTTTCTCTTTTAAGAAAACATCCTGATAAAACTTTTATTACTTACGCAGAATATACTAAACTTGTTGATGCAAGATTTTCTTTATTTAATCATAAATCTACAAAGAAATATTTTAATTGTGAAAATCATTGCGAAGAAATATACCAATTAGAAATAATTTATCAATATAAGAATAAAAATATTAAAACAATTCTTGATAAATTAATTATAAATCATTATGAAAAAACAATTCAACCTTTAGATTTAAAATCAGGAAGTGTTGATTCTTATGAATTTATAAAAAGTTTTTTTAATTATAAATATTATATTCAAGGAGGGCTATATCAAAAAGCTGTAGAAGAATGGATAAAAAATACAAAATTAAAGGATTATCTAATATTACCTTTTAAATTTATATTTTTACCAACTTATAATTTAAATAATCCAAAAACATTTATTTTTACTAAAAAATGGTATAATGCTTCGTGGAAAGGTTTTACTACTAAATCAGGATATGTTTATCGAGGAATTGATGAATTGATTGATATTGTTAGTTGGCATATTGAAAATCAAATTTTTAATGAAACAAAACAATTCTATGAGAATGAAGAAATAGAATTGGATGATAGTTTCATAATTATTAAATAATTAGAATGGAGACGAGAATGATTGATGTTGAAAAGATGACTCCAAACAGGTCTAAGACCTATTTATTTCCATTATTATCAGAGTTTTTTGTTTTTCCTGATAATATTATACATTTATTAAAAAACACATATATTTATGATGAAGATAATTTACATGAAAATTGTATATATCTTTTATTTAAATACGATAAATCACCTGAGTTTAGTAAATTTGAATTTAATCTTACTCAAGAAAAAAATTATGTAAAGCATTATGATTTAAATAATAATCTAATACTTTATGTTTTAAAATTTCCTAGTGAATATTTTGAAGAGTATCTTCATTTTAAAAATAGCAAATATTCTTTTTATGGAAAAGATGCTCAAGAATTAATTATTAGATATTTAAAATCTTTAAGGTTAAATCCTCAAATTATTAAAAAAATAGATCAAATATTTAAAAAAGATAAAACACTAAAATTACAAATTGAAAAACAATTAGGTGTTACATTAAGTTTTGATGCTGAATTAGGTGAAATAATAAACAACGAAAACGAAACAATTAATATAATTAAAAATATAAAAAATTATAATGGATCTTAAATATTCAAAATTAAGTGAATTAGCAAAAGAACCTTCTTACGCAAAACCAGGAGATGCAGGTTTAGATCTCACAGCAACTAAGATTGTAAAGAATAGTCTATTTTCTGTTTGGTACAATACAGATATTGCTGTAGAAATTCCTAAAGGACATTTTGGAATGATAGTTCCAAGAAGTTCTATTTCTAATGATGCTGCATTAACTTTAGCAAATGATGTAGGTATTATTGATGCAGGTTATAGAGGAGGTATTCAAGTACGTTTCAATAGAACTTTTAAAGGTTTTTTTACAAGAAAAAAATATAATGTTGGTGATAGAATTGCCCAATTAATAATTATACCTTTTAAATCAGTAACTCCTAATAAAACAATTTTTCTATCAAATACAGATAGAGGCGCTGGTGGACATGGTAGTACAGGAAAATGAAAAAATATGATACTTTTGAAGAATTTATAAAAAATGTAATTTTTCATCAAGAAGATGTTGTTCTTCCTGATTCAAAAACAATAAGTAAATTTCCTTATATTACTAATAAAGGATTTGATTATATTACATTACATTTAAAATTGCGAGAAATTTACGAACAACAATACAAAACTAATGGATAATATAGGAAAAATTGGAAAACTACTTATGATGAATGAACCTTTCTATGGGTTTTTTTTATTAAATTTGCATAAGGAGTTTTCCAATTCCCTACCTACAGCAGGTGTAGGAAAACAGGGAATTAATCAAATGTTATGGATAAATCCAGAATTTTGGGGAAAGTTAAGTGAAAATCATAAACTAGGTTTATTAAAGCATGAACTTTTACATATTTGTTTTTATCATTTAACAACTAGAAATATTTTTAATAATAAAAAATTATTTAATATTGCTGCTGATTTAGAAATAAATCAATATATTAAAGAAGAATGGTTACCTGAAGGAGCTATTACTAGAAATTCTTTCCCTACAATTACACTAGATGTTAAAGCAGGGACTAATTATTATTATCATGAATTATTAAAAAATTTAAATTCTAATGATCCAGATCAAAATTTAAAAAATCTTTTATCTTCAAATGAAGATATTCATGAAACATGGAAAGATTTTGAAAGTTTGACAGAAACTGAAAAAAAATTAATACAAAATCAAGCAGATTATATTTTAAAAAATACTGCTGAAAGTATTAATAAAAGTAGAGGTTTAATTCCTGGAGAATTAAAAAGTAAAATTGATGAATTGTTTAAAATTGAAGAACCTGTCTTTAATTGGAAAGCGTATCTTAGAAGAGCTTTAGGTGCTTCTCAAGAAATTTATACTAAAAAATCAAGACGTAAGTTTTCTAAAAGATTTGAAGGTTCTGCTGGTATTAAAATTAAACAAAAACACCATATTTTATATGCTAAAGATACTTCAGGTTCAGTAAGTAATGCTGAAATAATGGAAGCAGAAAGTGAACTTCATCATTTATGGAAAGCTGGTGCTAAAATTACAGTATTAGAATGTGATTCTAAAATTTCAGATATGTATCAATATACTGGTAAATTTAGAGGATATATTACTGGTAGAGGAGGTACAAGTTTTGATCCAGTAATAGATTATTACAATAAACATAAAGATAAATTTACAACATTGGTTTATTTTACAGATGGTGAATGTACTGTAAATATTAAACCAACAAAAAATATGATTTGGATTATTTCCTCATCAGGTCGAGTAATGGATAAACTTCCAGGATATATAATTAAAATACCAAAAAATGAATAACGAATTAAATATTAAAGAATTAAAAGAAATTGCTAGTTATATTGTTGATAATAATGCTAGATTAAGAGAAGAAGGTAAAAAAACCACTGCTATTGAAGTAATTGGAGAATCGGGTATTGGTAAAACTTCAGCAATAATTCAATTAGCTAGTCAAAGAGACATGGATATTGTTAAATTAAATTTAGCACAACTTGAAGAATTAGGTGACTTAATAGGATACCCTTTAAAAGAGTTTCATGTTTGTTCTAAAGACGGTAATTGTATATGGATACCTGAAACATTACTTGAAAATTATGTTTCTTTAGGATATACTATTGTTGAAGGTTCTGAATCAAGAATGTCTTATGCTCCTCCAGCATGGTTACCAAAACAATCAAATCCTAATGGCGGAATTTTAATTCTTGATGACTGGAATAGAGCTGATCAAAGATTTATACAAGCTGTAATGGAATTATTAGATAGAGGTCAGTATATTTCTTGGTCATTACCTCCTAATTGGACTATTTGTTTAACTGCAAATCCTGATAATGGAGATTATAATGTATCATCAATAGACAATGCTCAAAGAACAAGATTTATAAGTTTTAATTTAGGATTTGATAAAGATGTTTGGGCTGAATGGGCAGAAACTGAAAATATTGATGGTAGATGTATTAATTTTGTTTTAATGTATCCTGAAGTTCTTAAAAAAGAAGGAAATGTTCAAACAGTTAATGCAAGATCTCTTGTTACTTTTTTCAATACTATCTCAGGTATTAAAAATTTTAATACTTCAGATAGTTTATATAAAATATTATTAATATCTAAAGGATGTTTTTCGTCTAAAGAAGATGTTGTAGGTAATTTGTTTACAATGTTTATTAATAATAAATTAGACAAATTAATTCAACCTGATGAAATGTTGTTTAATGATTGGAATAAAGTTTCAAAAGAAATAGAAGAATCTGTTTTTTCAGGAGAAAATAATACTTATCGTGCAGATATTGGAGCTACAATTACAACAAGATTTATTAATTTTGTACAAAATTATTTTGACACAGATGAAAATTCAAACAGTCAATTAGTTGTTGATAGAATTTTAGATATTGTTAATTTTGAAAAAACTCTTCTTGCAGAAGATTTAATTTTTAATATGATTAGAAACATTGTTGCAAAATATCCTAAAAGAACAAATAAGTTATTACAAAATCCTAATATAATGCAAAAAATTATAGGCTAATGATTAAATTATGGAATGGAAGGCTTCTATATCAAATAAGTAGAAGTTGGAATGGAGGTAGAACAGGAGGTAAAGATGGATACAATCTTAATCAAAGTAGATATGAAAATTATACTTATGTTCAAAATAATCAAGATTTTAAAAATTTTATTTCTGAATATAATGAGATTTTTAAAAAAACTGTAGATATTTTGGAAAAAGATGTCATTTATTTTTTTAAAGAAAGTAAGTATCCTAGATTTAAATTTTCAGCTAATTGTAAAAATTTAAAAACAATTAAAATTGAAAATGCAACTAAAATTATAACACCTAATATAATTAGTGTTTCATCTTTTAATCGTCACGGTAAAAATTCATTTATTGTTGAATGTACATTAACAAATAATTCTTATTTATGTAATCATCATTATGGTGCACAAATTCATAAAGAATTTTCAAAACCTTCAATAGAAGATTCTTTTGTATATTTATTACAAGAAAAATTTCTTATTCAAGGAAACAATTATACTGTTTATCACGATATTGAAGCATTTAATATTCAAAATTCTGATAATCCTGAAGAATTTATAAACAATGTTTTAAATAATTTAAATAAATGTATTTCTGAGGAAAGTCTTGAAAAATATGTATCAAAAGATTCAACAGAATTAAATGCTGAAATATATGATTCTATAAATAATATGCTTCAATCAAAAGATTCAACAACTGTTGAATTAGGTATTAAAATGTTAAATAATTTTAATATTGAAAAAAGTACTTTAAAGATAGGAATGCTTATTAGAAGTAATATTGAAAGAATTATTAAAAATAAAGCTTATTCATCTACAGGATTTAAAAATGTAATTAAACAATTAAATTTAGATACAAATTCAATTCGTTTTGGAGATAATTTAACTTATTTAAATAAGCTATATGTTTCTTCTGAAAAAGATAAAGATGAAATTAGAGACTTAACAGTAAAAGAAATGTTAAATCAAATAAATTCTTTTTATTTAAGTCAAATCAGAAAAGTTTCTTCAATGGGACTTAATATTAAATTAGATATTTTTTAAAATAAAAAAGCCTATACTCACTTAATTGTGAATATAGGCTTTCTTTTTTTTAGACTTTTAGTTTCTATTCAAGTATTCAAAAGCTTCTTTAGGTTCTTTAAAGATTTTATTACCTGGAATAAATTTAGTCATATTTACTGTATTTTTTTCAAAATGTTCTAATCTGTCATCTGTGAAAGGATCTATAAAATTAGTTATTGATCCTAATAATTTACTAGTTGATTCTAAAAAAGCTAAAGAACTAATTGGATTTTTTAATACTCTCCATGCTTCTGTAATATCATAGTATTGTGATGCTTCAGATTGAAGTCTTCTAAATACTGCTGCAGCAAACCACATTTCATCATCATCGTCTCCTGCTGATGCTGCAAATAAATATGCAAGTGAAGCAAATGTTGAAATAACAGCTAATTCTGTAAAAGTTCTTCTAATGTTAGCTTGTTCCCAAGAATCACGATCTTTAAATTCTTTTATTATTAAAGATAATTGAAAAGCTTTAATTTTAGGTAAAACTACATTTTTAATAAAACGAATTGTTGTGACATAATTACCTTCATCAGGTCTTTGTAAATCATAATTATATTTTAAAATAACATCTTCATCTTTTCCTAAATTTGTACTAATACCTCTCCATCTTGATAATGCTGGAGAAATAATGTGTTTTTTAAAATGAAACAATGCTTTACCATAAAAATGTCTTTGTAATTCTGAAGTATATTCATAACCATAATTACCTTGTGCTTTTATTAAAGATGATTGAATATAAGACCTTACTGTACTTTTACCACCTCTTGAAAACTCATTTATTTTATCAAGAGTTGTATAAAAAGGTTTTTTAATTGTTGTTGTAAGCATTCCTTTTTCAATGACAGAAATATCTAGTAAACTAGCAGCATCTTGTTTATTTGATACAATTTGACCTTTACTGTTTAAATAATTTCCATTTTTATCTAAAATTTTTGCAGAATCTAAAATTGTCATTGTATGAATTGCTGCAATATGGTGTTCACCACTTTCTTGAAAGAAATATAAAGGTTTATCATTTAATAGAGCTAACGTTTTATTTTTTTCAAAATTATTTTGAAGCATATGTGAAGAAACTAAACCTCCATAAGATAATAATAATTGATTACCAATAGATTTATAAACATTTCTACCTATATCATCAATAAATCCTCCTAAATGAGTATAATAATATTTTTCAGCATTTTTAACATTATCTAATGTCAAGTTAGGATCTCTTATGACTTCAAATAAATTTTGAGCTTTACCTGTAATTAAGTTTGCAGGTGCTCCAATACTGTTTAAAGCCATTGATGCTTTAGAAATGGTACCTCTTAAAAAAGATTCTACTTTATTAACATCTTGACCAAATATTTTTCCAGCATATTCGTTAGTTTTATCATACAATCTATTATTTAAAATTGTATCTAACATTTTAATTAAATGAGCATCTTCTTTAGTGTATTCAATAGCTGTATTATTTTTATTATAAACACTTGAAATTATTCTAGAACCAAAACCTTTCTTTTTAATAAATTTACCTTCTTGAATTACATCTTTAAACATTAAAAGATCATTTGCTACAATATTTTTGTGTTTAAATTTAACTGCATTTTGATATTCTAAAGCATAAATTGTAGGTAAATCAATAGATTGATGTTTTAAATCAATAGGAATTCTATAATGAATAGGTACATATTTAACTTCTTTACCAGAAAGATTAGTATAAACTTTATAAATATTATTTTCAAATTCTTCTTGTCCTAAATCTTCTTGGTCTGTTTGTCTAGTAAATGTTTCATTATAAAATTCTTTAGCTGTTTCTATCAAATTTCCTGATTTTAATGAAGAAATTTGTGATTTTCTTATCTTAGGTAATTCATAAAAACTTGCATAACCTACTGTTTTTTTTAGACTTTTGGTTTTAATACCATAAGAACTATCACTTTCTTTTGCTAAATTTTGAATAACTTTTAAATAACTTTTTTCATCTTCTGTAAGGTCTTTAAAATCATTTTTCCATTTTTCAATAGGTACTTTTCTAAAATCATCTAATTCAATAGTGTTTTCTTTAATAAAGTTTGCAAAATCTTCAACAGCTTTTTTATATTCTTCAGAGTCTTTACCAAATTCTTTAAATGCTTTTTCTTTTTTATTTGTTAAATCTTCTATCAAATCATAATATTCAATTTTATAATTTCCTTTTAAAAATACAGTTCCTGATTTTGAAATTTCAATCATGTTTTTAAAATTTTCATCTGAAGATTTTAATCGTTTGTCTTTTAAAAAAGAATCAGTTTTTTCTTGCAAATTAACTAGTTTTGTTTGAATATTATTTTCATATAAATCTTTAACTTTATCTAAAATTGATGAAAATATATTAATTATTGGATGATTAAAATCTTTTTCAGAATTAAACATTGTTGATAAAGAATCAATATCTACTATAGGATGATCTAACATGTTATTAAAATCTTCAGAAGTTTCTTTTTTTATTAAATCTCTATTTTCTGACATTTTTTTATTAACATATTCTTGTAAATTATTTCCAAAATAACCTTTTTCGCGACCTTCTTTTTCGTATAAATATTTATGTTTTAATTCAATCTCTCTATATCCTTTAATAAATTGTCCGTTATTTGATTTAATATAATTTTTTCCTGATTTTATTAATTCTTGTTTTGATCTTAATGCAACACCTTCTAGATTTTTTAACAAATTATTCATTTTTGAATATTCTTCTTCAGAAAGAATTTCTGATTTAAATAATTCATTTAAAGCGTTATCAATATCTTCTTGAATTGATATAAATGAATCAATGTAAGCTTTACTTGAATTAAAAAGTCTACTATTAAATATTTTATCGTTGCTAATTCTAGATTCAACTCTATAAAGTTGGTCTGTCATAAAATTTAAAAATACAGAAATTGTTTCTTTACGATATTCATCAAGATTATTTTCAAACTTTTTTTCAGCTTCTTTTATTTGAGATGTAGTATTCTTTAAATTTTTTCTAAATTTAGAATTTTCACCTAATCTTGAAGATTGTATTTCTAATACTTTTAAAACTTCATTTATTTTATGTGATAAATCATTTAAAGAATTCTTTTTTTCATTTTTTTTTAATCCTATATTATATTTTGAATCTAAAGTGTCTTCAAAAAAATCAGAACTTTCTTTTTCTGAAAGATCAATAATATTTTCTAATAACTTATCGTATGTACTTGGTAAATTAAATATTTTTTTAATAAAGTTTTTAATACTATTCCAAAAATTATTATTATTTAACAATTCTTTTACTTCTGTTTCAAATTCTTTATTACTAAACATTGCAGCTGTAAATTCCTCAATTGAAGATAATTCGTGAGAATAATCTTCTTTTAAAAAATTTTTGACTTTTACATATTCTTTTTTAATATCTCCTACAAGTTTTAATTCTTCTGAAGTTTTAGGATTTCTTAATGTAGAAATTGTTTTATTATGAATAACTTCGTGTAAAAATTTAGAAATACCTTCTTCAACAGAATCAACGTAAGCTAAAGTATTTTCAGAAATATTAATTGTTTTATTTTTAGAATCATAATTCATATAAGTATCATTGTTGTCAAAACTTTCAACAATATTAACTTTAGCATCAGTATCTAAAAGTTTATTTATTAAATTTGATTTTAATGAATTATTTTTATAAAATCCTGAATTTAAAATATTTAATAATACTTCTTTTGCACTTAAATTTTCAATATTTCCATTGAAAAGAATTGAAGATATTTTTTCTTTTATTGATTCTTTTTGAAAATCTTCTTCAACATCTTCTTTATATACTCCAAAAACTTGTTTATCTCCAATTAAATTCTTAAAGTTTTTTTTAGAATCAAATAAATTTAATTGTGAATCAGTATTTAATGTTTTATTTTTAATTTTTTGAGAAGGATCTACAATATTTTGATTTTCTCTTTCTATCTTTTTAGCAATATTTGTATTACCTTTATATTTTTTAAGTGTATAATTATAAGTATCTCCGTAAATATTTTTATATTCTATTTGATAATTAAAAGGTATTCCAAGCTTAATATTTTCTTTATTTTTTTTTGCAATTTTAGATTTGATATTTATTAATTGTTGATTAGAAATTTCTTTACCATTAGTAATACCTATTTCTTTTTTAAGTTGATTTTGAGAACTTGTATTTAAATCATCAACTGTTGGAAATTTATCTAAACCATTATTTTCTTGCCATATTGCAATTTTAGACGCAGCAATAGCTGGGTGAATACCCAGACTATTTGCTATGTCTACTACATCTTTATTTTTATGATTAACACAATGTTTATTCATATTATTTTAATGTTTTTAATTTATATATTGCACTGTAAAAAAGTTCTAAAATATCATCAGTTATTTGTTGTAAATAGCCTTCTTCTAAAGTTAATCTAAACTCTTCATACAAAGTACAAAATTCTTTTAAATAATTAATAGGATCAATAGCTTCTTTAATTTGAAATGATTGATATCCTTTATAAACTCCATATTTACCTTGATAAGATTCTATAAATCTATCTCTTAAATCTATAATTCCAGTATAAACTTCATCTAATGCTTTATGTTCTGAAAAACTTGTAGTTTGTAAATGAGCTATGTGTATATTTATCTCTATTTCAAATAGAGAAGATAAAAATTGTTTTATATCCATTATAAACATTGTATTAAATTAGACTGTTCTTCATCAGTCATTTGATTAAATTGATCAAAAGTTAAATCTGGAAATTTATCATTGATTTTTTCATAATGTTGTTCCCACAATGTTTTTACTGCTGTAACAAGATTTATTGAATAAATATATCTACTAGAAGTACCATTAATAAAATTATTAGAGAATTTATTATTTTCTTCAAAATCTTTCCAATCTTTAAAACCTTCACTTTTTGCAAAATCATTTTTATCCCAATCTTCTTCAATTCCTCTACCATTAACAGTATCAAAACTTACAAAATTAGTTGTTCCTGGCTTATCTGCTTTAGCTTTACCTAATAGTGTCAATTTGATATTCGTTCCATCAGGCATGATATAAATACCGTCATTAAATAATTCTGTTCTATTAGTTATTGTTTTAGTCCCTGACTTTATTTTTTCAATATTATCAGGCTGCATTAAGATTTTAGAATATTCTTTCATTTCTTCATTAAATTCGATTATTTCTTCTTCAACTTCAAGATCAGAAACTAATTCATTACTATTAAAACTTTTTACAATTGGTAGAACTATTCTATCAATTAAAACATCTTCGTATTTAATAATTTGATCTTTTAAGGATTCTTTAGCTTTATTAATAAAAACTTTTTCATCTTCTGTTAAATTATTTTCTTTAATGTTTGATTCATTAAGTTTTTTATATAAAGAATATTCGTGTAATTGACCTTTACTTGAACGATATCCTAATTTATTTGTTTTAAAATAAATAGGTTCTCCTTTTAAATAACCTTCTAGTTCGTATAAATTATCATTATAATTTACAAACTTAGGAAACGTTAATATTGAATTTTCATCACTAATATAAAATCCTTCACCTGAATGTCTATTTGAATTTTTAGATAATCTAAAACCTAAATCATTTTTATATAATGCTATAGAACTATCTTCTCTTTTAGACATATTTTTAATATTTACAAAAGGAACAATTTTACTATTATTCCAATTATGTCTATAAATATTATCTTTAATAATTTCAGGATCTATTTTACCTTCTTTTATTTCATCTGCAATCTTATTAATATAATTATTAAAATTATATTTTATTAAATATTCATGTGGAATAAATTGATAAATTTGATTTGCGTTATATCTAAACCCAGATTGTTGATAAGCATATTTAACTAAATCTTCAGCTAATGCGGGATATTCTTTTTCAAGATCTCTCCAAGCATTTATTAATTTTTCAGTAAAATCATTAGGTTTTAAACGAATTCCATCGATTCCAATAAAAACAAATTTATTGTCTTCTTTAATTTCAATATTATCTAATAAGAAATTATTTCTTCCTTGATCTAATAATTCTTGTTTTGTTGTAAGAATTAAATCAGAAATTGTTACAGGTGTAATACTATTTGATTTTGTAAATAAATAAAAAAATTCTTTTGGAACTTCTAAATTTCCTCTTTTAACAACATCATCACTCATTTTAAAAAGTTTAGATTCAGAAGTAATCATTGTGTAAAATGATTGTTCAAATATTTTTCCAATTTCTTCATCATCTAAATATTTTTTATTTTTATGAATTTCAGAAGACATTTCATTCATTATTTCTTTAAAAAAATCATTACCTGTAATAAATAATTTAGGATTATTATTTATTAAGTTATTCATAAAAACTTCTGTATTTTTATGAAAAGTTCCTAAAGAAGTAATTCCTTCTGAAAGATGTTCTAAATTAAAGAATTTTTTATCAAAATTCACAATCATATTCTTATAATAAACATCTGAGGTTTTATTACTTTGAATAATGTGTTCAATTAATGATTTTCCTGTTCCTGATTCTCCATATTTTGAAGATCCTACTGATTTTGTAAATTCTTTTACAATAGGTTTTATTCTTTCATATTCTTTTAAAGTTAAATATTGATCAAGATAATATTGTGAATCTTTTTCAACATCTAATCTATTATCTGAAATATGTTTTACAAGAATATCTAAAGATCTATTTTGAATTTTATTAGTAGTAATAACATCTTCAGAAATATTTAATTCTGTTTTATTTCTGTTAGAAATATCTTTTAAAATAACATTCCAGTAATCGTCTTTTTGCGATTTTAAAATACCATTTGAAATTAATGATTTTTTAAATAATAATAAATATTTATCTTTTAATTCAGTAATTACAGTTGAAGAAGATCCTTTTTTTGTTAAGATACCTTCTCTTTCAGAAGTAATATTTACCATTTCAACTAACGAAGGTTGTGCTAAAAATGAAAGAACTTTATAAGGATGTACTCCTGCTCTTAACAACATTGCTCCAGTATTGGTTGTTTGAGTATTCCAATTACCTCTTGTAATATAAGGATCTTTTGCAATATCCACAAATCCATTTAATAAAGCAGTTAAACTATCTGTTATTTTATAAGCATTTTCTTCATCATAAATACCTTTATCTCCTTTTTTATCAAAAACAGTAACTTTTCTTTTTTCAGATATTGATTTAGAATCAGTTAGAATTTCATCATAATTTCCCCAACCTAAATAAAGATATAGTCTTTCTTGAGAAACCTGATTCATTACTGAATCAACTAATTGATTTGCTACTTGACCTATTCCAAAAGAACCAGCAATAAATTCATATTTCATATCTACCTGATACAATGCAGAAAAAGCTTTATAATCTTTTAATACATTTGTTTCTGGAAAAAGAGTTTTAGTAATAAAATCTTTAATATGTGCATGATCAATTGGTGTAATTAAATTATCATAATTACTTGGCTGTGTAAGAATTGAATGATACATTTCAAAAAGTCTATTATTAATAGCTTCAGTAGATTGTTCTTTCATAAGTTTATTTTCATCAAAATGAATATATTCTACTTTTTCTACTTTAATATAATCTTTATTGATTTTTCTGAATTCTTTAGAAAGTTTTTTATTGTTAAAAATATTAGACAAAACAATATCTCTATAAAAATTTATAATTTCTTTCATATCACCATCTTCTTTATCAGACAACATCATTCTAACAATATCTTCATTAGATATTTCGTTAGGAATATTAAATTCATCTAATGGATCTGCTAATAATTCAGTAGTTTCAGAAATAGTTTTTCCTTTGTAAACTTCATTTAAAAGTTTAACATTGTTAGTATATTTAGGTCTAAATGAAGGAAGAATTATAAACATTTTATCAATATCAAAGTCAGATCCTGTTTTAGTTGTAATACCAGTATAAGGAACTATTGTATCAATATAAGTATCAGGAAGAATTCCTACAATATCTAAAGCATCATTAGAAGACATTGCTTGATTAGGAATTCTATATCCAATCATTTTTAAAATTTCTTTTGGGAATATACCATTATTTCCAAATAATTCTTCATTACTATATTCTCTCCAATTAGGAATATATTGTCCTAATAAATTACCTGATATAAAACACTGTCCAGGTATAACTAAAGGTGTACCATCTTCTTGTAAAATTTTTCTAGGTTCTGCTAATTGCTGTGGATCAATTAACCATCTAATACCTGTATCAGATTTAATATTTTGATCTAATCCAAAATTAGACATTTGAATTAACGACCCACCATTTGTTTTTAATTTTATTGCAGATTTATTAATAATACTCATTATTGTTGAAAGAATCTTATCTTTAGCTTGAGGTATTACATAAGGTGTTAATTCTTTTTCAACAGCTTTAATAATGTTTTCATTAATTTTTTCTTTACGTAATTGGTCTGCTATTTCTTTAGAGAATTGAGACCAGTTACGTATAATATAATTAGAATCAATTTGAAATTTTTTAACTATTTTAGTAATACCTCTATTAGATATTTCTCCAATAGCTGAATGTATATTCTCATAAACTTCTTCTCCTGTGTAAGTTTTATCACCAAATTTATAAACCCCTTCAAAATTAAAATTATCAAAAATATTTTTTTGAATTTGAGAACCTAAAAGAGTTTGTTTAAAACCTTTATTTGGTAAATCTTGTTGTAATTTCCAAAATCTATTATCGAGAGGTATTGAATTAAGAGTAGTTTTTTCTAAATTTAAAATACTTTGAGACGTATTATTTTCAGTTAATTTAGCTCCAACTTTTACACCTGAATTCATAATAGCTTCAGATATATTTTGAGATTCCATTTGATTTAACAATTGTTCTAATGGTGTACCTTTAACAAGAGATTTTAAAAGCACTGTTTGAGAGTATTTAAGGTACACTGGATTATTATTTTCGTTAGAGAAATAAACTCCTTTTAAAGGTTTTGTAGAAAGAGTTTTTAATTCTTTAGTATTAAATTCTACATTTTCACCATTCTCCATTCTTTGTATCTTATTCCATACCTTTTTTTCATTGTTACCAAATTGACCAAGTCTTTCAAGTAAAAATTTCCATCTTGCTGGTGTAATATATGCTTGAGCATCAGCTTGATTTATTTTATCACCACTATAGAATTTTTTACCAACTTCACCCATTTGATCTATATAAGGTGAAGATGTTTCTACATCTTGCAATACTGTAACATTGAAATTATGATCTCCTTCAGTAAGTCCTAATCTAAGTCCTTTACCATCAATATATGTTTTAGGTACACGTTTAAAATAATCAACTGCATTTTTATGATTATTAATAGAACCATTAAATATTTTAGAAAATTCGATTTGAGCAATAGTACTATTAATTGTATAATCAGACATTATATCTGTAACAATTGCTTTATATGCATCTTTTAAATAATTAGAATCTGTACTTTTTAAATCATAATTCTCAGAATATAATTTATATAAATTAGAATCAAATGTATTTTTAGCAAAACTCTTCCTAAAAACTTTTGCATCAACGGCATATTTAATATTATCTTTTATTAAATTACTTAATAATTTATTAAGTATTGGTTTTATTGTTATTTTTTGTTGTTCTGTTAATTCATTAATTAAAATAGGTGTAAAATCTAAATTATAAAATAATTTAAAAATTTCAGGTCTTTTAATAAGATTTTCTGGAGATAATGAAGGTGTTGTAAAATTTTTAAAAACTCCTCCAAGATATATTTTTCTATATCCTTTTTCAATATTTTTTTGATATAGATTTTCCGCTTCTAAAACATTATTAGTTTTTAATATTGAATTACCTTTAGCATCTAAAACACTAAAAACATATCCATCTGCACTAACATGTTTATATTGTGTTAATTTTGATACATCAACATTTCCTTTAGAATCTGTATTGTCAGCAATAAATTTTTTAGCTTCTAATGCTGTTAAAAGTTCATCTTCAAAATATCCTGTAAAAATATCTAATACTTCTTCTGATAATTGAATTTCACCATCTTCATTTTCAAAAGCTCTTGATTCTATAAAATTTGGAACTTCTAATTTTAAAGTTGTAGGTTTATCAGCAGCAATTGCTGTTGGAAAAATAGAATTTGCGTTATGTTTTTTACCTAAAAGAGCTTCAAATATTTCTCTATTTATAGCATCTGTTTTAGAAGTATTAACATTATCTTTTGATTCAGAAGCTTTATCTTTTTCCATCATACTGTTTGTACGATGAATTTTAAGTTTTTTTCCTTCTTGATAAAGTTTTAAATATTTTGAATTTTTAGTAAATGATAACGATAATCTTTTTTCAACTTCTTTAGGATCATTGTTTAGTATGTTTATTACATCATATAAATGAGATGTTTGAGAATATACCCACATTTGCTTATCTCCAGAGAAAAACATATCTTCATTTAAATCTGTGTTAAAAAATCCAATAGCTTCAGCAATGTTTTCAATTACTTTTTGACTAGTAATTTGATTTTTTTCACCTTTATAAATATTTAAATATTTTCCAGATTTATCAAACAATTTATCTGTAGCAACATTAATTTTTTGATCATTTGTTAAATTAATGTTGGGAATTAAAAATTTATCAATATAATTAAAACTTATTACAAAATCTTCAATTTGTTTAATTGTTGAATTAACACTAGGTTCTCTTAATTTACCATTTTCAGAAAGAAAATAATTTAAACTATCTCCTGTTAAAGGAAATCCTAAATTTGTAATTATTTCTGAAAAAAGATTTACAATGTCTTTTAAAATTCTATCTCTTTCTAAAATTTTATCATTAGATGGAATTTCTGTATTTTCAATAGTTTTTTGAATATTTTTTAACTGTATTAATAAACCTTTAGTTTCTTTTTCATTACGTTGTAAATCAAGATATTTTTTTCTAAATTTTTCATAAGATAGTAAATCAAATGATCTTTTATCACTTTTTGTATCTAATGTAGTAAACAATGATTTAAAATTTAATCCTGCTTCAATCAATAACTTAGATTTTTTAGATGAAGATTCTGCAGCATTTATTAAAGAATAAGTTCCTGTAGCAGGATCTATTTCAAGAGTATCTTGAATATATTTACCATTATTTGCAAAAGCTTGAACAAATTGTGTTTGTAAATTTTTACTAGATGTTTCTAAAATATCAATTAAACCTTGAATATAAGGTTTAGTTATTGCCATTTTATTTAATCTAGAAATCATTATGGAATAAGGGTCTACAACATTACCATTAACATCAGACATTATTTTAGGTACATCTGATAAAGTTTTTTGGACATCATTCCATATTTTACTAAATGGTAGTAATTTATATCCTGTAAAAAACTCTGATTCAGAGTTAATATCTGGAATTAATGACATCATTAATTTAACAGATACTGTAGCATTATCTTTACTATTTTTTTCAATAGAACTTTTACCGACAACTGCACCATTATCTTCTAAAGAATCTTGATAAGATTGATCGTCTGTATCAGGATCTTCATTATAAACAATATTTATATTGTTTAAATAATCTTTAACTTCTAAAACAAAATCTTCTTTAAATTGAGAAAGAATTGACATATCTTCTTCAAGATAAGGATTTTCTTTAATTTGGTCTTTGAAAAAATTATCAACTTCATCTTCTAAATTAAAAGATATATTTTCAAGATCTGTGATATCTTCATCTTTATTTTTATATTTTGTAAATATATAATTTACAATTTTTGAAGTTCCTTCTTCTTTAAGTTTTGATAAATCTTGAGCTAAACCTTCATATTGTTCTAAACCTTCAAATCTTCTATTATTAATAAAATATTTTTCATTATTTAAATCATAAACATAAAAGTTTTCCCCATCTTTATATAAGTTAGGTTCTCCAAATTCATTTACTCTATTACCAAATAATTCTTTATCTTCATTTATCCAATCTCCAAAAATTTGTTTAAAATCATCTGTAAAGAACATTTTAATTTTAGAATCTAAAAACTGAGACGACTCTTTAGAATCGTCTAGTTTATAGTATTCTCTTAAAATGTTAGACAGAGCTAATTCATTTTTAGTTTTTGGATTAATATACGTACATGCCATAATTTATTTTTTAACAACCTTTTTTACTAAATCCTTCAGGATTATCATTATTATTTGTTTTTTTCTTAAATTTACCTCCTTTAGAACCTGGTGGTAAAGATACATCTTTATTTTCAGAATTCAAAGTTTTTTCATTATTTTTTTTGAAAGTTACCCCGACTTTATTCCATTCAGCTTCTGTTCTAAAAGGTTTAATTATTTGTTCTTTAGTAACTTTCATAGGAAAAGCATCTGGACGATCTGAATTAATATCTGGTATAATATAATAATTATTATTAATAGTGCTCACGTAATGTATACCGTCTAAATATATATATTTTTCAAGATCACTTACATCATCAAATTCATTTTTAAGAATATCTTTTATTTCAGATAAAGATTGAAAATTATCTGTTTCTAAAGAATTTTCTTTTTTTACTATTTCTATTTTAGGAGTATTTACATCAGAACTAATATATACATTTATGTCTCCTTTAAAAGGATTAGATGTATCAAGATTTACATTAATTATTTTATTGTTGATAATATATTCCTTATATTTATTTTTATCAACATTACTTGAACCTGTTAAAAAGTCTAATTTAACATTTTGACGTTTTTGTGTAGTTAAAAAATCTATAAATGCATCTTTAAAATCACTTGATTCTTTTTCAAAATTTATAAAATTTTCTTCACCAAAAGTTATACCTGCACCTCTGTATTTAGTAGTGTAAGGTTTTGTTGAACCATCTAATGCTAAATTATCGTGAATAAAAATAGTCATAAAATCAGCTACAGTAATATTATTTTTATTTTTAAAAATACTTAATTCTTTTTCAAAAAACTTTTCAATTGTAAATTTTAATTTATTATTTTGAGAATAAATATCACTAAGTTTTGCATTATATTGATTTAACTTAACTTTATTATTTTTATTATATAAATATAATGTTTTGTAAACTTCATATATTAAATAAGCTTGTTGTAATTCAAGTTTTTTAATATTCATTTTTACAGGAACATTTGTACCGTTATGTGATTTTATAATAGTATAAACATATCCTTTTTGTTTAGCAGTAAGATTAGATGGAAATTTAAAAGTAGCATCGTTTTTATCTTCATCAAAAACATTACCTTGTTCATCTTTTACAAAATATAAAGGAACTTTTTTATAATCATTATTAAATTCAGATATTGCTGAAATATTATTTTCTACTAAATCGATACTTAATAAAGAACCTTGTTCATCAAGAACATGTTGAGGTTTAATATAATTTAATTCTCCTCCTTTTTGGTAGTCAATTACAGATGTGATTTCTTTGTATTTATCAATACCTTTACCTGAGTTGTTTATAATAGAATCTACTATGTTTTTTCTAGCAACATATCTTTCAGTGCCTTCTTCTACTTTATCTTCTTGTAATGTAGCAATAAATGTAAAATTATCTTTATCAATATTTACTTGTATTGGTAAATGTCGATATAAAAAATCTTTGTTAGTAAAATCTTCTGATTGTAACATTTTAACAGCAGCCGTCTGTTTCTCATCATAAGAAAATCTAGAAATATCAGGCATACTAAATGTTACAGGAGTTCCTTTTTTATCTTTAAGATTAACTAACCAGTTTTTAAATTTTTCAGGTAACCAGTCATGTAATAATCCTTTTCTATCAACACCTGTAGT
>ENA-UOYA01000229-UOYA01000229.1-activated-sludge-metagenome-genome-assembly--contig:-NODE-229-length-78708-cov-63.024716_pt1 | contig 78708 bp, 59 predicted proteins | sample MGYA00238163_ERZ764804 | MGnify/ENA primary metagenome ERZ764804 (study PRJEB28919, sample SAMN05720223) | activated sludge metagenome | isolation source: Anaerobic digester | place: Hong Kong...
ATTAAATAAAGAAATTAAATAAAGAAATTAAATAAAGAAATTAAATAAAGAAATTAAATAAAAAAATTAAATAAAAAAACTAAATTAAAATGTATAAATCGGTTTTATAAATTTTGTTCTATACACTGGCAAAGAAAATGAATAAAAAAACCATGCATCTCCTGAATACGAGGTGTATCATCAGAAGGGAAAAAAAGAGGATAATCACACAAGCTTCTCATCTTGCCACCATTTTCGCCAGTTAACCCAACACTCACAATATGCATTTGCCTGGCTTTTTCCAGTAAGTTTATTATTGAAGGAGAATTTCCAGATGTAGATATGGCGATTAAAAGATCATTTTCTTTTCCCAATCCTTCAAGTTGCCTTGAAAATATATGCTCATATCCAAAATCGTTTGATATAGCTGTAAGTATTGAAGTATCTGTAGTTAAACTAACAGATTTCACCGGTTTTCTATTCTTATAAAACCTGACCATAAGTTCAGCTGCTGCGTGTTGAGCATCTGCTGCTGATCCACCATTTCCGGCAAAAAAAATTGTGCTATTAGCCTTAATAGTTTTCTGACATATTTCTATAATGAAAAGCATTTTATCAACAAAAGTTGAATCATCCTTCATTTTAATAAAAGAATCACAATGTTTTTCAAAACTTGATATAAAAATATCTTTATTTTCCATGGTTTTTCCTATTTATTCCTATTTAAATGTTATAAATGTCAAACCTTCTTTTATGTATCTTTTAAGATACAGCCTTTCCTGGCGTCACTGGAATAAAATATCAGGACAATTAATATTATAAAAAATATCGACAATATATAAAACTTTCCAGTCCAAAATTTCATATTGTATATCTATTTTATAATAAAATGGCAAATAATTTAAGGAAGTTTGAAGATAATCAATTAAAGTTTATGTCTTATAATATTAAAGCAAAGCAATAGGCAAATCAGATGAATCATAAGTGTATTCAAAACCAATGTTTATAGTTCTATTATAATTTTCTCCAAAATAATATGTTGTTGGTAAAATTGAAATATTTTTTTTAGCAAAATATTCAATATATTTTTTATCTTTAAGGTTTGATGATTCAATAAGTACTCCAGAAAATATTTTTTTTTCAAGTATAGTATCTATCTCCGGAACAGATAAATTTATAGTATGAAAAATGAGTTTGCCATATCGAAAAAAACCTAAAGTTTTAAAACTATCTATAGGATCAACCATATCGCTTAAAGAGCTGAATCTCAAGCTAAAAAGCCACTTTACGAAATTTAACAGTGGTTCACTGGCTTCAAAACCTGCATAGAATCTATAAACATTCCCACTTAAGATATTTTCTTGACTTTTCAGTATTGTATTTGCGATAAGAAAAGGAGATGGAGGATACTTGCTTTTATCAAAGTAAGAAGCTTGAAAATAGATTGAGTATTTTCTCAAATCCTGCTCTAATCTATAAATATTATTTATGAATCTCGAACTATTGTCTTTCACAAATTCTATAATTTCTTCTGGAAGATTTTTATTGTAATAAAACGATACAAAAACTGGTCTATCTTCAAAATAAGATAACATAAATATAGATGGAATATATCTTATCCCTGAAGCATTAAGAGCATTAAGGTATCTTTTTTGGATATTCCCGGATAGAAAAAAATGAGGAAAACTAACTTTATCAAGTTCATTTTTCTTGCAAAATTGGATGGCATCTAAAACTGATAGTGGCTTTTTTTTATCAATATTAATACCAATAAAATAATCGATCTTCATAATTTATGTTATTAAACAATAAAATTTCTAAATGTAAATAAAATAGGATTTTTTTGCAATCTTGAAAAAAATAGGTTCAAAAAAGGTGAAAATAGTATAAATAAAGAAAAAAGCGGTGATCCTTTTAATACACTACAAAGTGTTATCGCCAATTCAAAAGAACGATAAAAATTTAAAATTGGAGGTATATTTTAGATTTATATGGTAAGAAAAAGCTAAATTGGCTTTCCCATGGAGTAAAATGGTTTTATCTTCAAAGCGAAAACAGGAGCGCTATTAATAGAATTTAATTATCCTGGAAATAAGGAATACAACTATGAGATCTATCCCGAAAATCCAGGAATAAACAGCCGTAAAATCTGTGCTATTACTGGATATAAAGAACTTATAAAAAATGTTAATAGTTTAAATTTCGATTACAGTACCCTTAATAAATTTGTTTTTTTCAGAACATGGATGATTGTATAAAAAATAACGAAAAGATATTTGTGCAAATGCTCTATCCAGATAACTATTATAAAATAGATCTTGCAAATCGAGAAATTAGAAATGAACTTATAGATGGTAAGTTTCTTGAGCTAATTTATTATCTTTTTTATATTGATCTGCCATTTTACTCCATTCTTGTGGACAATAAACGTAGTTATTTTGAACTCTATCTATCAAATGATGATTTAAAAAGAATTATACATTATGATTTAGTTGTTGAAATTAATAAAAATATTTATCAATTTAGTGGCCAGTAGGTGGGGCTCACTGATGAAAACAATAATAAATAATTTTATTTTTATTTTTTTTATTTTTATATCAATTATTTTTTCTTCAATTAATATTTCGGGGGCGGAAGTTCAAATATATCATAATTTTAATTTATCTTTTTATTGCAGAAAAAGTTTTATCAACTGGGATGTTGACTATAGCTTATCATTAGCCGTTAGCCAGGCATGGATTAAAGCAAATCCGAGCGGTGGATGAGGTTATTCTTTTGGATGGGAAATAGCCAACCGGGATGAAGGACAATTTAAAAATCCATCCGATATAATAAATAATAAATCATATTTTGGTGGCAGTAGCACTATAGTCGGTAAAGACTTGTTTGAGTTATTGGGTATAATAACTGTTTTTGATCAGCCATTCGATCTTTCTGTTATTAATTTTTTTTCCTGAAATAAATAATATCTGTAATATTCCTGTATTTATAAGTATAGGTTCTATTTTTTATCCATTTGAAATAAAATTTAAAACTAACTTTCAAAATAAAAAAGATTTAAGTCCATATTTTAAGTATTTGACCGGGTTTATTTTTCACCTATTTTTAAGTGAACTTCTTTAGCAAAAGAAATGATAATAAATTTCTATTCAGGAGGATTTATGGTTAAATTTATCGATTCAAAAATTATTCATGAACATCTTTTAGATTTTATTAAAAACTATCTTAAAGAAAGTAAATTTGATAAAGGTTTTGTAGCACTTTCAGGAGGACTGGATTCAGCATGTATCGCATCACTTTTGGTTGATTCTATAGGCTCAGAAAATGTTATAGCTGCCTTTTTTCCATCAAAGATAACAAGCCCTGAGAGTGAAAAACTTTATTTTAAGTTAATCGATCAATTGAATATTAAAAATCACCTTGAAATTTCAATAGAGCCACTGATAAGCAATTTTGCTTCAATAGACAAAACACTTTTGGTTGATAACGAAAAAAATAATTTAAGGTTGGGAAATATTATGGCAAGAGTGAGAATGATTCTATCTTACGATATAGCCGCGAAATACAATGCACTTGTCATAGGAACTGAAAATAAGACTGAATTTTTGCTTGGGTACTCGACTCAATGGGGTGACTCAGCTGCAGCAATTCATCCCATGGGAGACATATATAAGACCGAGGTATTTTCTCTTGCAAGTTTTATGGGTTTACCAGAAGAGATCATTAAAAGAATCCCCACAGCCGAGCTATGGCATAACCAGGAAGATGAAAAGGAGATAGGTGTTTCATATAAAAACGCAGATGCGATACTTTATCTTCACTTTGAAAAAAATTACAATGAAAATCAAATTATTTCTGAAGGTTTTGGTGAAAAGGATGTTATGAGAGTTTTCTCGCTCGTAAAAAGAAGCTGTTTCAAAAGAAGACTACCCCTGTGTTGCTCTATGAGTGACTGCAGAAAAAATTAGATTTTGCTTTTTATTCTTATTTAACATTAAATTTTTTTGATTAACCTTTAATAAATAGGAAACTGATGAATAACATACCTGTTAATTTTTTTTGAATATTTTTGAATATTTTAATTGGTAAAAATAGTTGTAAAATTTTTGAAAGAATATAAAATTTGAATGTTGATATTGTCTTTATAAAAGTATTAATCTACTTTATGGTTTAGGCTTATTTTTTTTAATCTTTCCTTATCAAAAGGAGTAATATTTAATGGAACAATATATTCTCGAAATGAACCATATTACAAAAAAATTCCCCAAAGTTATTGCCAATGAAGATGTCTCAATAAACTTAAAAAAGGGGGAAATTCTTGCACTTCTTGGCGAAAACGGCGCTGGTAAATCCACTCTTATGAATATTCTCTATGGTCTTTACAAACCCACATCTGGTGATATCATCCTTGAAGGTGAAAAAGTTGTTTTTCACTCTCCTAAAGATGCTATAAAGCATAGGCTTGGTATGGTTCACCAGCACTTTATGCTTGTTGAAAATCTCACAGTGACTGAAAATATTATACTTGGTGAGGAACCTTCAAAAGCCGGTTTTATAAGCTATAAAGAAGCTATTAAAAAGGTACAGGAGCTTTCCAACAAATTTCAGCTTGAAATAGATCCACTTGAAAAAATAGAAAATCTATCAGTTGGACTTCAACAAAGAGTTGAGATACTCAAAGCCTTATATAGAAAAGCAAATATTCTTATCCTTGATGAACCTACAGCCGTTTTGACACCACAGGAAGTAGAAAAACTTTTCACAGTAGTAAAATCTCTTGTTAATAATGGAGTCTCAGTCATCATAATCACACATAAACTTGAAGAAGTGCTTGAAGTCGCTGATAGAGTCTATATTTTAAGAAGAGGAAAGGTTGTTGGAGAGAAAAAGACATCTGGTGTTTCAAAAAATGAACTGGCAAATCTTATGGTCGGTAGAGATGTCGTTTTAACAGTTACTAAGGAACCAAAGCAAAGAGGAGATAAGCCTACTATCTCAATTAAAAATCTTACTGTTCTAAACGATAAGATGCTAAAAGCCGTTAATAATGTTTCATTCGATGTTTATCCTGGTGAAATAGTTGGTATCGCAGGAGTTGATGGAAACGGTCAATCGGAACTTTCTGAAGCTATTATTGGTTACAGAGAAGCAGAAAGCGGATCGATTTTTTTTGAATCGCAAGAATTAAAACTAAATGAATCTCAATCATCCAATTTTTTAAGAAAAATGGATCGATTTTTCTTTAACTCGATAAATGTTAAAGATAGGCTTGAAAAAGGGATATCTATCGTTCCTGCTGATCGTCATAGACACGGTTTAATACTTGAAATGCAGGTTGCAGAAAATCTCATACTTGGTTCTCAACCAAAAAATAAATTCTGGAAAAATGGAATATTAAAATGGAAAGAAATATATAAATATTCTGATGAGCTTATCAAGAAGTTCGATATAAGGACACCAAGCTCAAAAAATCTCGTATCCAACCTTTCAGGTGGAAATCAACAAAAAGTTATTCTTGCAAGAGAATTTTCAAAAAATTTAAAGTTTGCACTTATATGCCAGCCAACAAGAGGTCTTGATGTTGGAGCCATCGAATATATACATAAAAGGATTCTTGAACTTCGAGATGCAGGTTATGCTGTATTACTAATATCTTTAGAGTTAGAAGAAATTTTCTCACTTTCAGATAGAATACTTGTTATGTATAGTGGAGAAATTGCGAGAGAATTTGTTACCGATCGAACAGATCAGATGGAAGTTGGATTTTATATGATGGGTGGTCATAAAACTAAAAGAGAAGCATGATTCCAGCTTTCAGATTAAGGAAATTTTAATTTAAAATTAATAAATAAATTTAAAGGTTACCCCATGAAACTCAGCAGAAATACGCTTTTCACTATATTAAGCCTTATCGTTTTTGCAATCGGACTTACTTTATACCTAGGTGAATATTTTATTGGTCTTCTCTTTATATTGGGCTCTATAATGATCTACTCTTTATCATCTTACTTTTCAAATAATAGAGAATCATTCATCGAATTGCTAAAATCAAAAGCAAAAACGATAGTTTATCCTTTTATAGGCATATTTGTCGCCCTCATATTGGGTGGTATAATAATGTTTATCTCTGGTTACAACCCATTCGAAGCCTACGCTGCCCTTTTTTATGGCGCTTTTTATAAGAACTGGAGTACATCAGTTATAAATGCTGTTCCGCTTATCTTTACTGGACTTGCCATAGCTTTTGCGTTTCAGGCGAATCTTTTCAATATTGGTGCTGAAGGGCAATACTATGTTGGAGCCATGGTAGCAACTTTACTCGGGATAAACCTTAACCTTCCATCCTATATATCTATACCTATAATATTTATAGTAAGCAGCGCAATAGCCGGTATTTATAACCTTATTCCAGCTTTTCTAAAGGTAAAAACAGGAGCCAGTGAAGTTATCACGACCATGATGTTTGCACATATAGCCAGGTATTACTCACCTATATTTATTAGAGCTCATGGCGGAGATCCTTCAGCTGGGTCTAAACATCCTTATTTTACCGATAAAATTCTCGATTCAAATTGTCTTACAAAATTTAAAGAGTTTCTTCCAAAATCAGACTATCGAATTCATATAGGCATTTTGATAGCCATAGTTGTTGCCATTCTTGTTTACTACATATTATACCATACAAAACTTGGCTACGATATAAGAGCTGTTGGAAAAAATGTTAATGCTGCAAAAATGCAGGGGATTCAAACTGGAAAGGTTATATTTATTGCTCTAATAATCTCAGGCGTCCTGGCAGGTCTCTCTGGTGTTATTCAGGTAACTGGTCTTGAACATCGAATCTATCAGGACTTAAATGCAGGCTATGGGTGGAATGGTATATCTGTTGCATTACTTGCATCGAATGACCCGATAGCTGTCATATTTACAGCGATACTCTGGGGAGCTCTAGATTCAGGTGGCCAGTATATGCAAAGAAATCTCGGCGTTTCTGGTGCTATAGTTGAGATTATCAAGGGTATAATCCTATTCCTCGTAGTTGCCAGATATATCTACAATTATTTTTACAACAAATATTTCAAAAAACAGGTTTTTGTTAGCCCTGAAGAGAGAGTTTAAAACAATACTATTTGCTATAAAATAAAATTTTTATCAAAATAAATTATAAATTTTTCATAAACATCCTGAATTTAGCTATATCTTGTTTTTAAATTAACTTTATCACCTTTTGGTTCTTCTACAGTCTAAAGTCTAAAATCCAGGAATAATAATTTTTAATACAATGAAAAGTTGAATTTAGTATTCTTCTACTATTTCTTTATTTTCACAATTTTGGTTTTCATCAAGAAATCTTATCATAAAAGTTAAAAGCATAACACGAACGAGATTGATCTTATGAATTTTTAATAATAACTTGATTATTATCTTTAATCTTTTATCATTAATAAAATAGATTCTTAACTGTCTCTTTTATTCAACCTATCTGAACACCTGCCAGAATTCAGCAAGCATAAATTTTGTTTTTATAAACAACATAAAATACTTTATATGCTTGCTTATGTGTAGCAAAGACGGGCAATAAAATATTTAAGGTGGCAATATTAACTATGAAAGAAAAAAAATTAAATATTCAAGAAAAAGAAACTTTACAAAAAAAAGCAAATAGCTCCAACAAAGATAGTCCTATAAATAATATTGGGAAGATTAAAGAATCTTCCCGAAATTCAGATATGAGTCTAAAAAAGGGCCAAAGAATTGAAGCAACTCTTGTTTTTGCGGATATGAAAGATTTTACAAAGATGACAGAAAATCTTGACCCGGAAGACGTTGATAAAATTATGAATGAGGTATTTTATCACTTTGAAAAAATAATAAATTCTTATGAAGGATGGGTAGAAAAGTATATTGGGGATGCTCTGGTTGCTGTTTTTGGTGCAAAAATTGTTCATGAAGATGATCCATCAAGAGCCATAAATGCTTCTTTAGATTTTTTAGAGTCTCTATCATTTATCAATAATGAGATTAAATCAAAGTATAATATTTCTCTTAAAGATATTTCATTCAGAATAGGAATACATACAGGGATTGTCACAAAAGGGAAAAGAGGAGATTTCGATGTTGTTACCGGTCATTCTCTTGCTATAGCCTCAAGACTTCAATCCGTTGCAGCCGTTAATACAATACTTATTTCAGATATAGTTTATGAGAAAGTTAAAGAACATTTTATCTTTTCTGCTCCAATAAACATAAGCGTAAAAGGTAAATCTTCACAGCTTATAGGTTATGTTGTTCTTGGAAGAAACCAGAACATCTTATCTTACTCTACCTCTTTTGTTGGAAGGAGAGCAATTCTTGATAATATACTAAGAAAATACCTGAAACACGACGATAGAACAGGGTTTTGTTTCTATATTTGGGGAGAAGCGGGTATCGGAAAAACAAGACTTATGATGCAGTTTATTGAAGAGATTAGAAAATTTCCAAATTATAACTCTCCTCTTTTGTATACAAGAGCATCTCCATATGGAAACTCTGATTTTTCTATAATCATCAAACTTATCTTGTTTTATCTTAATCTTTCAAATATACCAAATATATCTGAAAATGAAATTTCAAAATCATTGTTTGAAAATGGAATAAACTTTGAAAATGAAAAAAAACATATTTTAACTGAACTTCTCCGGGCAAAAAACTACAAAAGATTCGATGAAAAAAGGATTTTTGACATTTTGCTTGAAGTCTGGCAGAATATTATTAAGAGATTTGAGAATTCTATTTACGCACCTGTCGTAATAATAGACAACATTACATTCATAGATAAAAAGAGTAGAGATTTCATAAGGTACATGATAGATCATATAGATTATAAACCTTTCTTTCTTATTAGTGATAGGATATTTGATCCAAATATCTCCAAGATATTTCCAGAAACTGAAGAACTGCTTTTGCCACCTCTTTCTAAAGAAGAATCAAGGCTTTTAATCGAAAAACTCATTAATATCAAGATATCTAAAGCAGATCTTAATTATATTATTGATGAATCAAAAGGTAATCCATTCTTTATCGAAGAATTTATCAAATATATCAACCAGGAGCAAAAGTTTACTCGTGTCCCTTCATCTATTCAGACAGTAATACTTGCTCAAGTTGATAGACTTTCGCCTCAACAAAAAGAGATTTTGCAAAAAGCCTCTGTTATTGGCTCAACATTTTCACTTGATGAACTATCTTATGTACACTATAAAACCAGCTCTAGTAAAGAAAATCTTGAAAATGATCTAAATGAATTACTTAAAGCTAATATTATAGAAAAAGTTGGAAAACAGTATAGATTCAGACAGGAGATGATTCGTGAAGTCATATATTCCACAATTTTGAAAGAAAACAAGATTATTCTACATAGACTTGTTGCTTTTTATTTCATGAGATACAAGAAAAATGAATCCATTAAGATAATACATCATCTACTTTCAGCAAATGAATACAATAAAGCCTACAAAATATTTAATCAGATGAGTAATCATACTATGGATCATGTCCCTTATATCGATAAACTCTTAGAGATTATTCCAGATCATGACATACATAAACATACACAGCTTTTGTTTGTCAAATATGCAATACTTAACAATAATGGCTATATTGACCTTGTCCCGGCAGTTATAGAAAAAATGAGTGAAAAGGTTTTTTCAATCATTGACGCAAAGGCTTATGCTGAGTTTTATCACATGCTCTCGACTTTTGCCTTTGAAAGATTTGACTATTATAATACCGAATTATTTGGTTTAAAGGGTTTATATTACTATAAAATTTCTTCAGAAGAATATCTTAATGAAAACCTGTACCATAATCTTCTTCGTTTCACAGCGCTTGCAAGATTTTACAAAAAAAATATAGATGGAGCAAAGATCCTTCTGGTTCAACTTCCTGACGATAGCGTCGAAAGCATCTACCTATCTTCTCAGATATTTTTCTTTAGCGGTGAATATGAAAAAGGTCTAGATATGCTTGAAAAACAATGCGAAAAGATAAAGAAAGGAGAACTTGCAGATGATTTTGCCATGACAATATTTTTAACTGAACTGATATTTTTTTATTATGAACTTGGAGCTTTTAGCAAAATTTATGAAACATGCAATCTTTTCGTTGAAAAAGTGATACCCACATATAAACAGTATTCGAGAATCTATTCATACTTTGGTATTTCAGCATACTACCTTGGAAAGCATGAAGAAGCCTTTGAATACCTTAAAAAAGCAGAGTATAATGCAAGACAATTAAATAATAACTATTACAAAGCAAGAGTTCAGGCTTTTATTTCGGAAGCCTATTATATGTCATCAAACCTTTCAAAAGCCTATGAATATGCTTTTGAAGCATTGAGAATCTCGAATTTAAACTGTGATCATGTCACAAGCTGTGAAGTTTTACTTCTTCTTGTCCTTATTTCCTTACAAAAAGATGATTTCACAAAAGCAAAATTTTTTCTTTCCGAAGTTTTAATATATGAAAACTCTTCAATACTTCTCGAATTTAAGTATAGACATCTCATATATTACCTGCAATATCTTATAGATGATAAATTAAACTCTGCTGAAAAAAAGGAAAAACTAATTAATGCTGCAGAGATACTAAAAAATAAGCTTAAAAATATAAGATCAGATGATTTAAAAGATTCATTTTTAAAGATGCGATTCAATAAGAGTATCTTAGAGGAGTATGAGAAGTTAACAAAAGCTATATAATAATTATCTGGATTTTGTAAAATCAAGATGTTTTTTTATCTCAAGATCTTTTGGAAGTTTTTCGTATGCCTTCGTAAAATACTTTTTTGCAGTCTCAATATTCCCAAGTTTTAGATATGCTAGGCCAACAGTATCTAGCCGGGCTGGATTTTCTGGGTCTTCCTCAAGAGCTTTTTTAGCAAATTCAAGACCTTTTTTAGGATCTATGCCTGAATCTATAAGAAGATAAGCCAGTGTATTCATAGCATTGAAATTATCGGGTTTAAGTTCCAGAGCTTTTTTAGCATAAATTATCGCTTTTTTATAGTCATTTTTCTTATGATATAGAGCAGCAAGTGCATTATAGGCTGCTGAAGCCTCAAGTCCGGTTTGAACGACTTTTTCAAAATAATCTATCGCAATATCAATAAGATTTTTTGTCGAATATATATAGCCAAGTATAAGATTTGCTTGTTGTTGGATCATAAAGTCTTCAGAGCTTTTTGAAACAACTTTAAGATTTTCTATTGCATTATCTATCTTATTAAGCTTACATAGCGCAAGTCCTTTGAGATAATTTGCATGAAAATTGTTATTGTTGAGATCAAGCGCCTTGTTAAAATACTTTATAGCTTCTTCATAGTTATCTTCGTCAAATAGAATCTTACCTCGGGTCAAATAATACTCTTCTTTGCTTTCCATAAATCCGATAAATCCTTAGTATATCTTTAGTAAATATGCGATATCCTTAAATAAGCAATTCAAGCAAAGCAAATAAAATAGGCTCTTTCGATTTTAGACTTTATCTATAAAGTAATATTCCTGAACTTTCAACTTTCTACCGTAGCAAACAGCGAAGGGCAAAGAAAATATAATTAAAGCAATAATTATTAAAAAAAATTTATCGTAAAAGATTAATAAAATAAAAAAATGAGTTGTTTAACTATTATAAATACTATTTAACTATTTCTGCACAAATACTAAGCATAGCAATTACAAATGGCTATAAACTATATATAATATATTTTAACTTATTATCAAGGTTAATAATATATGGGCAATTTTTGTCATTTATAATTAAATAGCATGATTTAATTTCAAATCTTTATTTCAATTTTTTTGTAATTACTTTACATAGGTTGAAAATCAAAGTTCTGGAAGAAAACTTCTGGACATATCATATTCATGAGTGCATTAACTTCTTTGAAAAAGCTTGAAGACCATAATTGTATCAAAAATAAAGTTTAAACCACCAAAAAAATTTCTATAAATAAGGGAAAAAGTGTTAAGTTTTTTTCTTTGTTATACTAAAAACTCTCAAAAAAGAAAACAACAGCTTTAGAAAATACCTTCTATTGCTTCTGGTATTAATAGGAGCATACCTGGAAGAATATAAAAAAAAGGTGAAATAGAAATATTACCTTTTTTTATCGCATAAAGATCTGTATTTTCAAAACTATCTTTTTCTGATAACTTACCAATAAATTCAAAATAACCTTCTTGATCTTCGCGGGTACAATTTTCAAAAACTACATCATCATCGTATAATCTCGGTTCAAGAATAGTCGCAAAAATATTGTTAGAAGGCTGTTTTGTAAAATCAGGAAAATTAACATTTAAAATGACACTTATATTATTTAAATTTCTTTTTTGATAATAAGAAAATTTTTCTTTCGTATATTTTATTGCTCTTTGTTTTATAACATCTTTCTTCTCAAGAAAAATACTGGCTATTTTTATTATTAAATCAGAAAATGAAGAATCAATAAATGGAGGAACTGCCCTTGCTGAAGAGAAAGCGATTGAATCTATCCCTTCCTCCGCTGCGCGAAAAGCTGCACTCACAGTCCCAGAATAAAAAACATCAGTACCAACATTTGCTCCATGATTTATACCCGAAAGGACAAGGTCAAAATCTACATCATGAAAAAATCCTTTTAAAGCTGCAAATACACAATCAACAGGAAAAGCATCCAGGGAATACTTTTGTTTATTCAGTCTTTCAAAATAAATTCTTTTATGGAAACTCATTGAGTGAGCTGAGCATGATCTATTGCCATTAGGAGCAACAGTATATATATCTCCAAGGGGTTTTATAGTTTCTTCAAGAAAATTTATCCCTTCAGCAAATATACCATCATCATTTGTTAATAAAATTTTCATTATCATCCAATTTTAATTTTAGCTATTTATAGAAATTCCCGAAAATAAATAAAAGAAAATGCCGGAAAAGGGATTTGAACCCTTACAAGCTGTGAAGCTCGCGAGATTTTGAGTCTCGTGCGTCTACCAATTCCGCCATTCCGGCTCTTTAAAATTGTACGCTCATATTTGCTTTTGTCAATATTTGTTCTATTATTATTGTATAAAGCAAATTAATTTTGGTTCATCCGGCAAAGTATCTTCTCACTCTTCGTTAGTTTTCAAGACCTTGCTATACAAATATTGCTTTAATGTTAAAATAATATTAAAAATTTCATAAAAAACTAAAATTCTTGAAAAATAGGAAAAATATGACTCAAAAAATACGTTATATTTCATCAATTTTTTTAGCATTAATCCTGTTATCAATAGTTAGTCAGAATATTTTTGCTCAGTTTTCATTATCTTTAGGATATAGTTATGTTAATATATATTCGATTATAGAAACCAATTACCTTCCTTCTATCGGTCTTAATTATCTTTTTTCTTCAAATATATTTAATTTCAGTTTTAAAAATTTATTTTTCTATTCATTAGACAATTATTTTCTTGATTATCTCAGTACCTTTATATCATATACAAAAAATGATAATATCTTTTCTCTTTATTTTTTATATGAAGCTTTTGATTTTATCTTAATAAATGATGATTATTATCCAGGAAATATATTTTTCTCTCAAATTAAATATGCAAACTCAAAGAAAAATATTTTTTCAATAGAGGGATATTTTCAATATTATCAACTTATTAATGCACCAATTGACTCCCCTCTTTCTTTTGAAATAGATACAAAATATATTGTCCCTTTTTCAAAACATTTTTATACAGCATCGCTTTTATTAGACTATCAAACAGATGATACATTTTCTTCATCTTTACTTAATGCTGAGTTATCCAATCTGTTTACATTTTTTCCAGCTTTAGGTGAAAGTCTAAAGCCTGAAATAACTTTTATTGGTGGGTACTCTTATAATGACACTAACGGTAATTATGTTGGCATAAGAATTTCAAATATTTTTTCCTCGGCTTTCGTAACTACAAGCACATTCTCTACACAGCTTTTGATTGAATATAAAAATTATTTAACATCAGTTCTCCCTGATGATAAAGACATCTTGAATATCACAGAAAAGATATCATTAGCTTCTTCTATCTCAAATGACTTTTCTATTATACCGAGTATTATCGTCTCATTTAACTATTTCCCGCAAGTCGCTGTGCCATCTTCAGATAATAGGATAGAGTCCGTTTTACAGGCACTTGCTCTGTATAATTTTAATAAAATTTTATCAATTGATATCCTTGCTAAAGTTAATTATTCGTACTGGGTTTTAAATGAGGCAAAAAATAATCTAAGTCTTGTGCTTGAACTTGTTTTAAAAATAATTCCAGGCGAAACTCTTTTCATTATACTTTTCAATGACATTGATGCAACATTTTCACAAGATTATGAGCTTACAAATATCTATTCTCAGATAAAAATAATATTTTCTTATATCTTTTCTAAGAGTTTTTCGATAAATGCAACCATAAGTTATAAAAATTATATAAATGAAATATTATCAGCATCGAATGAATACTTTTATGTTGATCTGTTCATTACTTTTATTATTTAGAAAGGTTTGCAGTGATTCTGTAAAATTGCTATTTATTCAGAAATTTATTTTTTGTTAGAAAAAATTGTTCATTTTCTTAATGTAATAAAAAAAGTGATAGAATTATAACTTAAAAGAAATAAAAAACGGTTAATTTAGCTTTTATTATAAGAAAAGCTGAAAAATAAAGGATATTTTATACTATGAAATTTAATTTCGTAAAATTTAATAAAATTGTTTCTATTATTTTTGTCCTTATAGTTTTTTTGATCTCATCCGAAAGCCTATTAATAGCTCAAACTTCAAGCCAATTTTATGTTTTTTACACGGAGGGAAAGACTCAATATAAGCTATCAAATTTTGAAACTCCATTTGATCTATTTTATGGTTCACAGATACCTGCTTCTTGCTTATTATCTACTGAAAATAATAGTTTTCTTGAAATTCATTCGGATAATCAGATTATAAGGCTTCTTCCTCAATCAATAATTGAAATAAAAAATGGAAATTTTTTCTTATTAAAGGGGTATATATATATAAACACTTTAAAAGTTTTTCTTGTTGATATAGAAAAAACAAAGGTCGCAATAAATCCTGGAGTAGTTGTTTTAGGTATAGATAAGGTAAAATCACTTTACTTTATTACCGATAGCTCAATAACTCTCAATAATGAAGATATTATACCTTCTAAATCGGAAAGAACTTTTCAACTGATCGATAATAAATTTGTCAAAAGTAAGCAAAAAATTTCTTTGAAAAATCTTGAAAAATTTGACAGTGAGACATCCGATCAGATATATCTTTTAAACAATCTTGTGGATATTTTTCTAGACAGATTCTTTAAGATTGTAGAAAAAAATAACTCATTTATTAAAGTCATCGATGAGTCCACCCTGACACTTGCTAAACAGAAAGAAGAGATAAATGAACTTTTACCCTTACTTGTTGACTCCCATTCTAATATAAAAGATAGACTTATGATATTTTCAAATATCTATCAGACTATAAATGAAAAGCTGGAGCAGTTCAATTTACTAAAGGCTCATTATCTCGAATACTATTTTCAGGTTAAGAATTATATCGAGTACTTCAAAAGACTCATTATTATGGCAAATCAAATAAAAGATCTCGATAATTTTAATGAATTTCCAGATTTTAAATCCAGATCAGATTTTTTTATAGCCTATGGAAAGCTCTCATCTCTTGTCGAAACAGCTCAACTCACATCACAAATCGTTGAATCCACTTATGTGAATATAATAAATCCTCTGAGTCCACCAAATTTATCCTATTTATCTCTTCAAAAATTAAAAAATCAAATAGTATTAGAGTTTGAATCATCTTTGACAGAGAGTTTCAAAGATTTATCTTTAGACATCTTGGCTGTTATAAAGCAGACTCTTTTTATTCAGCTTGATTGCAAATCTCTAATAACCATCAATTTCAATCAGTTAAATGAGATAAAACAAACTCTTGTCTCTGAATATAATGAAGATTTTTCTGTTATAAATCCATTATTTTCCTTTGATGACATAATGTATAAATCTCTTCTTTTGATGCAAGCTGATGAGATCACATCAAATTTTTTTGATAATTATGATAAACTTTCAAAAAATATTGAAGTGTTGAATTATCTTTCTCGTTATTCAGACTTTATAAATCCACAAATTCAGGAAGTTATTAAACAAATTATTGAAATATACCCATCTTATGAAAATAATCTTCTTCTAATCAAACAACTCAATAATGAAATAAAAAAAGATTATGCACGATACCAGAAGCTTCTTTCTTCCTATATCAAAAAATCTGAACTTGCCTACTATCAATCAATATTTATTCAGGAATCAACGAAGTATATCTCTTATATCGAAATAATTCAAAAAGAGTACTACAAAGAAGTTGAAAGTGGAAGTGAAGATCCTTTCCATCTTATGATCTACCTGAATATTCAGAAAAAAATTGTCTCTGTAGTTAAACTGATGAACTCTTTTCTTTCAAGAAAGTTTACGAATATTATCTTCAGCAAGAAGCTAGAATTTGAACAGATAGAAAATTACCTTGCAACTACTGAAAAATCTATAAAGCAAAAATACTCATCAAGTTTTCAAGCTAATACTATTGAAAAAACAACTCAATATCTTATCGTTGCTATCGTAGCAAGTTCTCAAGTTATAAATAACATCCAGCTCTATAGGTCAACTTTGAAGGATTTGCAATTACAAAAAGAAAATCTTCAGAAAAATCTATCTTTTTATACTCTTTCAATAGCAGATAAAGATTCGTTTGATGCAACCACTTTCAATAAAAATCTAACTGTATTTTCAAGTATAGAAAAACTATTGCTTAATCTCGATATACTTTCTCAAAGTTTAGATAAATTTGAAACCGCAGTTGTTGACTTTAATAATTTTATACAGAATTTTTATCTTATCGACATGAAAAAAACAGAGAACATGGAACAATTAAATCAACAAATAGCCATGCTTAAATCAAGATACAACGAATTCATATCGTCACTATTTGCAGTTTCCTCGATAATAAACGATATAGAAGGAAATATTGAATACTTAAGGTTAAATTCAAACAATAGTTCCACACTTGATCTTATATCTGAACTCAGCAAATTGATATATACCTATCAATCCAAAATAGAGATATTAAATAACATCTTTTCTATTATTAATATACTTTTCACTTATGATTAAAATAATATCTTTAGCTAAAAATTCCCACATTATAAAAGTTTAAGAGTAAAGTTTAATTATTTTATAGCTGTTATGTTATAAACAATGATTATACCATGGATAAGTTGCATATTTTTGATAATATTGATATTTTTTTTCCGGAATTATTAATTTTGTGTCATCCAGTTTATCTACTGACTTTGGACTGCGTTATCTTTACAGCGAAGCATATAAAATGCTATAAAGATCATCTTTAGATATTATTCGAGGAAGATTCTGGTAGAAAGGGAAATTGGTTGTATGATCAGCAAGTTTGTAGAGTATTTCTTTAACCACACCAAAGTCCGACAACCTTGAAGGAAGTTTATAATTATCAGCAAGTATTTGAAAATATTCTGGAACTTTTAATGCATTTTCAATTATTGTCCCGGCTTTTGTATCAAGATCGAGACAATTTGCAATCTTTAAAAACTTTTCAGGTGCAACCTGAACAAGAAACTCGGTAATATGTGGAATCAGAGGAACAACTAATGAAAGTTTTGGCACTTTAAGGTATGAATTTATCGATAAAGTCATGGATTGCAGAAGTCCGAAACCGGTTATCCTACCAGCAAACATTAAAAATAGTCCACAAAGGCATATATCTTTTCTAACATCCAGATCATCGGGAAAATCGATTATTCTGGTAAAATTTTTATTAATAGTTTCAATTGTTTTATAAAGCAAAGTATCTGTAAAGATAGTAGCCCTGGATGATAATATAGAATCTATTGCAAATCCAAGCATCTCTATGAGCATAAGTATCAATATACCTTTAGGAATGTCTGCGGTAAGTACAGGATCAAATATAACATAATCAGCGAAAAGCTTCGGATGTTCAAAAATCCTTGAAAATCCGATCTCCTGATCTTTGTAATATATTGAATTAGATAGAGCAAAGTAATCTCGTAAAGTTGTTGGAAGTAAAATAACTGGAATCTTTGTATCCAGTTCTTCTTTATGTTTTAGGTAGTAATAAAAACTTTTTTCTTGAGGTGTAAAAAGACCAACAGCTTTCGCTATGTTCAAGGTTTTCTGCCCGCCCAGACCAATTATAACATCAACTCTTGCTGTTCTTGCCAGAATTGAAATATTTGCAATATCTTCTGATCCTGAATCCTGATTTATTTCATCATAAATAAGAAAATCTATATTAAAAGATTTTAACAATTTTTCTATCTGGCCGACTATTTTATATTCATAAAATATCGACTCGGTAATTACTATAGCCTTGTTTCCATGTTGTTTTATTATATCACCAAGTTTCAGAACTGCATCTATTCCAAATGCTATCTCTCCAGGTATAGAAAAACTTATTATATCACTCATATTTTATCCGCTCGCAGTTTTTTGTATGGATTATATAATTGACTATTGATTTTTATTAGCAAACACCTTGTGCGAAGAATACAAAATCAAGATAATTTATGTTTTTTGAAAAAAATATTAATTAGATTTTTTGAGAAATTAACTATAAAAGAAAAAGTAGATAATCTTGTTAAGCTAAAATTATCTATTGCAGGCAAACCATTTTCCTCATTTTGATAGTTTGCTTTAAAATAGAATTTATCCTGCTTATATTCACGATTTATATCATTTAGCCTCTTTTACATCTACTAAAAGCTGGATAATAACACTATTTAAAGTAACCCTAAAGACTCAGCAATACGTCTCGCTATATCATCAATAAGCTTTTGAGTAATATAATCTGGTTCAGAAATCTGTTTTTTAAGTTCTTCGATTTTTTTAGAATTATCAATCTCAGGACTTTCCTTAATAATTTTAATATATTTTTCTCGAAGAGCCATCTCTTTAGCTTTATCTGAAATTTCGATTGAATCTTTCTTTTCAAGTTTGTCGGTTTTTTTAACTGGCTTTATCTCTTTATTGTTAAATATTTTATCGACACCATTGAGTTTTTCGATTGTCATAACCGAACCTCCAATTCTAATTATATTATCGGAATCTATGCTAATAAATTATACAAGAATTTACTCATAAAACAACATAAATATTTTTTTAGAAACAATCATACAAATAATAATTTTTTTAAAATTTAATTTTCAATATTATCGTTAATTAACCTATTTACTTTATAATTATTGATAATTATTACAAATTCCCCCTTGCATTCTTCACCTATAGCCAGAAGAAGATCACCGACTTTTCCTCTTAGCTTCTGTTCAAATTTTTTTGTAAGTTCTCTTGCAATAAATACAGGTATTTCTTTACCAAAAATATCACATATAAGCTTGAGAGTATTCTTTACTCTAAAGGGGGATTCATAAAAAATTATCAATCCATTGATATTGATTAAATCCTTCAGTACTTTTTTAATTTTTCCATCTTTTCTCGGTAAAAAGCCATAAAATAAAAAAGTATCAGCTGAAAAACCAGAAATACTAAGAGCACAAAGAAAAGCTGATGGTCCAGGAGCTGCGAAAACTTCAATATTGTTATTATAACAGGCATCCACAAGTTTAAATCCAGGATCTGAAATAGTTGGAGTCCCATTATCTGTAATCAAGGCAATATTTATTTCTTTATTTTCTTTTAGAGTCAATATTATCTGATTAATTTTCTTTTCTTCTATCTGACTATAAAAAGAAATCAGTTTGTCAGGTTTTATTTCGTAACTATTTAAAAGTTTAAGTGATTGCCTTGTATCTTCACAAAGAATAATATCGGCATTTCGGAGAATTTCCAGACTTCTTAAAGTAATATCTGAAAGATTTCCTATTGGTGTTGAAACTATGTACAATGGCATTATTCCTACCTTTTATAAGCTAAAATAGGTTTGTAAATTCGTTTTTATTCTTGCAAACCACTATTTAACTTTATGTTCGTAATCATTTTAAGGATTAGATAAGACTTTTATATATTCATTATCAAAATAAAATAGGCTCTTCATAATTTTTCTTTTTATTGCTAAGTCACACAAACTGACTAAGAGCGAGAAGATAGTTTACTGAATAAATCAGAATTAATTTGCTTTTATAAAAAAAATGGAATGTAATAAACTAATAAAATTTATTTTACAATAAAAATTCGAATAAAAAAAGGTGGGGATTACCCCCACCAATTATTTTTTTCTTCTTCCCAGCATCTCAAGTTTGCGTTGTTTCTTTAGTCTTTTTCTTTCAAGTGCTTTTTTTTGAACCTTTCGGTTTTCTGCTGGTTTAACGTAAAATTCTTTTCTCTTCCATTCTCTAAGTATGGATTCTCTTTCGCACTCTCTTTTGAAACGCTTCAATAGAACTTCTATTGAATCATCACCAGAAGAATATACTCTAGCCAAAAAATATCACCTCACCTTAGATCTTTTTTTTAAATTGATACATATTTAACTTTTGTCAATAAAATTAAATTTTTTTGATGCAAAAAATGAAAAAATATAATAAAATCATGAGGGGAAAATTTAAGATTTTTATTTTTTTATTATATATTAGACAATTTGGTCTTCCGTTTTGATAATTATCCTATTTTTTATTATTTTCTTTTTATTAAATAAGTTATTTTTAGATAAATTTCTCTATCTTACGAATTTTATGTTTCCCACATATTTATGTTGTAGCACCGTTTAAAAGTGCAACTATCCAGGATAAAAGATTTTTGTTATATAGGTGATTTATACATAACTTTTTGTGAAAAATATTTTTTTGAAATCATTATTATTCTGCATTGCACAAATTTTTTTTAACTTATGCTATATTCTTAATAATTAAATTAATATAAGAAATTAAGAGGACTTGAGATGATTAATGAACCTTCTTTTTCTGAAAAAATATTACAACTAGCATCTATTATCGGTGAACAATTTCATATTCTGAATCTTTTGAATCTTCTGGAGTTCCCAATTGAAAAGATTAATGAAATTTTAACAGATAGAAAATTTGTTTTGAACTTTGATGAAGTCAATACTTTTGTTTATAAATTTAAAGATAGAAAAAAAAGAGAAGAAATACTAAAAAATCTTAATCCAGAGTATATAAATGAAATAAAATCTTCCTCAGATCAATTTACCTGCGGTGAACTTATTAAAACAACAAAACTTCTATTTGAAAGTGAAAGTAAAAAACTTTCAAAACATCATATACTTGGCATTCTTGTTTCATATGCAAAATACCTTTTTGATAAAAAATTTTATGAACTAAGTTTAAATATTCTTGATTTTATCATTGAATATATAGATAAAACTACTAGAACTTATGAAGAAGCTTTATTTATAAAAGCATCTGTTCATTCACGCCTATATCAGAATAAAGAAGTGATCAGCACATGTGATAAAATAGTTATTTTCCCTGATTTTATTTATAAAAAATACGACCTTCTAGTAGATTTTTACTTTGAGAATGGTGAGCAGGAAAAATCTTTGAATATAATCAATGATTGGAAAACTCTTATTGAAAGAGATAAAACATATCGATTTTTAGAACAAACATTGAAAAGATATGATATATTATACAGGACGGCCCAATATAACAATATCTTAGCAGAAATAAAGGAACTGGAAGAGGGAGAAGTTTCTCTTTGCCTTTCTTTTGGTACAATATATGGAGAATATACAGTTGCTCAATTTTATAGTCTAAAAGGGTTGACTCTTTATGCACAGGAAAATTATCCTAAGGCTCTTGAAGCACTTATTAAATCATCAAACCTATTTAAAAAAAACAACTTTCAACGCAATCTGCTATCAACTTACAATAATATAGCTGAAATTTATAAAATCTATAAAAAGTACGATCAGGCTAATAAAATTTATCAAAAGATTATAGAAACTTCAACCAGATTAGGTGATACTGACGCGCTTGCTGCTGCAACCTGGAATATTGGCGAATCTTACTTTTTTCAGCAAGACTACTCAAATGCCGAAAGTTATTTTTCAAAAGGAGAACAACTTTTCTATGAAGCAGGCACCTATGAAAGGTATGAAAACTATATAAAACTTTTCTGGGTAAAATTATTTATGCTTACGAATCGTAAAGTCTCTGCAAAAACTTTAGTTGATGAGGTTACCATGAGCGCTTATGAAAGAGGTGAGATGAAGGAATATGCTGATTCTCTTCTTTTAAAAGGAGAGCTCATCTCATATGAAGGGGAAGATCCCTCTCATTATTTTGATGAAGCAATATCGATATATAAGAAACTTGGGTTGAAATCTGAACTTATGCAAGCAGAAAAATCAAAACTAAAATTTATGAAATAATTTTACAAAAAATAAAATTGAAAAGAAAATGATAGTGAGAAAAATGAACAAAAAAGCAATTTACTACGATAAAGCTACGAAATTAACTAGAGCTGATTATTTTAAAACATCCTGTTCTTTCCAGACGACGATATTCTATTCTTTAAAAAACCTGGTTCCACTTTCTGTATCTTGAAGGATAACACCTTTTTCAAGTAGAATCTGTCTTATCTCATCTGCTTTTAGAAAATCTTTTGCAGCTCTCGCCTTATCCCGCATTTCGATAAGGTTTTTCTGCTCCTCATTTAAACTTCCTCTTTCAAATCTATTGATTTCAAAACCAAGAACAGCATCAAATATCAATGCAAGAGCATATTTTGTTTCACTTTTTACACTATTATCTTTTAAAAGATTGAAGGCAGAAGCAAGGGCGATTGGTGAATTTAAATCATCTGCAAGGGCATTCCTAAACGAATAATAATGATTTACAGCATTAGTATTTGCAATATATTCAGCATAAAGTTTTTCTGGATCTTCCCTGTATGTTTTCTCTATCATCTCAATTCTATCAGCACACATTTCTTTTATCGTTATAATCTTTTCTTTAAATCCCCAGTAACTGTTCTGACCTCCATGGACAGATTGTGTTGAAAATATCATCTTCTTCCTATAGTGAGCATTAAGACAAATAAACCTGAAGGTTAAAGGTTCAATCTTGTCTTCTATAAGATTTGAAAGTGTTATAAAGTTACCTTTAGATTTTGACATCTTTTCTTCTTTATCTAAAACAAGAAACTCAGAATGCAGCCAGTATTTTACCCAGGATTTTCCTATAGCAGCCTCAGCTTCAGCTATTTCATTTGTGTGATGAACTGGTATATGATCTATACCACCAGTATGAATCTCATATTGTTCTCCAAGGTACTTTATAGACATGGCTGCACATTCAATATGCCATCCAGGGAACCCTTCTCCCCAAGGAGAATCCCAATTTAAAATATGATTTGTAAATTTCGATTTTGTAAACCATAGAACAAAATCGTATGGACTTTTTTTGCTGGAATCGATATCTATCCTTGCACCAGCTTTGAGTTTATCTAAAGATAATCTTGCAAGTTTGCCATAATCTTTCTTTTTCATGACATCAAAATAAAGATTCCCATTTGACATATATGCATAACCGTTTTTTTCAATTCTTTTGATCAAATCGATCATGCAATCTATATTTTCAGTCGCTCTGGATATTATATTAGGTTTTAAAATATTTAGTTTTGCTGTATCTTCAAAAAAAGCTTTTTCATAAAATCGTGCAAGAGAAATTACATCTTCACCTTTCTTTTTAGCTTCTTTTTCAAGTTTATCTTCTCCTTCATCAGCATCAGATTCAAGATGTCCTATATCTGTTATATTCATTTGATGAATAACTTTATAGTTAAAAAATTCCAGTACTCGCCTCAAAAGATCATCAAAAATATATTTTCGTAGATTTCCTATATGAACATAATTATAAACTGTTGGACCACAACAGTACATTCTTGCCTTATTATCTTCAAGTGGTTCAAATATTTCTTTTTTTCCGCTCATGGTGTTATAAAGGTGAACTTCTGGTTTTTTGCCATCAAAACTACTAAAATCAGTCATCTATCCCCCAAAATTTGGTTAAATTATCTGCTTTTTTCAACAATAAAAATCTATATAAAAAATATATAATATTTGAAGATTGGATAAAAAAGTAGAAGATATGGTACTCTTTCTATTCTTTTACTAAATTTATAAATTCTCTCTTTTTTGCAGAGAAGTATTTATTGTTTGAAGAGAAACTTCATCAAGAGCTTTCCCATAGGGAACACCTTCAGCTATTTTTGTTACTTTAAGATCCGGATATTTTTCTTTCATAAGATTTTTTATGTAAATTGAAGTAATTAAACCATCACTGGAGGCCGGGAGAGCAAAGATGATTTCGTCTATCTTTCTTTCATTTATTCTTTTAAATAAGCTATCGATTGTCAGCTCATCGGGAGTTATACCATGTATTGGAGAAATTAATCCTCCCAATATATGATAGTAGCCGCTAAAAAGATTTGAACCACTAAATAAAAGATGATCTTCAATATTTTGTACTATGAGTAATTTTCTTTCTCTATTTTGATCCTGACAGTATTGACATAATTCCCCATTTTCAACAATAAAACCACACTCCTTACATTTAAAAATATTTTTTTCTATTTCAATAAGATCTTTGATAAATACTTCATTTTCCTGTCGATTTCTAGTGAGAACAAATAGAGCCAGTTTTCTGGCATTTTTTTCACCTATTCCTGGAAATTTTCTAAAATCATTTGTAAGTTTATCCAAAAGTGAAATACCCATGTTATGCCTTTAGATTATATTCATTACCGTTATCTATTCTATTTGTATGAATATCTACAAAACACTATTTCTTAAACTGCTTAGATTATTTTTAAATGGATTTTAATAAGTTAAAGTTCTTAAAGTTTGCTTCACTTGCTGAAAAAATTTAAAACATAACTTAAAATGAAACTTAAAAATATTACTTAATAAATGAATTAAATATATCTGGTATATCCAGATCTCCCATTTGCTCCCTTGAGAGTTCTTCAATTTTTTCTTTCTGAGTAGCTAAAAAGTTATTTACAGCTCCAAGAATCATAGCCTGCATCATCTCTTTATCTTTTAAATTCCACAGTTCATCTGATATTGTTACCGAAGTTATATTACCAGAGGCCAGACCTTTAATTATGATAAAATCTCCACCTGCTTTTCCTTCGATTTCTATTGTAGAAAGAGTCTGTTTAAGTTGTTCGCTTTTTGCTTTAATCTTATTAGCCTGTTCAAGTATTTTTTTTAAATCAAACATTTTTATCCTCCTGGTAATAAGTTCCATTAAAATATTTAAATAATTTCTTAAAGGGTTCCGGAATACTAGACTCATTAATCTCTTTATTCAATGATGTGGATATATTATTTGCAAATTTATCTATCCGCTGTTTATTAGATGTCCTGTCTTTTTTAATTTCATTCGCTTTTGGCACTACGAAATCACCCTCTTGAGCAGTTGAGTTTTCTTTTTTATTATCAAGATTTACAATACTAGAATCTTCATTTGCATTTTCTTTTTTCATCTCCGCTTTTTTATTAGTATTTTCAAATTTATCATGCTTTTTATTGTCATAGCTTTCCTGTTGGAATCTTGATTTTATTGTGGTTATAGTTGCATCATAATTCAAATTATCAGATTTAGCATCTTCCTTATTCTGGCTTTTTATTGGCAAAATAGCCTCGTTTGAAGGTTCTGTATTCTCATTTTCTCCTTGTGATGAAACTCTATCGATCATATTATCTATTGTTATCTTGGAATCCAGTATATCTTTAAGCTCTGATGATATACTTATATTTGATTTTTCAGTCTGATTGTTTTCGTTTTTTTTATCTAAATCATTATCTTTCTTTTGAGCTTTTAAATATTCCTCTTTATCTTCAGGGCTTTTATTAGTAAATCGCGAATCGTTATGCATCTTTTTACTACTATCTGAAACCTGTTCAATATTTTTTTCTTCTTTATTCAGCCCTGGTTCTGCTTTATCTATTTGCGTAGGTTGATTTGATTTGATAATTTTTTCATCATATATGGGAACCTTTTTTAAGATTATCTCATCTGGCTTCTTTTCTATCATATTAAAGTTGCTGGAGATAGAGCTCATAGCTTTATTTGCAGCATTTAGTATATCACTTGCACTTGTATATAAATCTTCAAATGAAAAACTGACAAGAAGGTTTTCAAATGCATAAAAAGGATTTGACCATGAGGAGATTGATTTTTGAAACTCAATAAGCTTTCTGGCCATAATTACAAGTTTTTTAGTGGTAAATTTATCTTTTAAGCTGGAAAGTTCATCGTAATCAGTAAAAGCTTGATTTAAAATATTAATATCTTCTATTCCATTTTTTAGCAATGTTAAAACTCTGACAAACTCCAGGATCTGACTTGAAATATTTTCTATGCTTAGACCTTGATAATATAGTTCTGAACATATAGAATAAATTCCTGAAATATCTTTAGAAGAAATTTGTTCGATAATTTTTTTTATATAATCAAATGAATATATGCCTAAAAGGTAGTTAATACTTTCTGTTTTTATCTGCCTATCATCATAAGCTATGACTTGAGATAATATTGACAAAGCATCACGCATGGAACCATTTCCATATTTCGCAATAAGTGCTGGTGCTTCGTTATCATATTTTATGCTATAAAAATCCAGTATTTTGATAATCTGAGACACTATATCTGTTATCTTAAATAGTGTAAACTGGTATTGCTGGCATCTTGAACGTATTGTGGGTAAAACTTTATGTATCTCCGTTGTCGCAAAAATAAATATGACATGCTCAGGTGGTTCCTCAAGTGTTTTTAAAAGAGCATTAAAAGCTTCTTTAGTTAACATATGCACTTCATCTATTATATAGATCTTAAATTTTGATTTAACAGGTGCATATACCAGGGTACTCTGCAAATTTCTGATTTCATCTATACCTCTATTCGAAGCTCCATCAATCTCTATGACATCTTGAGATATTCCGCTGGAAATCTCCATACAGTTCTCACATTTTAAGCATGGTTTTTCGGTATTATCATCTGTGCAATTTAACATCTTGGCAAGAATCCTTGCAGCTGAAGTCTTCCCAACTCCCCTTGGACCATAAAAAAGATAAGCGTGATGGATCTTCCCACTTTTAACAGAGTTTATAAGTGGAACAGTAACTTGAGGTTGACCAATAAATTCATTGAAATTTTGAGGTCTAAATTTTAGAGTTATAATATCTTTTGTTGAAAAATTGTTGCTTTTCTCTTCTTTTTCCATCTTTTAAATCTTGGATTTAATTGTTGCTTGAATTTGATTAAATTATATTCGCAAAATGAATCAATCTCTTTAGGAATTTTATAAGATATTGTGCATTATTTTTAAAAAAAAGCTTCTAATAAATATAAAAAAAATAAACTGCAATCTACCATTACCTAACCGCATTTTTGCTATCTACTGTTGCTTCCGCTAGGACCTGGCAGAGTTCAATAGCTCAAATACGCAAGGATGGCAGATTGCAGTATCGGAAGGGAGGGGATTTGAACCCCTGGTACAGTTTAACCCGTACACACGCTTTCCAAGCGTGCACCATCAGCCTCTCGGTCACCCTTCCTTAAAATTTAGCTCTTCTGCCACAAAAATACCGTTAATTAGTGCTCTCCACTGGTTTTCATTTACTAAATAAAATCATTTTTGCAAACTTATAATTTCCTTAAGCAATTTTCAACTATCACTCTATAAAAGTCTTAATCCAGAACTTCCGACTATACCCTTGTAGCTTAATATTGTATTAAAAATTTTATTTCCGGACTATTAACTTTAGGCTTTGAACTTTGGTCTATTATAAACAGTGAAAAGCGAAAAAATATTAACATTACTTCAAATTCAGTCAAGTTTTATGATTCGATTTTATAGAATCTTGATTTAAAATAGTTTTTTAAAGCTAAAATTATTACTACTAACTCAAGACTGGCTATAACTAAAAGGATAAAAAGACCAGCGCAAAATATGTAATCGGTCCTTATTGTGCCATTTGCTAAAAACAAAGTTCTTCGCATTAGAGTATAAAAAATATTATTGGAATCATAAGGCATTTTTGTAAATTTAGCAAATATCTTAGTAGGTATATCTGCTAAAAATATCTTCATCTGAAAAAAGAATAGGACACTAAACAAAAGACCAATCAATATTGAATAGACTGCGTTCATGTTTTGTTTTACAGCCTGTACCGGATTTTCCCAGGAAAGTTTTGGATTTAATAGGTCGATAGAAATAGAGATCAGGTGAAAAATAAAGGAGAATAACAATGACACCAGGGCAGAAAATAGCAATAGTTCGATCTTCGGGAAAATAAAATAAAGTGGGATGTTTATTACAAGTATACAAATAAAAGAAAAGAAGAGAGCATGGGATATTTTGCCTTTGAAGTATTGCAATGGATTAATAGGTAAAGATTTTATTATCGAAAAGCTTTTCCCTTCCCTGGAAATAGAGGTAGAGGATATACTGGCAAAACTACTCAAAATAAACGAGGCAAGTACTGAGATATAAATGTAATAAATCTCTGGCATCTGTTTAAGTGATGATAAAACGTTATCCAGACCTTTTGAGGTATTGAGCTGAACAAAGATTGAAAGACCTATAATAAGAGGTAAAAGTAAAATTACAAAAGGACCATTTAGGAAAAAAGATGGTTCACGAAAGATGGATAAGTTTTCCTTTTTAAAAATAGTCAGATAAATTGGTTTTTGTTTATAATTGCTATTTCTTTTTAAGTTAAATGAAGTCTTTCTTGATCTATTTGTCATTGTCAAAATTGATACATACATCCTGCTAAATAAAACAACTATTATATAAAAAATAAATGTAACTAACAGTATAGAAAAGATTAAATAAAGATACCTAAAAAGACCAAAACTTCCACTGGCTAATCTTGCAAGGAATACAATAAAAAATATTATTGGAGATAGTATGGATTTTGATAAACTATAAGTAATACTGGCAATGGATACTGCAAAATTGTTAAGCATGGAAGGATCTGAAATGTTTTGCATAATATTTTGTTGAAAAATATTATACCCGATTACCAGTGGGAGAATTATAAATATTGATAAATAAGCCATTGTATCTTTGTTCTTTAAAAACTTGAACAGCCTTATCAAAAGTAGAGAAATAGGTATAGAGATCATAACAGCAAATAAATTTAAACAAACACTGATGATTAGATATATAATATAATAATCGAAACTTACTTTAAAATGGAAACCATAGACAGATAGGGTTATAATAGAAAGTAGCATACTGTATATTGTATTTACCAGAGTAAGATATATGACCTTACTTGCAAAAAATGTAGTACTTTTTATCGGTAATGTTAAAAAATATTCCTCTGTGCCTGATAAGGATAGATAGCTTGATATTGAAAGAAATGTAAAAAGAAAAGAGATAAGAAAAATCATTATAAAAAAGAAAGAAATTATAAGGACAATATATTCATCAAATCTTACACTCTGGCCATCGATTTGAATATCAGCTTTATCATTCAAAGATAGATACTTGAAGATACTGTTACATAAAACTCCCCAGCTACCTCCTATAACAAGAAAAGCATAGATCAAAAGACAAATCATTAAAATTCGTGAAATAACTTTCTTTGAATTTTTTGTTTTATTATTTTTATTTGAAAATAATCCTTCAAACTGGACATGTAAAAGTTGCTTCAAGTTAAAGCCGATAAGTTTAAATATTGTTTTATCCATCAACTAACTCCAGAAAAAGTTGTTCAAGAGAATTTTCCTGATTTTTAGCCTCTTTAACTTCTTCTATCGTACCTTCAAATAGAAGACACCCTTTGTTAATTATGGCTATCTTATCACAGAGTTGCTCTGCAATCTCAAGAATATGAGTTGAAAAAAATACACATCCTCCATCTTTAGCCCTCTGTTGCATTTCTGTTTTCAGTGCATGAGCAATAATAGGATCAAGGCCAACTATTGGTTCATCAAGTATCCAGTTTTGGGGATCGTTAAGTAATGATGCTATAAGCATAAGCTTTTGTTTCATCCCTCTTGAATATGTAGTGATGTATTGGTTCAAATTATCTTTTAAATCAAATAACTCACTATATTTTTCTATTCTCTCTTTTCTTTTTTCTTTTGAAACTCTGTATATATCGGCAATAAAATTGAGGTACTCCAGGCCTTTTAGACGCCAGACTATATCCGAGTTATCCGGGACATAACCAAAATTCATCTTCGCATTTAATGGTTCTTTTTTAATAGAATATCCATCGACAATAATATCTCCTTCATCAGCTGATATTATACCTGTAATCATTTTTATAGTAGTAGTTTTACCTGCACCATTAGGCCCTAAAAATCCAAAAATCATTGAGTTGCCGATTTTAAGATTTAGTCTATCGACAGCTTTTTTCCCCTTTTCGTAAGATTTACTGGTATCAATAATCTCTATCATGGTAATCCCCTATAAAAGTTAATAGAATTGGGTCTTCTTTATTTAGTGGATAAAAATAAAAACTAAATAATTAAAGAAAGTGGAAATCTTGCCTCTTTTTACATATTTAAATAAAAATATAGAAAGAAGGTAAAGATGACTACTATCAATCCGTAGCATTAACTTAACATTATATTTCCCTTTTTCAATGGATAAAAATTATAAAGTAAAATTTATAATTTTCTAACTTTTGCCAATGTGAATCCTTCAAAAAACTCTGAAGGTAGTAATCTGTATATGCTAATTTTTCTTGAATTTAAAATTAATTTTTCAATCTGAATATTTGGTAACCTATTTAAAAGAGGATGCACATCTGTATCTTCGATAGAAAAATATTCGGCTAAATTTTGAAAGATTTCCTCATTTTCCTTTTTATTTAAAGTGCATGTCGAATAAACAAAAGTTCCCCCTTTCTTAAGAGTTCTGAGAGCACTCACTGCAAGTTTCAATTGCAAACTTTGACTATTCTCAACAAGTTTTTTTGACCAGGCACTGATGGAATGTTCATCTTTAATTTGAAACCTTCCCTCAGCCGAACATGGTGCATCAAGTAAGACTTTGTCAAAAAAATCTTCATAATCTTTATACAAAATTTCACCTCTTTTATTTATACATTCAACCTTTGCTCCTGAAGTTTCAATATTGTATAATAACCTTTGATACCTTATCTTATCAAGTTCATTTGCATAGATCTTTGCCTTATTTTTTGAAAGACTACACATCAATGTTGTTTTCCCACCAGGTGCAGCTGTCATATCGAGTATTTTTTCATCTTCGTGTGGATCCATAAGATACGCAGGGACCATGCTGGAAAAACTCTGCAGATATATGTATCCTTTTTTAACTACATCAAGGCGTAAAGCGTGTTGTTCTGTTAAATTATATGAAAAATATGAATTAGGGATATAAGATGATTTCTTATAATTTATGTTTTCTTTTTTTAACTCATTTATTAGAAAATCACTATCCCCTTTTAAAAGATTTAATCTGAATGTAGTAGGCCTTTTTTTTGAAAATCCTGAAAATATTTTTTGAACTACATCTGGGCTGAGTTGCTTTGAAATAAACTCATAATACTCGTTAAATTTTTTTTCCATAAGATATTTCTTGCTTTAATCTTAATAAAACAAATCCAGCAATGAGCAGAAGATTTAGTAAGGATATACTTGCAGCTTTTGTTTCTGTTGAATAGTTGGCCACAATATATTTTTCAAACGTTTTCCCTATAGATTCAAGTTCAACTGGACTAACATTTTCTATAGTATCATTATATGTATGATAGTTAGTCTCTGGAAATTGATTGAAACTATAGGCAGAAGTTCCACAGAGGTTAAAAAAATAATGATCTGTATCCTCGCTCATACTATCTACCGATAGATACTTCCCCTCTTGAGAAAAAAAGTCCTTTATTTGTTTAGAAACTTTAGTCATTTTCGAAGAAAAATTGGTTTCATAATAAAGTAAAGATAAAACGGATTTCTCACTTGCTCCGATCATATCAAAGTTAAATATTTCTGTTTTATCAAGAGGAAATAGAGGATATAAAGAATAAAAATGAGATCCAACAAGTCCATTTTCTTCTGCGTTAAAAAGTATAATTACGAGGTTAGCATCAAGAACTTTTAGAGACAGAACTCGAGCCATTTCCAGAACAAAACCAACACCTGATCCGTTGTCTAAAGCTCCAGGAAAAAACTTGCCAGAAGGATCTTTGCCTAAATGATCTATATGAGCCGTTAAAGTAAGGTATTTGCTCTCTATATCCTTTTTAATACTTGAAGAGTTTGACATTTTTATGGCGATAAGATTTTCAGTTTGTACCTTTTTAAATATTAAAGGAACAGATATCTTTAGTTTATAACCTGAGCCATTTTTATTGTCTTTGTCTAATTTTATCAAAAAGTCATATACAGACTCTGTTACCCCAATCTTGATCAATTTTAATCCATCTTTAATATATTTTTCTTTCGATTCACCAACATAACCTGAGGCTTTTTTAACATTTTCTGAAGAAACTGGAAATATTAAAACCTTAACACCAGCATTGATATATATTTTATCTTCAAAAGGGTAGCCTAGATAATTGTTATTAACAACTACAATTTTATCCTTAAACTTTTTTCCTATAGCAGATTCAACATTTTCCTTATCAACAATAAAATTTGAAACAAATTCACCCCCTGAGGCATAGCCATCAATATACTCTTTAAAATCCTTTCTGTGATAGTATATTTTAACAGTTGAACCATCCTCTTTTAGAAGTTCGAAAACAGGAGTATCTGTAAGTTCTGGTACTAAAGCTTCAAAACTCTGATGATAAAAAGTAAAACCAGTATTCTTTGAGATTTGTCCCTCAGTATATCTTAAAGCTTTAATATTTCCAGTGGTCCCGGGTTTTCTACCATCATACTCTGCAGAAGACAATTCTTTAGCTATAGAGTATGCATTTGAGCCACTAAAATTTAACGAATCATTGATAAAACCAAGATTTAGTATAAATAATACAGTTATTAAAGTTAATAAAAGTGTAAGAAAAAAGTTTTTTTTATTCATATCTTACCTTTAATCTAAAAAAGCTCAATTTTATGCTTAAGTACTCATGATCCTTTATTACATCTAAAGCTTAAGAAAAAATCAAAAATAACTATAAACGAGACAAAACCATTAAGATAAAGGATTTTCAGGCTTGTGTTTCCCTTTTGTCATGTTTAACATAATCGATGTTAACTACATCAGATGAGAACGCAATCTTCTTCTCTTCGATTTTACGAAGTATTTCAAGGTTTATATCATGCTGAATATTGACAAATTCTATAAAATCTGGAGCCAAAATATAGTAAACAACATAAAACAAAGCTACCTGATTGGATATATCTGCAAGGTTGCATCTTTCAAACTCTATCTTTTCGCGATTTTTTAGTATTGAACTAATCACTTCATTGACTTCACCTATCTTTTCATACCCATTTGAAGTTGTAAATTTAAGCTTTAGGACAACTCTTCTTTTAACAATCTGCTTGAAATTTCGAAGTTTTATAGATGTTAATGAAGAATTTGGAATAACAACAAGTTCACCATCAATGGAGCGCAATCTGGTAGATTTCAGCCCTATATGCTCAACTTTGCCTGTAAAGTCTTCAATACTAATAAAATCGTCTATCTCAAAAGGTTTATCAAGAATAATCGATGCATAACTAAAAAGATCAGAGAATAAACTCTGTGCAGCAAGTGCTATAATAATACCACTGATACCAAGCCCGGCAAGCAAGTTGGTAATCTTTAATCCAAATTGATTTAAAATTATGATTATCCCAATAAGCCATATTAGTAGCCTGAGTATAAAGCTTATTGTATTTATATTTTTTTTTGTCAAATTTGACGAGATATGTTCCAAAAATCGAGCCTGTATGATGAAATCGACAATTGATATACAAAATTGAATCAATGATAAAATTATTGCCGTCAAAAAAATATAGTTAAAATAACTGGCTATTTCAAGATTATAGATCAAGGGATAGATAATAAAATAAAGAAGAAGAATAATAAAAACCGGAATCATTTTTTTTTGAACTTTTAAGAAGAGTTTCTTAGCTTCTTCTTTGTAACTACTTGTGATTTTTCTTCTTTTTAAATATGTATTTAAAATTTTATATATTATAAATCTGAATAAAAAGAAAATTATGACTGTTACAAGTAATAATAAAATAGGAATAAAATAATGAACCATGTTATCACTGATATTGAATAGATCTTTGATAAAAGATTCTAAAGAACCCATCATTTTTTTTGTCTACCTGATTTTTTTTTAACTTTCAGATTTTTTTTAACTTTGAATTTTCAATTATGGCCACAATTTTATAAAATGTTTCTGCATATAATTATGCTTAAAATTTTGCTTATATGAGTGGATAACAAAAAAATCTCTTGATAAAACAAAAAATATATAGAATACAAATATTATGGATAAATAAATGAAGGATAAATATCGTATGCTCTAATCTAATTTTTCATCATCTTCAGGAGTGAACTCAATATCATCGAAGTCATCATCAGAATCACACTCACCTTCACAGTTGCAATCACAATCATGTTCATGTGAATGTGAATGACCATGTTCAATCTCTTCAGCTGTAGCTTCTCTCACATCAAGAACCTGAACATCAAAATCAAGAGATTCCCCTGCAAGAGGATGATTCCCATCCAGTTTCACTTCAGTATCGGTGATATCCAGAATTGTAACAATATGGTAGCCATCTTCAGCTTGAAGTTGAAGCTGCATACCTTTTTCTATCGGCTCATCACCAAGATATGAGCGATCGATGGTAAAAATTAAAGATTCATCACGAACACCGTAAGCATCCTCAGGGTCAACATGAACTGAGAATTTTGCATCCTTCTCTTTTCCTTCAAGTGCAACTTCAAGACCCGAGATAATCTGGTGACAACCATGTAAATAGCTGAAAGGAGCTGAAGCATCGGATTGATCAAGAACTTCTCCTGCTGCATTCTTTACAGTATAGGAAAAACTAACGACTTTGTTTTCTGAAATTTTCATATAAAATCCTTATGTTATATCTTTCATTGCTGGATACGTAAAATATTATGATAGTAGCTCTAATTTTAAGCAAATCAACTTAAATCGCTCTTCACTTTTTATAATAACCTAAAGTCATAAGTCTAAAGTAAAGGAAAAAATCTAAATTTTCCTTTATTTGTAGATACTTTATTTGCATAATTTATACAAATAAATCGAAGAACCATTTTAATGATAAGTTTAAAATTAATAAGATCATTTTCTTATGCGGGTTAAAAGCATAGTTTATGAACAGCAATGCCTTTTGAAAATATACTAATAATAATAAGAAAAGTAAAGAAAAAGATATGGCAAAAAGATGAATTTAAATTGATTTGTTTAAAATTATTATTCTGAACTCGATGTCTCACCAGTTTCTTCAGTTTCTTCAATAATGTACGAGGTACACCATCCTGGATTATCCTCATACAGGGCAGCAACGTTCCATAGATACTGAGATATATTCTTATCCATTACAACTTCTTTTTCTATCTTTTTCACAAGTTTTGTCCCTGAATAATACTCAAATATGATATTTTTTTTATGCCAATCTACAACAATCTGACCAGGTACTCCTTTTGGATATTTTAATACCGGTTCAGAGTAGACCAATTTACCAGATAAATTTTTGGAAATATTATTCACAAGTGTTATAAAAGGACTTTGAGGAACAGCTCCTTTTATATGACAGGTATAGACGGCTTCAATCGTCGTTCCATCAGCAGCTACAAATCTTTCATTTATTATATGTACAGTATGTCCTTTCCCAAAATTGGCAAGTAGTAAAATAATCCCTATATATAATATTACAAGGAATATTCGTACTAATGTTCTTTTCAAGGTTGTTTTCGAAGCATTTATGTTGGCCTGGCTCATATTAAAACTCCTTCAATTCCATAAACAAAGCTATATTTTTATTCTTTTAATAATACTAAAATAGCTTTCTATAATTGTAATTTCCATTTTCCAATTTACTTTGCAGATGTTTGTTGCTCTCTTAAAGCCTGTCTTAATCTTTCCTTCTCTTTTTGTCTTTTCCAGGAATAGAGAACAAGAGCTATAGCTATTATGCCATAAGATACAAATACTCTAAAATATTCACCAACCATGGCATTTCCAATAATATTTTTCCCAGCCATTGGAGATACTATAAACATAAGATGAAAGAGTATTACTCCGACAAATACATTACTAATATTTGCTGTACTTACGGTTGCTCCTCCAACCAGCAAAGATGCGGCAGCAAACTGCCCGGTCATATCGTGGCTGTTATATGTAGAAAGAGTACCAACATTCTGCAAAAATATAATCTGTCCAATACCCGCAAGAACTGTAGACAGAACTATTGAAAGAAGTCTAGTTCTATCAGAAGCTATACCTGCTGACTCGGAAATATTTCTATCCTGGCCAACAGCTCTCATATCCTGTCCAAGTTTTGTCTTTTTAAACCACACAATAAACAAACAGAATATTGCAATAAGAATAAATGTCCCAACCTGAATTCTTATACCTGGTGAAGTTGAGGTTTTAAAAAGAGTCAATGGTATAAAATCATCAAGACATTGCCTTATCCCCTGAAGATTGACAGCATTTCTTATACCATAACCGCGTGAAAGAACTAAAAGTTTATTCTTAATAGGTATAACTGAACCCATAACATATAAGACTATAAATTGATAAAATCCATTCATAAAAAAGCCAAGGATCATCGAGGTGACCATCTCCCTTCCTTTAGCTCTATTTAATATATAACCGCACAGGTACCCTAAAACAACAGAAAGTGGAATGGATATTAATATTGCAAGAAAAAAACCTGATAACCCTACAACACTCCAATCAGTTATTAAGATAAGTGCAATCTGCCCGGCCATTGCTCCAATAACCATGGCAAAGTTTATACCCATACCTGCCATAATTGGCAAAAGCAAGGATAATACGAGAAATGAGTTTCTTGCTACCCTCGTAAAAAGTTCGTTTACAAGATACATAACACTAAAATGGGATGCAGGAATAGTAAAGACCAAAAATACAACGAACATTATAGGAACCGGGTAGGTAGAGATGAATTTTACAATAAATTTTCCAAGCTCTTTTAATCTTTTATTCGAATTTTTATTACTCATGATCTCACCTTTGTTTTTCTAGTTAATGCGTAAAGAATCATTCCCATAGATATTATTATTCTGAAAATCTCAGACATATCAGTCTTAAGTGCACTATTGATAACTGAAGGTGCCATGGTTAAAATACCCTGAAATAAAAAAGTACCTATAATAACGTTACCAATGTTAGCCTTATGTACCGATGCCCCACCGAGAAGTATTGCGGCAACTGCAGGAAAACCCATATACTGAGGTCCATTATATATCTGAATAAATCCGTAACTTTGCTGATATATAATAATCCCTATTCCACCAAGAACAGTTGAAAGAACAACAGAAAGAGTTCTCGATGCATCTACATTAACTCCTGATGCCCTGGCAAAGTCAGGATTTGAGCCAACTGCTGTCATTGCAGTACCTGTTTTTGTGTGGAAAAAAGCCCATATAAAGAAACACATTATAGCAAAGAAAATGTACATCCCTGTAGGGAAATAAAAATCGGAACCAATTCTAAAGGAAAGTATGTCTGACAGTGTATTTTGCCAGAATTGATCAACTGATATTGTTGTTCTGAGACCTTTTCCTGCAAACCCCCACACCATTACAGGACTTCTAAACGGAAGTAAAAGCCACAGCATACAAAAAAGAGATACAGATGAAAACCCAACATAAGTTGCAATCATCATCTCATCACCTTTTACCCTGTTTAAAAGTAACCCATAACCATAACCAAAAAGCAAAGAAAATGGGAGAGACATAAGTATTGCACCAAACAAGCCGAGTAAACCGGTCATTTTAAACTCTATACTCAGAAGTGCTCCCAGGATTCCAGCTAAAAAGCCAAGAGGAAGACCAAAATTCAAACCACACCCTGATTGCACCATGGGAACCAGTGCTAAAACCATTATTGCATTCATTCCAACTCTGACAAGAGTATCGGAAATAGATCTACTAAGACTTAACTTAACAAAAGGAGCACAGATAAAAAGAACCAACAAAAAAATAGCTATAATGATCCTTGGCCAACCAGCTGCATCAATAAATCTTTTGATTGGAGACACTTTTGGTGTTATAACAACATCACATTTCTCCTCATTTACATCCTGTAAAATCTTTTGTTCTTTATTCTTCATATTTTCATCCTAATTTATTCAAGTTAATCATCTATTTTTAAACATTATCTTTACTACTTCCAACCATAAGAAAACCAAAATCTTCCAAAGAAGCATCCGGGGTTAAAATACCTGATATTTTTCCTTCATCAACTATTGCAATACGATCACATACAGATCTCAGTTCTTCAAGCTCAGATGAGATCATGACAATTGTTGTACCATGTTCTCTATTGTATTCACGAATAGTATCAAGGACAAGTTTTTTTGCACCAACATCTATCCCCCTTGTAGGCTCTGAGACGAACAAAAGTTTAGGTTCAAGCGCAAAAGCCTTTGCAAGGCATATCTTTTGTTGATTACCACCGGATAATTCTTGAGCGAGCTGACTTGCACTAACGCATTTTATTTCAAACTTTTTGATGTAAAATTCTGCAAGATCGCTAATCGCCTTATCATCTCGCCACTTTATGAGACCACCTAAAAATTTCTTGAGGTATTTTTCCTGTATCTGCATAGCAGTGAAAGCGATATTCCAATCTATTGTCTCTTCAAGTAAAAGCCCTACACCTCTTCTATCTTCTGAGACGAAAGCAAGTCCTTTTGCTATAGTATCTTTAGTCTTTCTTATATCAAGTTTTTTTCCATCAAAAATAACTTTACCACCTGCAGGGAAAAAGCCCATAATACCATTAGGAATCCCGAGTTTTCCCTGACCGGCTAATCCACCAAAACCAAGTATTTCCCCTTCATACACTTCAAATGACACATCACGAACAAGCTCACCTGGCATATCAACCCATAGGTTTTCAACACTGAGAATGACTTTACCACCAGTTTTATCCTTCCTGGCAGTCTGCTTTTTTTCATCAACAGTATGTCCAACCATCCACTCAACTACCTGCCGCATATTTGTTTTTTTAGTCTCGGTTTCAGTTATAAGCTTTCCATCTCTAAGAACAACTATTTTATCAGCAATAGTTAGAACCTCTTGAAGCCTATGACTGATAAATATAATGGCTATCCCCTGTGCTGCAAGTTTTTTTATAGCCTTCAAGAGTATATCTGCTTCAGATTCCGTGAGAACTGCAGTTGGTTCATCGAAAACTAGAATCTTTGTATTTGTTCTTTCAAGCTCTCTAGCTATCTCTGTAAACTGTTTATGACCAACAGGCATTTCACTAACCAGCATATCAAGATCAATATTTACACCAAGAGTATCAATAGCTTGTTTTGCAAGCTGTCTCATTTTTTCATAATCAAGAGTATGCATTTTTTCACCAAAGATATCAACCAGAAAATTATATTTTAATGGCTCTTTATTGAGTAAAATGTTTTCGATTGCTGTAAAACCTGGTAAAAGTGAAAACTCCTGATGAACCATACCGATACCTGCATCTATAGCGTCAAATGGAGTTGAAAAATTAACTTTTTTGCCATCGATAATAATATCTCCCTCATATCCACCGGTTTGAGAAATAACTGGCATCCCGAATAATATGTTCATTAAAGTAGATTTTCCAGCTCCATTTTCACCCACAAGACCCACTATTTCACCCTTTTTTACATCAAACGAAACATCATGAAGTACCTGATTACCAAAAAAAGATTTTGAAATATTCTTAATCTGCAAAAGACTTTCGTTATTCATCAATAACCCCTTTGTGAATGCTGCTTGATACATTCTCTTTTAAAAGAAATGCTTAAATCAAAACAATCTTTATCAATATTACTTAATTTTAGATTTTACTTAAATATAGAACTTTATATTTATATGAAAGAAAATTTGAATATTTATAACTTTTAAAAAATCAAAATAAACCTAATCAATAAATTTAAAAAATAAACTTATTTTTAAATTTTAACAGTATTCTATCTATATCACTTTTATTTTGTTTAAATATTAATAATTGTATTAAATAAATTAAAATAAGAAGGGGGCAAAAGCCCCCTTTGTTATTAAAATAAATTACTTAATGCTGAAGTATTTCTCAGGAACAACTTCTTTAGTCATACCAAGATATCCTTTACCAAATACGTAAGTATCCTGATAAAGAAGAATATGATTCATTTTCTTTTCACCAGTAGCCATATCAACATAATATGAACCGTTCCATTCAGCACCAGGAGTAAACTTCATAAAAGAATCCATAAGATCCTTGAAGCTATCAATCTTAGCAGTACCTTCTATAATTCTCTTTGCAAACTCGCCAAGACCAGCTGTTGTAGTATATCCGTAAGAATAAGCCCATGTTCCCATTCTACCGCTACCACCAGCTGCGATAACTGCATCTTCAACCTTCTTAAGTATAGCTGGCCAGTTACCTTTTTCAGCAGATAGATCAATACCTAAAGCGCCAGGATAACCCATCAAAGGAGAAGGTAAGTCAGCTTCTACAAAATAACCACCAAGTTCAGCAATTCTCTTAAGTAGTGGTTCAGTTTCAGCATCATTTGTACAGAAGAAAGCTGTCTTTGGACCATATTTCTCAAGCCATTGTGGAACATGCTCAAGAATATACTGCTGAGCACCTGGAACCCCAACATCAGTTGTTGGATCTGGAGCAGTTTCAAAAGCAAACTTTAAACCTAAATCATTACAAGCAACTTCCATGATTCTTCTTCGTCTTGAAAGAAGTTCATAGCTCATATGCCTTGGGAAGGAAATATGTACGAAAGTATCTGCACCCATCTTCTTAGCAGCTAATATGATCAAATAACCTCTAGCTACATTATCAGCATTAACAGCAAGATCAGCTGAACTTTCGATAACATTTGGATCCTCATGCGGTTCACCAGCAAAACAAAGAATACCACGATCTGGATATTTTTCCTTTATCTTTCTGAAAGCTTCTGTTGTACCAGGAACAGCCTGGTTAACGATAATAGCCTTCATCAAAGGATCATCAGCAAGACCGACAATTTGAGAAATTGTTGTTTCAAGTTCTGATGTAAAGTTATCAGGGTAAGTAATATGTTTGATTATACCACCCTTATCAGCATCACCATAAAGTTGAATCAAAGCTTCAGCACCTCTAAGGTCATCCTCACTCTGAGAAACTGTGCCTGTAACAATACCGATATGGAACTTAGCTGTCTGAGCTTTTTTCTGACAGCCAAATGCGAATACCAGAAGGACGATCAATACTATAGCAATGATGTTCTTTTTCAAGGTTATCCTCCTATTACTTATATTTCGCTAAATTCTAGCTTGTAACGATAATAAAACATTAGTTAAAATTGTCAATACAACTATTAAATTTTATTTAATAATTTTTTATGTAAGTATCATTTTGTATTTTCAACTAGAATTTTATATTAATTCTAATCTAAAATCTACTATTTACTGTTAGTACTAGATTTATTATTTATTTTTATATCATGAACTTAAAAAAAGGCTGCATTTTTAGTGCAGCCTTTCTCAATATTAAAAACAACATAAAAGTTTCTTTTTTTACTATAAACGTATAGACTAATACATATCCATTCCACCCATACCTGGATTTGGAGCTGGATTTTTATCTTTTTCTGGAATTTCAACTATTGCAGCCTCTGTTGTTAAGAGCATAGCAGCGGCACTTGCTGCATTTTGTAATGCAGATCTAGTAACTTTTGCAGGGTCGATAATACCTCTCTCATACATATCAACCCACTCACCTTCATTTGCATCAAAACCACGACCCCATTTTTCCTCATAGGCTTGTTTTGCTATAATAGCACCTTCATAACCTGCATTCTCAGCAATCATTCGAATAGGTTCTTCAATAGCTGTTTTAACTATCTTAACTCCGATAGCTTCTTCAGGAGAAAGATTTTCTAGTTTATCCAGAACTTTGCTGCAATGAATAAGAGTCATTCCACCACCAGGGACGATACCTTCTTCAATAGCAGCTCTTGTTGCTGAAAGAGCATCTTCAACTCTCGCTTTCTTCTCTTTCATCTCAATTTCGGTAGCAGCACCAACATTGATGACAGCAACGCCACCAGCTAGTTTAGCAAGTCTTTCCTGTAATTTTTCTTTATCATAATCAGAAGTAGAAAGTTCTATCTCTTTTTTGATTGTAGCAATTCGATCTTTTATTTTTTTAGACTCACCATAGCCTTCAACAATAGTTGTATTTTCTTTATCTATCTTTACTCTCTTTGCTCTACCAAGATCCTGTATGGTAGCATTTTCAAGCTTCATCCCTAAATCTTCGGTTATAACTTTACCACCAGTTAATACTGCTATATCCTCCAACATTTCTTTCCTTCGATCACCAAAACCAGGAGCTTTTATAGCAACAGCATTTAAGGTACCTCTAAGTTTGTTAACTATCAAGGTAGCAAGAGCTTCTCCTTCAACATCTTCAGCTATAATAAGTATGGGTTTTCCTGTTTGAGCAACTTGCTCTAAAACATGGATCAGTTCTCTCATTGAAGATATTTTTTTATCATATATAAGAATATATGGATCATCAAGTATTGCAGTCATAGAATCTGGATTTGTAATCATGTAAGAAGATATATAACCTCTATCAAACTGCATACCTTCAACAACTTCAAGATGAGTTTCGATTGTCTTTGATTCTTCAACCGTTATAACACCTTCTTTTCCAACTTTATCCATGGCATCAGCAATAAGCTGTCCGACACTTGTATCATTATTGGCTGATATTGAAGCAACCTGAGCTATTTCTTCTTTTGTCTCTATCTTTCTTGACTTAGATTTGATCTCTTTTACCAGTGCATCAACAGCTTTTTCAATACCACTTTTGATCTTTATAGGATTATTTCCTGCAACAATGTTTTTTATTCCCTCTTTGATGATAGCTTCAGCAATAACTGTTGCAGTAGTTGTTCCATCACCAGCGACATCATTTGTTTTAGTTGCTACTTCTTTAACAAGTTGAGCTCCTAAATTTTCAAAAGGATCTGTCAGTTCTATCTCCTTTGCAATAGTAACTCCATCATTAGTAACTGTAGGAGCACCAAACTTTTTTTCAATAAGAACATTACGACCTTTAGGACCTAAAGTAATCTTTACTGTTTTTGCAAGACTTTCAACGCCAGAAATAACAAGTTTTCGCGCATCTTCACTAAAGAGTATGTCTTTTGCCATAGCTTTAACCTCTTATTAAAATTTATTTATTCAAAATATAATATAACAAAAATTTTATTAATTCGGCAATATTTTTGATAATATTTTTAATAAAATTTTTTATTTCCAGTTATTCAGGACTTTTCAGTTTTCGTTTTCCCGGTCTTAAATGTAAGTAAAACTGCTGCGCAAATGATAAGTATAGAACCTGCGATTATTATAATATTGGGAATAAATTTGAGAAAAATAATCTCATTTATAGAAGTAAAAACAACAGTCATATAAAAAAGAATTGACGTAGAACTAGTTGGTAAGACCGAAAGAGCAAAGTTCCATAAAAGATAGGCAAGAAAAGATTGGAATATTCCCATTTCAAGTATAAGCCATATGTCAATTCTTTGTAGTAAGCTAAACCTCATTGTGAAAAGAAATGGAATACCTGCAACTGCTGAATATAAAAAAACCTGAAATAGTATATTTATCATCATTTTAAATGATATTTCAAGATTTTTGCTCATATAGAATCTTGCTGAAAAATAGGTATATATTCCAAAGGTAATACCTGCTATTACTTCACATATCACTCCCAGATAGAATTCCGAGTTAGATATCGTAAGCCCACCCTTACCTATAACTATTAGAACAAGACCTCCAAAAGATATTATTAGTGAGATTAATTCAGTAATTGAAGGCTTTTTCTTATCGAAGATGATGGCAAATAAAACAACAAAAAAAGGAGAAAGATTTTCCAGGAGCATAACTAAAGTTGCCGGAATATATTTTAATCCAAGATGATAAACTATGGAGTTAGAGAGTAAGCCGATAAGAGATAATGGAAGTAAATATTTCCAGAACTTAAAATATGAAAAATCAAAATTTCTCGTGATAATTAAAAAGAAAAGAAAGAGAACACACCCGATGATCAGTCGAAGTTCCATAACGCCAAGCATGGAAACTCCATCCAGAGCCAGAAATCTCCCTGCTACTCCATGAATTCCCCAGCTAAAAAGTGCAATCCAAAGAGCAACAATTGCTAAAATTCTTGTTTTTTGAAATGATTTTTGTTTATTAAGAGATTTTTCAATGTTTCTACTAATATTTTTTTTCATATAAATATTCTTCTAACAGTATTCTTAATACTCTTAAAGCCAAAGGATAAATAACTTTTTTGCATTTTTGCAGTTGTGATTGTTAAGATATATCACATATTGTTTATAATTGTCTATATTTGATCCACTCCATAACAATAGAAAAAATAGGCAAATCGGTATTTTGTAGTTAATGCTTATACATTAGCAATTGCTCTTGGTACCGGTAGATCTATCATTGTTACAAGACCAGCAGGAGCATCTTTAACTATTGGTATCATATTCACAGCCATTGAAATAGTACCTTTTCCACCTGGTATTTCTGGCTTAATGCTCATTGAAACAAATGGATCACCATATATCTTTATATAATCACCGGTTTCGATGGCTTCAATCTCTGGATGTATCTGTTGAGGATGTATCAATCTGACTTTTTCGGTACCATGTTTATCATAACCAACGCCAATATGCCTGCATCCAGCAACCATTCCAGGTTCAACTTTAACAACAGGAGTTTCTCTATATGTTGTGGAAATAATTGGCTCTCTACTTTGTTCTATCCTGCCAAGCTCCCAGCCCATCGCCTCAAATATCATAGAAATAGACTCGGGAAATCCTACATGCCCAACTATCTTACCAGACTTTAGCCCTTCGTTAAATTGTTCAACTGTAGTTCCTACCCCCTGTGTTTCCATGACAGTTTTTCCAAAAGGAGAAAGATCATTTATTCTTGAGGCTTCTATTCTCTCAACGTCAAGGCATACACCTGTTAAAGAGACTATAAGGGTATCAAGAACAAAACCTGGATTTATTCCAGTCCCAAGGATAGTAACATCATTTTTTTTAGCTATCTCATCAAGCTGCTTTGCAAGCTCAGGTTCCTGTGCCCATGGATAGGACATCTCCTCAGCAATGGTTATGCAGGATATCTTTGCCTCGGCAATCATTTTTATTTCTTTAAAAACAGCCTTTGTAAAAGAGTTTATATTTAAAAGAACAATATCAGCAGCTTTTTCTTTTATCACCAGCGAAGGATCTGTATAGTATGGAACATTTATGTTTCCTAAGCCTATCATTTCTCCGACATCTGCATTTCCCTTTGGCTTTTTGATATCTATTCCTGCAACAAGTTTAAGTTTTGATGGTTTTCGTAGTATAAGTTTAACCATACCACTACCCATACTTCCTAAACCCCATACTATTACACGATACATATTACCTCCTAGATTTAATTTTAATAAATTACCTGGATAAAACAGTTAAGTTTACTTCAATATCTGGTAAAAAAATTAGATAGTTTGAAAGAAAACTGATGTATAAAATTTACAAAATTAAATTTTAATTTCAATGAAATTATTTTACTCATCGCAAAAAATCCTGACATAACAGACAAAAGTGTAACATGGAAAATAATTATAAAAATAGTTAATACTGGTAATAATTAATAATATGTATATATTTATGTTGGGGAATTACCATACTTAATAATTAATAAATAATCGCAAATTAGATAATACAACTTTGGTTCATCCGGCTATGATAATTAATTATGATCTTCGTAATAAGCGAAGAGCGAAAATAAATAATTATATCTATGCATTATTGTTATAAGGATTTATACATTTCTTTTTTAAAATAAGCATGCACTTGTCGGATTAACGAGTATGTATCCATGCTATACAAATTTTGCTCTAGTAATAAAAAGTATGCTAACCGGAAGTAACATAAGTTGTTGCCAGCACAAAAATAAGCCAATTAATTTAGATTATTTTTTGAATATTTATTGAAACGATAACATGAAATATTAATTGCAGGATATTGAAATGGATCTTTTTGTAGTTGATAATATACCTCTTTCAAAAAGAGTCATTCCTTCCACTATAGATGATTTTGTTGGACAGCATCACCTTTTGGCCCCTGGTAAACCCATTAGAACAATGATAGAAACGAGGATTTTGCATTCGATGATTCTTGTTGGGCCTCCAGCATCTGGAAAAACATCCCTGGCTCACCTTATATCCAGACAAATGAATATGATTTTTATTAATGAAAGTGCTTTAACCATTGATTCTGAAAGTTTAAAAAAAATTTTTAGCATTTCATCAAATAAAATTCTATTTATAGATGAATTTCATAGATTAACAAGACCAAAGCAGGATATGCTTTTAGGTCCTCTTGAAAGGGGCGAAATAATAATAATCGGCGCTACCACTGAAAATCCTAATTTTATAATTCAGCCAGCTCTTAGATCGAGGATTTTTACGTTCGAACTTTATCCTCTCACTGATAAAGAAATAAAGAAGATCATATTGAACGCATTAAAGATTGACAAAATCCTCTCTAGCAAAAAAATAACAGTATCAGACGAAGCTCTGGATTTTCTTGTTGAATATACAAAAGATGTTAGAAAATCTCTAAATGCTATTGAAATCTGCATAAACCAGAAAATAAAATCAGAAAATGAATTAAGTGAGATAGTTATAGAAAAGGCTAATATTCAAACATTACTGCAATCTAAAGACACAGGATACTCAATGATAGATGGACATTATGATGTTATCTCAGCATTTATAAAGTCCATAAGAGGTAGTGATCCTGATGCGGCTGTATACTATCTTTCTATAATGCTTGAAAGTGGAGAAGATCCTCTTTTTATAGCAAGAAGGTTAAACATACTGGCATCTGAAGATATTGGTCTTGCCTATCCTGAGGCTTTACCTATCGCTACTAGTGCATATATCGCATGCGAAAAAATAGGCTTACCAGAAGCCAGGATTATTCTTGCAGAAGTAACTGTACTTTTTTCATTGCTGCCAAAAAGCAATACTGCATACGTGGCTCTTGAAAATGCTTCTTCGGATATAAGAAAAAACGGGACAATGCCAGTTCCGGAACATTTAAAAAATATTCACATTGAGTCAGATTTGCAGACTTACCTCTCTAGTAATAATTCAAAAGATTACAAGTATCCTCATGATTTTCCCGATCATTTCATAAATGAAAGCTATCTATCATCAAAAAAAGAATTCTTCCATTTTTCTAATCTTGGTTTTGAAAAACAACTCAAAAAATGGTTTGATTATCTAAGAAAAGATAATGCAAACTCTAACAAAGAGGATCTATAAGATATTAACAGCAAAAAAAAGATGTAGAACCTTAAAAGAGTTAAACAATTAAAATCCAAGCTTTGCTCTATCAAAGTAGATATTTTGAACATCAACAAAAAGACTATTAAGTGGTAACTCTAAAACGACAATGATACCGTCTTTACCATCTTCTGGTGCACCATTTGAAAAAGAAATAAGATAAAATGGAAAATTAAAAATATTAACATTATAACTGGATGAACCAGCTTTCCCTTTGTTTGCAATGAGTTTCACATACTTTTCAAGGGGCATACCAATAGGTTTATGAATAAATATATTTCCAGCATTCCCACCTCTACCTGGATTACCAGCTTTTCCATCTGCCCCTTTTTTACCATTTGGTGCTCCATTGTAGCCTTTTCCACCATATCCACCTTTACCTGGAGAGCCACCATCACCACCATTGCCACCACTGGTATCTATAACAGTAAAATTATTTACAGGTCTTACATAAATCTTTTTCGTTATCTTTTCATATAGAATGAGAAAATAATCTTCATAATAGCCTGTTATATTATCTGCTTTATACATGGCAATATCCATATTTATAGATCTGCCATTCTCCCCATCTCCACCATTGTACCCATCTGTACCATCTTCTCCATCCGTACCAGCAGGTGAACTTTCAGTTCCATCTTTTCCATTATGCCCATCTCTTCCATCAGTTCCATCATAACCATCTTTTCCTTTAAACTCAAAATCTTTAAGATTATACCAATCGACCAGGAATTCAAAGTAGTATTTTTTTTCTGGTTCATAAATTGTAGATAGCTCAATTGTAAAAAGATTACCTTCAGCAAGCGAAAGATAATCGGAAGTAGAGTAACAATAAATTTGGTTAAGAGGATTAACTTCAAAGGTAAATGTACCATTTGGACTACTAAGGATAATATCTTGAGAGAAAGGATGCGTTATCTTTTTGCCATCTTCAAGCAAAATAAAAAACTCCAGAATATAACTTGATTCAGGAACAACCTTATCGACAACTTTTTTATTGAAAAAATTGCAATCAGCAAGATCAATAGAGAAACTTTTGATCCTTTTACCCTTTAGGCTTTGAGGAAAACATGATAAAAAAGAAAAAAATAATATAAAAATAAAAACAAATACAAAAATACGAATAAAATAACTTTTTCTTCTCAAGTATCCCTTCCTGTTATCGATATTTTCATATATATAATAGTGCAAAATTTAAATAAAATTACATTTTTTAGATTTTTTCTCAAAATTATCCAGCAAGTTTATGATTTTCATTTTTACCTAATTAATTTTTTTTATCATAATCTTACACTTTTCTTATAAAATTCAATAAGCTGCTTAAGGGCATCTATTTGCATCTTAAGTTCTTTTCCTATATCTGTGTTTTTTATAAGAATAGGTTCCTTAAAGTCTTTTACAGTTATTCTGTTTGGAACAAGATCCATATCTTTTTCTATTATTATCTTACTATCTAAATAGGGGGCATGTTCCGCTAAAAATAAACCTTTTGAACTATATATTAAAGTATAACCGGCTATGCCAGTCTCTTTTTGATAAGCTTTTGCCATCCCTCCATCTATAACGAGTAGCCTCCCTTCTGCCTTTATTGGATTTTCTCCTTTTTTAACTTTTACAGGCATATGACCATTTATGACTATCCCATTGTTGATATTAAACTCCTGGCAGATTTTTTCAATAACAAGAGGATCATCTCTCAAAGAATAATATGCGTTTTTCTCTTCATTGTGTAATTCTTTTTCTTCTAAAAAATATCTTTCAAATGTAGTCATTTTTTTCTTACCAAAAAGAGGCGAATCTTTACCACTCCATAAAAACCAGAAAATATCCTTACAACGGCCATCTTCATTATAAAAAGAAGCTCTCACTTTATCATCAAGCCAATCAAGAAACTCTCTGCCACTTAATTTAACTTTATTAGTACAGTCAAATTCAAATTTTTGAAATGATCCATCAGATTCCATGGGAATACAGCCATGAAAAAGGAGATTATTGTTGTATGTTAAGTAAAGACTACCTTTTTCAAGCAAAAACTTCGCGTGTTTCTGAAGTTTCTCACTATTTTTAAATGATGCAACAAGTTTCGTTACAGCATCCTGTTCAAGATTATCAAGCAAAAATGGGTTCTGTAAATCTATCGTGGGAAAAAACCTATCATTTAGTTTATATTCATTTCCATTATCATAAAAAACTCCTTTTTGAAAATCAATTCTATCAAGTAAAATCCTATCATCCATCTTATAATCAGGATTCCTTTTCAATAATTGTGCCTCAAGTTTAAATTCTATAACTGATATCGCTTTATGCATTAAAGTTATAAGTCTAAACTCTTTTTCTGAAAAATCTTCCTTTTCAACCTTAGGATAAAAATTTTTGGGATCGTCATTTGAATATTTTTCATAAGCTAATGTTGCAAGAGGGGAGATATCTATGCCATAACCTTCTCTTAGCATATCAATATGGCCATATCTGAGTGATATCCTTATACAGTTTGCTATACAGGCTTCTGAACCCGCAGCTGCACCTATCCATAGTATATCATGGTTTCCCCAAACAAAATCAATATTCTGATAAGTCAATAATCTATCAAGTATTATATCGGCTCCTGGACCTCTATCAAAAATATCACCTAAAATATGAAGTCTATCGATGATCAACTTTCTTATGGTATTTGCAATGGCTATTATGTAGCTTTCTGCTTCACCATTTGCTATAATAGCATTTATAATACTTTCATTGTAAGATTTTTTGTAAGGGTTTGAACTTTGTTCATGCAGGAGTTCTTCAATAATATATGCAAATTCAGCAGGCAAAGATTTTCTGACCTTGGATCGAGTATATTTAGAGGAAACAACCTTGCAAACAGCTATAAGCTGGCATATTTTTTCTTTCAAGTAGTTGGTGTCTATTTTATTCTTATTATATTCTAACTTATCTTCCGGGTAAGAAATAAGAAGTGAAATTTCATTTTTTTCTTCTTCAGTCAGGTTTTCTCCAAAAGTTTCCTCTACCTTCCTTCTAACAACACCAGAGGCTGTTCTTAAGATATGATCAAATGCCTTATACTCACCGTGAATATCAGAAACAAAATGCTCTGTTCCTTTGGGAAGGTTTCTTATTGCTTCAAGATTGATAATCTCTGTTATCGCTGCTTCTATTGTTGGAAACTGTTTTTTAATTATGGATAAAAAGCATTCATTATCAATCATTTCGTCCTCCTCGAATTTTAAACATTTTAATTGCAAAAAAAATCTTCGCTTTTGGCGAAGAGCATAAAAATAATGGAAAATTTGAAAAGAAAACATTTATATCCAAAACATGTAGAACAACTTTAAACATTATGATATAATAAAAAAAGCCGATGAGGGGATTTGAACCCTTGACCCTCTGATTACGAATCAGATGCTCTACCACTGAGCTACATCGGCATAATAAAAAAAGCTCTTCGCTTTTTGCGTGGTTAATAATTATCCTGAAATTATACCAGGTAAAAAAAGGGAATATACCCTTAATCTCGTTTGTGTGGCAAAACCACATGAAGTGAAGAGCAATAAAAAATCGTAAATACAATTTTAATATAAGATCTTATCGATATATAAAAAGAGATTAACTATTTTCTTAATAAATGCTACGAAATAAAGAAAATTTGTCAAGGTAACAATTTAAAATTTTGCCCTTTGTTATTTTCCAAATTAGAATCGTTTTGCCTATTGACATAAGTGAAAAGTTCTATTACTATAATTCTGGTTGGTTTTTCAGATTTTACATAAAAAGTATATGTGCAATTATCCTGTATCTTATTTTATTTTTTTCATCTAAATTTTATTTCTATTGTTTTTTTGTGTATTTATTTTAATATACATTATATATTTAACCCTGTAATTGACTATAAGATTAATAATAATGATTTAAAATTACGCTCTTCTCGTTTTTGTATGGTAGATAATTTACTTTAAAATTATACAAAATAAAAATAGGGGATATCCCCTGAGCTTGTTTGAACTGCTAAACCAAATAAAGAACAAAAGAAAATAGAGACAAATTATAAAGAGGTCTATCATGAAAAAATGTTTCTCAATAGGACTAATCTTTATCTTTTTGATTTTTATATTTTTATCGATGCAAACTGTCGATCAAAATGTCGAGCAAAAAATCCCACCTATATGGGAACTCTACTATAAAGGTGAACTAAATCAAGCCCTTGGACTTGCCATAAGCCTTCTTTCTCAAAGTCCAGAGCATCCAGAGATAAACCTCATTATAGGTAGAATATATGTGGATCTAAAACAGTATTCCTATGCCTTGCCATATCTTGAAAAGGCAGTTAAGAATGATATAAACTTCACAAGGATCAAATCATGGGGTCTTTCCTACCAGGGGATCGCTTTTTATATGACAAATCAAATACCAGAGGCTAAAAGAGTGCTACAATATTGCATAGATCTTAACCTTGACAAGGACTCTGTAAATATAGCAAGAAAAAACCTTGGTATCTTTGGTCTTTCTATATACTTCGAAGAGTGGAGAATTCTCAGTACAAATGTTTTTACCATACAGAAGCAACCAGAAGTAGAGACAGGTATCGAAGACTACCTTGAATCAGCTGAGTCTGCTCTTCCGATAATCACCTCATATGTACCTTATGAAAATAAGAAAAGGCTTCATTTTTTTATATGGCAAACATGGGAAGCCGGACCAATCATAATCAAAGAAAATATCCCATATGAAAACTACAAATATCAAATTGTCCATATTCATTTTAAAGATAATGTCGTTCGAAGTCTTGCTAAAATCATCGCATATAACAGATGGTTTCCACAGGATCCGATTGTTACAAATCTTATACTTGACGGTTTTGGTTTTTTTATGGAAAAAGCAAATATAGATAGACTGCCTGAAGCAAAGGATCAGATTGCTAAGCTCAAGATTACTTCTATAAGCATAAAAACTCTCTGGCAAAACTGGGATACACTTCCCATAGAGGTAAAAGCTCCTCTTTCTGGATCTTTTGTCAAATTCTTAATAGAAAAGGGTGGCAAAGAAAAGTTCAACCTTCTTTTGAAAGATCAACGATATGAAAATGCTAAACAGATATATGGAAGCAAGCAGCTTGATGAAATCATTTCGGAATTTGAAAAGAAGTTATAATTTAGGTTTTCCGGCAAATTAATACTTTATTCTTTCTATAGTTATTAGCAAACTATATTTATTAACAAAGGCAAAACTTATAATTTAAAAAAACAAACTCTTCGCTTTTGTATGTTACTTTTCTTTTATTTATCTACCTTTCTATTGATGGGTAAATATAGATAATAGAATGCCTTGCTCACCTTATACTAGGAATCTTCGTATTTCTTATCTATTGCACAGGCGCAGCTATAAGCGGTTGTCCATGATGCCTGCAAATTAAACCCACCTGTTATACCATCTATATTTAAGGCTTCACCTATCGCATAAAGTGATGGGTATTTTTTAAACTCACAGGTATACTTAAGCTCCTTAAGAGATACTCCTCCAGCATGAACAAACTCTTCAGAATGATTTGCCTTATTGGAAATCTCAAAGGTACAATTTTTAAGTAATTTAACAAGATCTTTTATACTGCTTTTATCAATGCCTGTCGCCTTAATAGCAGGATTAATATTTGACCTTTTTAAAAGATATCCCCAGAGTCTTTCGGGTATAGGATATAGAAAATTTAGATTTCCAATAATTTTACCTGTATTATGAAAATCCCTCGTGAGATTTAAGTAAAGAGTTTGTTCATCAACTTCCTGGATAAAGTCTACATGTAGAATTCCCGAATAATTGTTTTCAAAAAGTTCATAAGCATTCCAGGCACTAAGTTGAAGAATCAATGGACCCGAAACACCATCTTTTGTGAATAAAATAGCTTCATTCACCTTTTTTTCAGGGTTAAACTCAAGATATCCTATAACTTTTTCTACAGTTATTCCAGCAAGATTGAACTTTGCAATCTCCTTTATTTGAAATGGGAAGAGTGATGGGACCTGTTTAACAAGCTCTATTTCAAAATATGATAGCAGATTTGAAATATTACTTGCTCCACCAGTTGCAATAACAAGATCTGTGGAAAAAAGATCGACTAATTCATTTTCTTTTGTTTTAACTTGAATTTTAAATTTCTTATAATTCGGTTCATCTTTTTGATATTTTTCATTTTTTGTTTTTTTTGTGTTAACTAATAGAATTTCTCTTTCATCAAATCCTGTTGGTAATATGCTAATACATTCACCATCAATAATATCGATACAATCTTCATTTATCCTGTTTATAAAATGTTTGACAAGTTCATTTGCATCATTAGAGTATAAAAAAACTTTTCCGCTTTCCTCTATTTTTGTTTTTATTCCATTTTCTTTAAGATAATTTAAAAAATTTTTATAATCGTACCCTTTAAAAAGATGCTTTAGAAACTCAGCTCCTCGTGGATAGTATTTTTTAGCATTATCAACAACTGCATAAAGATTTGTGCAGTTACAGCGTCCACCACCACTTCTTCTAAGTTTATCAAGCATCTTCCCCTTTTCAACGATGCAAATTTTTAGTTCTGATCTTTTTTGTTTCAATTGAATTGAACAAAAGACCCCGGCTGGACCTCCTCCGATAATAATTACATCATAAAAATATTTACCCATTTGATTGTTCAATACTCTCTCACTTAATATTTTTGTTCATCCCTGTTTTTCGTTTATATGCCCATGTTTTTTTATTTTATCTGTTTCATTTCTTTAGTATTAGACTTTTGCTTTTCAACTTTTGATCTTTGTATTTTTGAACTACAACTGTTGCACCTTTTCACGAACTTTCGACTGTATTGATAAAGGTATCTTTCACGGACTTTTGACTTTAGACTCCGGGCTTTCGACCGTAATATATATTTTCTTCTCACTTTTTACAACTATTTGATAAGTTTTTGAAAAAAATAGATTAACCTGTTTTTGATAAGAATCCGATAAAATAGCGAGACCCTTTTCGTCCAGAAACCTGAAAAACCAGTCAAAAACCGTATCATAATATTTTAAATATAAATTAATATTATTACAATCATTCAAATACTCGGTCAGTGGTACCAATAAAGATGAATATGGCTCTTCAGATTTTTTGTAACCATAGTTGTTTGCCTGATAAAGGGGGATTAAGCTCACAGTTTTCAACTGTTTTGATAATGTATCAATCTCAACCTGAATGATAGGAACTGAACGAGTATAATAGTAATTTGGGTGAAATGTTGCGTCTTCTGGGTTTAAGATATTGTAAGCTTGACCAGAGATGAGGTTGCCACAGGAATATAATATAAGTTTCGAATCGTATATTTCAAAAGGCTCAATAACATGCGGGTGGTTCCCCCAGATTATATCTGCACCAGCTTCAATAAGCCTCTTTGCCGTTTTTTCCTGCAACTTTGTCACCGTGAACGAGTATTCTTCTCCCCAGTGGATGCCGATGATAAGGATATCACATCTCGTCGCTAATACTTTAGTGAACTTTTCTATCAACAAAAGTGAACTTTCATCGTATGCAACTGCTGGGAGATAAACATTTGACTTACCCTTTAAAGTGCTATTTTTTGGCAAAGGGTTGTTTGACAACATTGAAAAGGAAAAAAAACCGATTTTAATCCCCTTCTCTTCAAAAATAAGGCTTGATAACTCATCGTTGTATTTGTATCCGGTTGCTTTTGATTTGTCGATATACTTCATGGTTTTTTGAAAACCATCGACTCCATAATCGAGAGAATGGTTGTTGGCAACTGTATAATAGTCAAATCCTGCTTTCTCAAGTGCCAGCAGAAAGTCCGGCTGAACTTGAAATGTGTATGCTTTAAATGGAGCTGGATTTTCCGAGATCGTTGTTTCAAGATTATAAAATGATATTGTGTCCTTTAAGTAATTTGTAACGAGAGAAAATATGCTTATTATTCCAGATTCCCCTCGATTATCTAAAATATTTCTTATCATAAATTGAGGTATGGCATCACCGGCAAATGTTAAGGTTAAAGTATTTTCGGAATCTTCCTGATAGCATGAAAAAACAAGTATAAAACAAAATGAAAGAATCACAAAAATAAATAAGCTCTTCGCTAAAGAGTGTTGGTAAATGGTAAACCTCCATAATGCAATAAAATAATTGTTTTATAGATCTTTACTCAATTTCAAGTTAAAAATATGCTTTCCCCCTCTATATTATTTAATCTTATACATTTTGACAAACCAAAAGCAAGGAACTAAATTCTTATTTTCCAGGAAATAGGATAATTATGCTAATTATAATATAAGCTTTTTCTTTATTTTCCATGACTGTAACATAAAAATAATTACCCTCACAAAACAGCTAAAAGCGTTTTTTAATGTTTGCCAGAAGATGAGGTTAAATTAAAATATGTGGGTAAATTGACCCTTTCACTTTGTATAACCCCAGAATTATAAATAGAAAGAGAAATACTTTCAAGTTTTTTATTGAATCTGCTTTATAGAAGAGCAAAGAGTTGTTATAGCATTTAAAAGCCTGTAAAACTCTCCCACTGTTTGAGTTTTAAAGGTTGCCTTGCGAGGAGTAACCTTCGTAAGCTGTGGAAGGATACAGGCAACTGCAGCTCTTGCAGTATCAGCAAACTCTATCTCTACTTCAAGTGGATAAATGCTCCCATCCTTCTTTGCTTTTGGTTTCACCATCACTCTTTTCGAGCCAAGTTTTTGCCCTTCTTCAAAAAGCTCCTTTAAAAGTTGATTTTCTGGTCGCATCTTACCAGAAAATCTTGTTATAGCTTCCTTTGATATGCAATAACCAATATCTGGATAACCCGGGCTCGATTCAACTGCTTGTTTATCTCCATAAATAAAAGAAAGAGGGACATCAAGTTCCCATGCATAGTATGCATTTATCCTTGCCTCATCAAGCAGTTCTCCATTTATGCTTATACTATATATTGCACTCGACGAGTATGAGTGGTCCATCATTCCAGAGCCACCTATCGCCGTGTGATATCCGAATAAAACAAGATCTGTAAAACTTGAGTCGAGCCCTTCAACCATATAAAATGTTCTGGGTGAGCCTCTAACAAGTTCAACATCTTCAAGTTGTTCCCAGAGTATAGAATCTCCAAGAGAATGCGAGTCTGAAACAAGAATGTTTGCATCTTGATTTGCTTTTTTTATCCCCTCTATAAAGGCTTTTAACTGTTTTGTTGCAATGGCATTCCACTTTGGATCTCCCATAGTTTCCTTCCAGAAGGTAACACCACCAATCCCTTCATAATCAAAAGAGATGTAAACTTTCATAATTACTCCCGTATATTTATATTTCAGCCCAGTTATCACCAGTTGTCACATGAACGACAAGGGGGACATTCCAGGTAGTTTTGTATATTGCAGAAGATTGACCAATCATAACATCTTCAAGTACCTTTTCGATCCTTTTTTGAAAAGGTTCCACAATATCCTCTCTAACTTCAAATATCAGTTCATCATGAACCTGAAGTAAAAGTCGTGCTTTTTCTCTGGATTCTTCAGAGTACATTTCGGATACAGCTGCCATAACATCTATCATCCCTTTTTTCATGATTTCTGCAGCAGTTCCTTGAATCTGTGTATTTAATGCAACTCTTCTGGCAGCATCTTTGTCTGTCTTATTATTCGAAGCAAATTTACTTATATACCTTTTTCTACCAAAAAATGTATCTGCATATCCCCTTGATTCACAAAGGTTGCAATAGCTTTCTATGTAAGATTTCAAAGATGAATAAGTTGCAAAGTAATTGTTTATAAACATCTGTGCCTCAGCCTGCGATATCCCCAGTTGTTGCTTCAAACCAAAGGGAGAAAGTCCATAAATAACGCCAAAGTTTATTGTTTTGGCTATCTTTCTGTCATATTCACTGACATCTTCAAGTTTTTTCTTAAATAATATTGAAGCTGTGTTTGAATGGATATCAAACCCACTATTAAAAGCATTCAAAAGATTAGGTTCCTGTGCAAAATAAGCTAATACGCGAAGTTCGATCTGGGAATAGTCGAAAGAAACAAATTTGAAGTGATTCTCAGGTATAAAGCCTTTTCTAATGCTTATACCAAGCTCATCAAATGCAGGAATATTTTGAAGATTTGGATCAGCACTGGATAACCTTCCTGTAGCAACATAAGCCTGCTTGAAAGTGGTGTGTATCCTCCCATCCTTTTTCTGATAACGCATTAATGGGATAATATAAGTCCCCTTAAGTTTGTCATATTTTCTAAATATAAGGATCTTTTTAGCAATTTCATAACCTTTTTCTGCCAGTTCTTCTAAAACATCCTCATCTGTCGAAAGTCCAGTTTTTGTCTTTTTTAAAACAGGTAATTTTAACTTTTCAAATAGGATCACTGCAAGTTGTTTTGGTGAGTTAAGCAAAAATGGTTCACCAGCAAGCTGAAAAATATCATTTTTAATCTTTTCTAGTTCTGTTGTAACCTTTTTATCCAGCATTTCAAAGTACTGTCTATCTATAAGTATCCCTTCGAGCTCCATCTCTGAAAGTATTGGCAAGAGAGGCATCTCTATATTATAGAAAAGTTTTTCAAAACCATTTTCTATAATTTTTGGTCTATAAAAGTTATAAAGTCTAAAAGTAATATCAGCATCTTCACAGGAGTAATCCTTAACCTGCTCTACTGGATAATCTGCCAGATTTTTATTCTTGTCTTTAACTATATCTTCATAGTGAACAGTCTTGTATCTTAGATATTTTTCAGCAAGATCATCCATCGAGAGTTTTTCTCCTTCATAGCCACAAAGCATGGCGGCGATCATTGTATCAAAAAAAACGGTCTTCATTGTGGCACCATACTTTTTTAGCACCTTATAGTCGAATTTCATATTCTGACCGATTAACTTTTTATTTTCCCTTAAAAATTTTTGGAACTTTATAAAAAAGAACTCCCTCAAACTATCATTTCGCAAATCAACATAAAATGCCTCTTTCTCCTTTGCACAAAATGATGCTCCAAGTATATCCAGCTCTTCCAGATCAAGCCCGGTTGTTTCTGTATCTATTGTTATATATTCGAATCCTGAAAGGTATTTAAAAAGCTGTTCTATTTTATCTTTGCTATCGATAAGGTGGTAATCCGACGGATCGATGCGGTTGTATTCGTAGGGACCCTCATACTTTAAACCACTTATAGTTTCATAGAGTTGTTTAAGCTCATATTGCAAGAGCATCTCAAGCCCCTTCTCACCAAAACTTTCAGGAACTTTCCAGCTTTCTATATCTATCTTATCCTTCAAATCTATCAGCGCCTTTGATTGAGATAAATCAACAAGACTCTTTGAAAGTTTTATATCCTCGATACCATCCTTAAGTTTTTGTGCAGTCGAAGTAGATGGTATTGTGTGAATGTAATTAAGCAGTTGATCTATGTTGCTATACTTCTTTATAAGTTCAAGAGCGGTTTTTTCACCAATCCCTCTAACACCAGGGATATTATCGGAACTATCTCCCATAAGTGTTAGAAAGTCTACTATCTGAGATGGCTTTATCTGCCACACCTTCTCAACCATCCTTTCATCATAGACTATATCGGCATCCTCTCCCTTTTTCATAGAAATAACTTTGACACCTGTTTGAACAAGCTGCAATAGATCCTTATCCTGAGTGAAAATACTTACTTCAAAACCATCTTCAAGTGCCACTTTTGTAGCAAGGGCTATCATATCATCTGCTTCGTAACCCTGACAGCTTAAAATGGCAAATCCAAGGGCTGATAAGAGTTCTTTTAGAATAGGTGTCTGTCTATTTATTTCTTCCGGTGCTTTATCTCTATTTGCTTTGTACTTAGGGTAAATCTCGTTTCTAAAAGTAGGTCCCTTTTCATCGAATGCGATGACAATGTGCGTTGGTCTATACTTTGAAAGTATCGACAGAACCTTTTGGGTGAACATATGTAAAAGTGTGACATCTTGATTTTTAGAGTTTATAAATGGTCTTTTGCCAACAGTAAAGTAGAACTTATATATAAAAGAGTGTGCATCTATGATACAAAGATGATTCATCTTTTCCCTCACTTTATAATTTACAAGTTTATTTATTTTTATATCTCAGGTTTTTTATTTTCATATGTCAAACTTTTCTACTTTTAAGTGTAAGGCTCTTTTACTCCTTCATGTGTTAGTTAATTTTTACAAACCACTATTACATTTCCATGTTATTATTTAGTTTAAGTTTATTCCGCATTTTAATTTTAGTAAATATTTTTGTATAATACCTTGTTCATCGCCTTTTGACTGCTTGGTTTTGTAAATCTTAATCTCTCACATTTTGCCATAATGAATGCTTCTGTTTTAAAGCTTTTTCAAAAATTCTAGATTTCGGCTTTTTTCTTCTATTCTCTGGCTTTAGATTTTAGACTTTTGACTTTGGACTGCTATATTTAAAACTTTTGAAGTTCAAATTCTAACTGTTTAAATCTGCAAAAAGTGAAAACCTTTCTTGGAGAAATTTTATAATAAAAGAAGAATTTTTAAAGAAAAATTTTATTTATATATATAGATAGAAATTAAATGCAAACAACATTGTTCCATCTTTTCCATAAAAAGGCTCTATTGTTGGCAGGAGAAAATAAAAAATGCTTATCGAAGTATAAAGAAAAAAAGATAAACCAGTTAATGAATCAATGGCGCTCCTGCATGTATCAGATAGATAGTTTTTTCTAAATTTTAACTTTAGTCCAAAAACGCCATCTATACTTTGTTTGTAAGACTAAATCATACAAAAAAAGGGAAATGAAAATAATAGAAGTAGAAAAATATATTTTTACAAGACTATACTATTATAAACCTAAAGCGTTGGATCTAGAATCTCTCTCAGAGATAAGTTTTATTATAAAATCTGAAAGATTATAAGTGGTTTGCTTTTGTGTATCTCTATTTTTTACTGTTACAGTTTTTGATTCAAGTTCCTTATCACCTATTACGATCGAATATGGAATATGCTGAGCATGAGCTCTAAAGATTTTCTTGCTAACTGTGTCACTTTGTTCATCTATCTTGCAGTAAATTTCGGAATGTCTTAGCTGAGAGTATATAGTTCGAGCATAATCAAGATGTCTATCGGCAATAGGGATGATCATTACCTGAACTGGGGCAAACCAGAGAGGAAACTTACCGGCATAGTGCTCAATAAGAACACCAAAAAATCTTTCCAGTGAACCTAATAATGCTCTATGAACCATATATGGACGCTTTTCCTTTCCATCAGAATCTTTATAAACCATCTCAAACCTTTCAGGTTCATTGAAGTCAAATTGTATCGTGGAAAGTTGCCATTCTCTATTTAAAGCATCCATAACCTTAAGATCTATTTTAGGGCCATAAAAGGCTCCACCACCTTCATCAACCTGATAATCTAACTTTTCGATATCTATCGCTTTTTTTAGAGATTCTGTAGCCTGCTGCCACCTGAACTCTTCACCTACACTCTTTTCTGGTTTAGTTGAAAGATAAGCTTTTATATTGTTAAAACCAAAGGCTCGTAATATTGAAAGTGAAAAACGAAGTACTTCAAGTATTTCAGACTCAATCTGCTCTGGTGTACATATAATATGTGCATCATCCTGAGTAAAACCTCTTACTCTCAAAAGTCCATGTAAAACACCGGACATCTCATATCTATAAACTGTCCCAAGTTCAGCCCATCTGTATGGTAAATCTCGATATGAGTGCTCATTTGTTTTATATATCATCATGTGAAAAGGACAATTCATCGGTTTTATATAGTAATCATTTTCATCAATTTTCATACTTGAATACATATTATCCCTATAAAAATCAAGATGCCCCGAAGTTTCCCATAGCCATGATTTACCTATATGAGGAGTGTAGACTATTTCATAGCCATTTTTGAAATGTTCACTTTTCCAGAAAGATTCTATAGCCGCTCGCATCCTTGCACCATTTGGATGCCAGTACACAAGACCAGCACCAGCCTCATCATGAAGAGAAAAAAGATCCATCTCTTTACCTATCTTTCTATGATCTCTCTTTTTTGCCTCTTCACGCCAGTTGACATAATCTTCCAGTTCTTTCTTACTATTAAAATATAACCCATATATCCTTTGAAGCATTTTATTTTTTTCATCCCCTTTCCAGTAAGCTCCAGAAACTCTATCCAGTTTTAATCCTTCAAGAGAGATGTCTGAAGTGGAGTTAACATGGGGACCCTTGCAGAGATCAAACCAGTCAGAAGTTTTATATATCGATACTTCTTTTTCACCTCTTTGCTTCAAATCTTCAATGAGCTCAACCTTGAAAAGTTCACCTTTTCTTTTGAAAATTTCTTTCGCTTCATCAATAGGCAAAGTTTCTCTTGTAAATGATAGATTTTCTTTGATGATCTCTCTCATGAGCTGTTCTATGTTAACAAGATCACTTTCCGAAAATGTTACATCAAGATCAAAATCATAGTAAAATCCGTTATCTATAGCCGGTCCTATCCCCAATTTTGCCTGCGGATACAGCTTTTGAACTGCCATGGCAAGGATATGAGATAGTGAGTGTCTTCTTTTTTCAAGAGCTTCATCAATTATTTTATTTTCCATCTTTTCTCCTTTTATGCATCACTTCTATTTTATTATATTCATTTCTCCAATTCAATTCTATTTCAATTGCATTCAACTATGCAATCTATCCTGAATTCTTTTCAATAAATTATCTTCAATTATCCTCAATAAAAAGTCATAAATTAACATAAAAAACCTATTTAACGCTTAGAAAACTGAAAACAAAGGTTGAAAGTCAAAAGTTCGGGGGAAAAAATTAATTTTTTTGTTATTCACCCATCGTTAGTCGTTAAGAGTCTTAAAATTACCAATTCAAAGGCTCAAAATAAAACAGTCTTTAGATAAATTTCTAAAATACCTGCAATCAATATATATAGAAGAAAATAGGTTCTCTTTAAGCTCAGTCGCACAAAATAATAGATTTAATGTATTTAGTATTAATAAGTGGTAAAATTAAAAAGTCAATAAACCAGTTAAAATAAAGTAGTTGTTGAATTGTACTAATAACTGCTTAAAATCAGTATCTACCAGAGGTTGACAACATCTTCGGCAAAACCGATTTTGTCTTTGATTTCAACTTTTTTTCCATCATCCAATATTGCATAACCATTAAAAGAACCAAAAAGTTGATTTTGAATGGATTTAATAAAAACGACATCTGTCTTACTCTTTCGATTTAATTGGGGTAAAAAATCAATATTAAGTCTATCCTGATTATCAACGATTTTCCAGGGTTTCATATAATCGGATTTATCAATTATGAATTTTACATCATCCAGTTTACTTATTTTACCATCATAGAAAAGAGCATTTTCAGTTGCACTTGTTCTATCACTAAAACCATACCCAAGATTCCAGCCAAATAAATGATCATCAATTTTGGTGGATAGACTACTCCAGTACCACCTGTTTTTATAAGTCCATACCCCGCGTCCCCAATCAAGAACACCAAAATCTTCATTTTTTTCAAAGTAAAATTTATCTTCACCTAAAATAAAATATCCGTCTGCTGAAAGACAGTTCACCTTTTGGTTGTAGTAAAATGCTCTCGGATTTTCTTTCCATGGTGTTGCTATGGCAATCCTATCGCTTCCAGCTTTTTCATAAAGAATAATCTCACCTTCTATACCGCAATTGCCGTCGTAATCTTTGATAAAACGTGAACTAAAGGATATAGTTCTCTTATCATCAATTGTCTCAAACTTTAAAGTAAGCTTTTTTCCAGTAAATGAAACAACTCCATTGTCGGATTGAGAAAGTTTCAAGTTTCCAGATGGAAAGAAGATCATTTCATCGATTTGATTATAATATCTATGATTAAAATCAAGATAGCAGATCGCTATTAAACCAGTATAACTGAGATCACTTATAGTAAAAGTCAAGCCATACCCTTTTTTCTCTGAAATTATAGCATAGTAGTCCCACTCTTTAATTCTCCACTTTGGTGCCTTTATTTTTTCTCTTTTGTACTCCCAAAGAGGATAAGTAGCCCAGCCAGGTTCTGTTATATGCCCTTTTTCATCTAGCAAAGGTTGTTTTTTTGTAATCCTGTTTTGCATAGGTACTCCTTTTCCAGAATTTCATCTATTTTTCTTTAATTTTTATTAATTTTCTTAATTAAATTTGTTAGATGTTTAGTAAAGTCAAAACTAACGATCAGAAAAAAAAGCTCGTAAATACTTTTCAACTGAACGATTCATCTCCACCGAAAAATCTGAAACATATTTTCTTTTACAAATAGACTTTAAATATGTATCATAATCGAAGTCATCTTTATTTGCAAGTTTGGTAAACATTTCTCTGGTCTGCTGTTCAGTTAGCTCATGAAAATTATTTTTCTGTACAACAAAATCAAGATCAAATCTTTTAGGTTTTTTTCTTTCCATCTGTTCTCTTGTAGGATAACCAAAAACAACAAGTGTTACTGGGACAACATAATCTTTTAAAGTAAGCAGTGAAGTAACCTCTTCACAGTTCTCAAGTATATCCCCGATATAGCAAGAACCGATTCCAAGAGATTGTGCAGCTATAACGGCATTCTCTGCAGCAATAAGAGCATCACAGCAAGCCAGTAAAAAATCGCCAGGTCCAGGATTTCTCATCTCAGCCTTAGCATACCTGTAAGCATTCCACCATTTCCTGCAATCAGCAAGAAAAACAAGAACCATCTTTGATTCAGCTATAAAAGGTTGATTATCACAAAGAACTGCAAGTTTATCTTTTATTGATTGATCATCAATGTCAAGTATGGTGTATAAAACCTGATTCCCTGCTGTGGGAGCCTGAAGTGCGGATTCCAGGATAAGCTGTTTTTCTTCCTGTGATATCTCTTGTGGGGTAAACTGGCGAACAGATTTTCTTTCAAAAAGGGTTTCAATAACCTTGTTCATAAGATCTCCAAAGTTGTTTTTCAATAATTATTATTCCCTTAACTTAACTTTAAAGTACTCTTTTGCTTAGTATAATGTTTTTTAAATTTCTAACAATAAAATAGAGGATATAGTTAAAAAAAAACTGCCGGCTTATTACCAGCAGTTTAGCATCGAATTTAACTCTTTACTCGTTTTATCAGCAGCCAATTCGTCAAAGTACACTTAAAGATCACTCTTATTTATCTAATGAAATCAATAATTACAAAAAAGTGAAGAGCATAAATAAATCGTAAAATTATTTGTTTAAAAATAAATTTAGATCATTATCAACCGTATCAATAGTTGCAATCCCAAATTGTTCAACAAGAACTTTAGCGACATTTGGTGATAAAAATCCGGGTAATGTTGGCCCAAGATGTATATTTTTAACACCAAGGTAAAGCAATGCAAGAAGTACTATAACAGCTTTTTGCTCATACCATGCTATATTAAATACTATTGGAAGCTTGTTTAGATCATCAAGACCAAAAACTTCTTTCAACTTTAAGGCTATAATAGCGAGTGAATATGAGTCATTACACTGCCCTGCATCAAGAACTCTGGGGATCCCGTTTATCTCACCAAGATCTAACTTGTTGTATCTATATTTCGCACAGCCAGCAGTTAAGATGACTGTGTCTTTTGGTAATTTTTTTGCGAATTCTGTATAGTACTCCCGGGATTTCACCCTACCGTCACAACCAGCCATCACAAAAAACTTTTTTATAGCTCCAGATTTAACAGCTTCAACGATCCTGTCTGCAAGTTCTATCACCTGGTTATGAGCAAAACCACCGATAATGCTGCCAGATTCTAACTGTGCTGGAGGAGGGAGAGACTTTGCAAGTTTTATGATCTTTGAAAAATCCTTCTTTCCATTTGTATCAGCCTCTATATGTTCGCATCCAGGGTAACCAACAGAACCGGTTGTGAATATCCTGCCTTTTACCTCATCGCTTCTAGGTGGGACGATACAGTTAGTCGTAAAAAGTATCGGCCCATGAAACTGTTCAAACTCTTCAATCTGCTTCCACCAGGCATTCCCATAATTCCCAACGAGATTATCGTATTTGCTAAAAAATGGATAATAATGTGCCGGGAGCATCTCTCCGTGGGTATAGACATCAACACCTGTTCCTTTAGTTTGCTCAAGAAGCTGATGCAGGTCAGCAAGATCATGCCCCGATATCAAGATTGCTGGATTTGTTCGAACTCCTATATTAACCTTTGTAATCTTTGGATTTCCATACTTTGAAGTATTTGCTTCATCAAGTAAAGCCATGACTTTAACTCCATATTCTCCAGTTTTTAAAGTAAGTTTGACAAGTTCTTCAACGGAAATAGTCTCATCAAGGCTTTTTGCAAGAGCTTCGTAAATAAATGAATATATCTGCGGATCTTCCTTTCCAAGATTGCTGGCATGCTCAGCATAAGCAGCCATTCCCTTTAAACCGTACTTTATCATCTCCTTGAGTGATCGAACATCTTCTGGTTGTATTGAAAGCACTCCTACAGATCTGGATTTTTCAATCATCTCTTCTTTTGTATTTACCTTAAAAGTTGCTGAATCGTGTAGATTTCCAACCTTTATCTGATTTAATAGCTCACCTCTTAGATCAAGCATCTTTCTTATCTGTTTTTCTATGGCTTCTGGATCGAAGTTTGCATTTGTAATAGTCATAAAGAGGCTGTTGGTAAGTTCATGATTGACCTGCGCTATCTTTGTAACTTCCAGCTTTCCCTTTACAACAATATCAGATATACCTTTAAGAACATATATCAGTAAATCTTGAAGATTTGCCACTTCCTCCGGTTTTCCACAAACACCTCTTATGGTGCATCCTTTCCCGCCTGCAGTTTCCTGACACTGAAAACAAAACATACCCATATTTTCCTCCTTAATATAGGTTTGAAATTATGAATTAGAATTTTTCAATATTATGGCACAATAAATCTCGATATAAATACATATTTAAAAATAGATTAATCATTCATATTATTCTTCTCACTCTTTAAGAGCCAGACATTAGTATACAGAAGTCTAATTCTTTGGCGCAGGAGCCTTGACTACGGTTATTTCAAGAACTTCATCAGCATTGTTTTTTACTGTCATCTTAGTTCCAACTGGTATCTTAAGTATTGTTCCACTTTCATAATCATAAAAACCCTTTTCATTTAAATCAATCGAAAGAGTTCCTCTTAAAACAGTCATATAAACATTTGAGTTTGTAAAGTGTGTTGGTAAACTGTCATCCTTACCAAATATCATGTGCATATAGTGAATATTTTCATCCAGGATAACCTTTTCGATGGTCTTTTGATCCGTTTTTTTTAGTTTAAATACGTTTTCTGTCATCTTAAATACCTCCCGTCATTTTTTTATACTATCTTTCCGTCGATACTCAAAGTAAATTCATCAATAATCAAATCTATTTTGCATGCCTTTGATGCATCTTTAACTAAAATTGAAAGACCTCCACAGCATGGAACCTGCATCTTTACTATCATGGCATGCCATTTCGCAAAGCTTACAACCATTGCATCTAGTTTCATCAATAGTTATTATCTGCCTTTTCACTCTAATTTTCCTCAATATAGTTTACTAAATTCTTTATTGTTATGCCTTCAAATTCATTTATTAACTTTTCTTCTATGACAACAAGTCTCTTTCTAAGCTCACAGATTGACTGCCTTGTACAGATCTTTTTTCTAAACATACATTCAGAAACTTTGATATCACCCTGAAAGATCTTTAGTATATCAATAAGTTTTATCTCTTCGGGAGATTTTGAAAGTCTGACTCCACCGGTAGCTCCTTCTTTAGACTCAACAATTCCTTCCTTCACTAAAACCTGAAGGATGTTTCTGACAAACTGTAAAGGGATACCCTGAATCTCTGATATTTTTCTGGATGATATAAAGGAAGAAGGATCCTTAGACATCTCTATAAGAGATCTTATGGCATAATCTGTATTCTTGTTTATTATATTCATCGTGGCTGGCTCTTTTTGACCTGGATTTAATTTTAAATCATAGCATAATTTTTAACTAATACTAGTATAGTGTTAGATAAGAATAAAGTCAAATTATTTTGAATATTTTTTTTGATTTTTAAAAAAAAAAAGAAAGTGTTCATCTTCAGGATAAATACATTTTTTGAATTAAAAATAAAGAAATGTCATAGAAAAGAGATGACAATACTGCTAAATTTTATATAATTAATGGCTCTCCTGCAAAAAGATAGATTTTACTAAATTTCACAGAGCAGTAAAAATTCGGTTTAAAGGAAAACTTTATATGAAGCAGGATACTAAAAAACTACTTGTCCCTCTTTTAATATTCATTTTTTTCAATGGTTTAAAAGTTGCAATATCAGCTCAGGTAATAACCTCTTTCGATCTTCAATATTTTTTTTTAAAACTGTTAAGCTCAGTGGCTATATGCGGCCTTTTTCTGGTTCTTTTTTTTATGCCAAAAAAGCCTGTTTATCTTATCATTTTTTATTTTGTCCAGGCAATATTTATCTCTATAAACATTGCTTACTACTTTTTCTTCAACAGATACCTTCACCTTCTTTCGGTTATCTTCCTTATCCAGGAATCAAGTTCTCTTTTAAATCACTTCTCTATCCCTTTGGAGTGGGAGATGCTCTGGACTTTACTTGATCTTCCATTTTTTATTTATTCCCTTATAAAATATGGTAATATTCAGAAATACCTCGTATCATTTACAAACATTTTCAAAAAGAAAGATATAAAACGAGCAACTGCACTTATCCTTATATTTCTTATATTTTTTCTTGTATCGGCTCTTATCTTTACATTTATAGATTCGCCAATTGAGCTGGCTCGTTCTACCAGGTTTCAGGATGAGGTAAAATCTGTTTATTTTTACGGACTTTTAGAAAACAGTGTCGCTGTGTTTATAAAAAATCCCCCCACTTTGAACTGGGCGAAGCTGCTGGACTTTGGCCCTGAACTTACATTTAAACATCCAGAAGATAAAATAAAAAATAAAAAAATATTTATCTTTCAAATAGAAGCTCTGGAAAGCACTGCCATTTTTGCAAAGCACGATGGAGAATATGTCACTCCATTTTTAAACGATCTGGCTGGCAAATCGCTATTTTTTCCTTTTTGCCTTAGTTACCACAAGGGAGGAAACACCTCTGACGCTGAGTTTGCGGTTATAAACAGTGTTGAACCACTCGACGAGTATCCTGCAATGAAACTTGGAGATGAAGCTTTTAAAAATTCGTTTATTAGATTTTTCAACAATGCTGGCTTTGATTCTTATATTTTTCACGGGAATCAAGCCTTCTACTTCGATAGAGATAAGGCTTTTAAAAAAGCCGGGTTTAAAGAATATTACGATATTAAGAAAATGGGCTTAAAACAGTATACGTGGGGTGCTGAAGATGAAGATGTCTTTTCTTTTGCTGTAAATAAACTTGATGAGCAAAAAGAACCATTTTTATATTATATAATATCAATGTCTAGCCATGAACCATATAACCTTATAAATATTCATTATGAAAATGAAAGGTTTGGCAATATCAAAGATAGCAGAACGAAAAACTTCTTCAACTCTATAAATTATGTTGATAAAGCTCTTGAAAAAAGCGTCAAAGCGATAATGAAAAAATATCCTGATGCTTTGATTATCATTTTTGGAGACCACTCTACAAATGTTCGCAAAAATGAATACTACAGGAATGCGATTTGTAGAGCAAGTTCAGGGCTGGTATGCGAGTTTGTTCCACTTATCATATACGGTAGTGGGATAACTCCTCATGTTGAAAACCAGAATGCAGTCTCTTTTCTCGATATCGCACCAACTATACTATCTCTTGCATCTATTGACGCAACAATAAAGACATACGGTGAGGATCTGACAAAGTATGAAGATTTAAAAAATCCTATTCCTTTTAGAGGTGAGAAATTTTCAAGAGAGGAACTTTTCAAACTTATCTTTGAATCTTTAAAAGATTATCTCATGAAAGCGCAGTAACAAGTTTTATGACTGCTGAAACAATAAAATAGATTATCATTAACCATAAAATTATAAAAATAATGGCAAAAAACCAATTTTTATGTAAATTAATCGGTTCGGTTTTTGCCCTGGCTCTTGCATTTTTCATTATTGAAGCGGGTATAAGTCTTATAGAAAGAGTTATAAGTGCTGGCAATATTAAAAGATCGTCTAAATATCCAAGAACTGGAATGAAGTCAGGTATCAGATCTATCGGACTTAAAGCATACCCCAGTGTCAAAAGGATAACCAACTTTGGTAGAAGCGGTGTTATAGGATCCTTATATGCAAAGTAAATTGCAATAATATCATTCTTCAAGTTTTTGGCTCTTATTTTAAGAGATAACACTGTTTTTCTTATTTTCATGATTATTCTTTATTTTACTTGTAACATTGTTGCATCAACATCCTCTTTATTGTTCAACCATCTTTTTGCAAGTTCAACGCAGCTTCTAAAGTTTTCACAATCCATCTTTATTTTTTCAGTTTCAAATGTTTCATATTCTGGATAATTTTTTATGAACTGGGAGATCAGGTTCCTCTTTCCGTGTAGATCCCTCCCTGCAAGATTTGCTAATTTGTCAGTTTTATATATATAGTTAGCGCAGTTTCTATCTTCTATAACATCAAAGTAAAAAGACAAATCAGAGTTCGCAGCGATAAATTCGTTTAAGCAGAAACAGAAGTTTCCACTTTTGCCATAACTTTATAATCTTCAAAGATAAACCACTGATATCTATAAATATCTTCATTGTACGTTTTTTCAGGATAGCCATTAAATATTTTACCTGAATTTTTTTCCATCTTTCGATACAATACATAACAACCTGTTTTTGAAGAATTTTCCACCAGAATTTCGTAAGCTCTCTATAGCAAAAAGAATACTTAAGTGTTAATAAGGTCTTATCATAAAGCGAAAGCAAAATTTTCTAATTTTTTATTTAAGCCAATATTTTATATCATAATTATTTATATCATAATTATTTAACTTCAATATAGTATTCAAGAGCGCCTGCAAATTCTGTGTCCCTATCAAACCCGGCAAAGATGTACAATATATATTTACCCTTACCGGGAAAATTAACAAAAATAGACCAGGTAGTTACATTCGAGTTTATCTGTTTTTGGCAGTTAACCTTAGCTGCTTCTTTTCCATTTTCAGCAAAGTAAAGCCCACCAAGAATTTTTGTACCTGGAATATCTGCCTGTATTTTTATCTCAAGATTAACTTTGTTTGTTTCAATTCTACCATATGGGTGTGAAAGATTTGAAAAACCAAGCTTAAAAAAGATAGGCCAGGTCCTCACAACTTTGATAAAAGTATCTGCATCAACAGGATTTTCTAGCAACTGCCAATTCGGATCATTCGGGAAATGAGAATATATTAAAAAAGATGGATTTGTACAAAAGTAAAACTCTTCATAATCTTTTATAAATTTTTTACTGTAATCAACATAACCTGCTCCCCAGGTTGGATCCGCAAGATACCATTTACCATTTATTTTTAGAGAAATCCAGGCATGATTGTCCGCTGGGAGGGTGGTTATCTCGTACGAGTAGTTATAACCCTTTGCATAACCCGTAATGACCTGGCATTCTAAACCTGCTATATCTGCCATCTGCTTAAATAAAGATGCATAACCGCTGCACACTCCAACCCTTTTACTAAAAGCAGTTTGAGCATCATAACTTGTTATCGAACCGCTAAAGTAGCCGTCAACATCATAGGCAATATTATCGGTAATCCAGATCCAGATTGCCCTAAACTTCTCAAGTTCACTTTTAGCTGGTTTTAAAAGGTAGTGGGTAAGAGTCTCGACATTTTGGGCTTGAGAAGATGGCACAGATCTAGCATATTCGTCAACCTTTTTTAAGCTTGATATATCTATCATCTCATACTTTTTGTAAGAAACTTCACCACTTTGTGTGCTTAATGCCTGATCTGTTTGATTACTTCCAGAATCCTCATCAACAGGCTTTTCAATAAACAACAAAAAGCAACTATTTAAGAATAACAAAGCAAAAATGACAACAAAAGAGGATATGACTTTTCTAACCTTGTTAGATCTAGAAAAAAAGTTTCTCATACTGTTCCTCATAAAAAATTTTCTCTAGCAAAATTATCCAACTATTTTAATTTTTTTCAATTTTCCAGATCATTTTTTCATATTTATAATATTATTCTTACATTAATAAATTACAGGCAATCATTCAGAACTTTTTACAGGTTTGTTTTTATGCTTGAGTTTTTTACAATGTAATTTTATATATTAGGACTTTTTATGCTACAACTTTTTATATGATAGCTGTTATTCTGATAGCTTTAATAAAGGTAACTTTTATATTACAGCTTACCAGGTGGCAAAAAAAATACGTTATGGTAGTTAAGAAATGGTAAAGTAAAAAACTATTGTATTTGCAAGGGATAAAAGTTAAAAGCAAATGAAAATTTTTATTTTCTCTTTAGTAAATTCACAGCAAGCAGGATATCCGGTTTATATGATAACTTCGATCTTCTAAGCGATTCCAGACCAAGGTCATCTTCTCTGTTTATATACTTATATTTGTTTAAAAGGAATTGTGCTGTCTTTTTATTTATCATCTGCGCCACGCCAATATAGTCGGTATCAAATTTTTCAAAGTGCACAGTCGCCATCTCTTCTGTTTGCCTGCTAAAAATAGAAAAAGCGACAATTTGAGCCTTTACCTTCAATACTACAAGTCCAAGATCAAGATCTTTAACGTACTTACATATTTTTTCAAGGATTTGAAGCTCGATTTGCATTGTTGCATCAACATCCTCTTTATTGTTCAACCATCTTTTTGCAAGTTCAACGCAGCTTCTAAAGTTTTCACAATCCATCTTTATTTTTTCAGTTTCAAATGTTTCATATTCTGGATAATTTTTTATGAACTGGGAGATCAGGTTCCTCTTTCCGTGTAGATCCCTCCCTGCAAGATTTGCTAATTTGTCAGTTTTATATATATAGTTAGCGCAGTTTCTATCTTCTATAACATCAAAGTAAAAAGACAAATCAGAGTTCGCAGCGATAAATTCGTTTAAGCAGAAACAGAAGTTTCCACTTTTGCCATAACTTTTAAATATATCTGAAATCCTTTTAAGAAAATCAACATTATATGGTTCACCCACTGGCATAAAGATTAAGTCTTTCACACTATTATAGATAACCAGATGATCTTCAAAGATAAACCACTGATATCTATAAATATCTTCATAAAATACCAGATTTGAAAAATTATAATCGCAATGATTAACTGGATATGTTTTGTAATACTTATAAAAAGTATCTTTATCAGCTATTGAAACTTCCTTTAGCTCTGTTTTCCGTTCCATTTTACCTCATCTTTAAGTATTTTTTTATTTAGAACATAATGATTAAAAATTTTAAAACATGATTTTAAAATCCTAAAATTAGAACATTCCTATTGAATTGTAAGATTCTTTGCCTTACTGATTCTTTTTAGCGAAAAGGTAGACTGCTCAAACTTTTCATTGATAAGCGAAGTTTTTAAGTTAACAATCTTATTAATAAAATCTCATAAAATAATTAAAATCTTTTATCAAGAATATTAAAATTAAAATCTTATATCAAGAATCTTAAAGTTAAAATCTTATGAAACCATTAATAGCGCTCCTGAAATAAGGTATGAATTTAAAAAAAAAACTATCTGATAGACATATGCAGGAGAGCCATTTATCAAATTTTGTTCAATTTTCTTTTTTTAGAATAAATGGTGTATAGTTCTCCATCTTTTCAAAGTTTGCAAGTTCATAGAACTTTTCAGTTCCTGGAGCCCCTATTAAACCAATCCATGATATCCCTCTTTTGAGAAGAAAAGTTTTTATATGTGATAAAATAAAAAGACCTATTCCTTTTCCTCTAAATTCTTTTTTTACAGTAACATCCTGTATATAAGCATCACTGACTCCATCAGATAAACATCTGGCTATTGCAACTATTTCATCTTTTTGTAAGACCACAAAGAAAGCATAACTTCCTTTTATAATCTTATCGATAAGATAGGGACTATCATTCTCATCCCAGAATCCTGCCTGTTGATAAAGGTTAAGTATCTGCAATCTCTGGAATCTTTTGACTTTTATAATCCTTTTAACTATTAAATCATCCAAAAAAAGCTCCCAATATTTTCTCTCGATTATTTACAGTAAAATTTTCATTCATCTTGATAAGCAACACAATATACCTGAATATTTAAAGGATCAGAGTAGGTGCATTTAAGGTTGTGGGTTAAAAATATATTAACCATAATAAATAAAAATATGCACAAGATCAAAATAGATACATTTAAGGTTGTGGTTTAAATAGTTGCCTATAATAATATACAAAAATATGCAAAAAAATCCATTAAATACAAAATTTATCAATTTTTTTTATTTTCAATTTGTCTTTATATGGTAATTTTCAGTCATGCAGAAATTTTTCAAGGGTTTTTTTAATCTTTCATCAACAGTTTATAGAGTTGCAATAGTCCGTTTTATACTTTCTATGGGTAACTTTATATATCCTTTTATGACCCTATTTCTCGTGAAAAAGCTTAATATTTCACCATCTATTGCTTCTATCTATTTTATAGCAAGTGGGTTTGCCTTTGTTCCAGCTTCTATAATCTCAGGAAAGCTTGCTGATTCTATCGGAAGAAGAATAGTTCTTCTTTCATCTTTTTTTGTATATATTTTGATAATTTTCAGCATATTTTTTCTTTATCATTTCAATATTTTGCAAAATACCGTTATTGCTATTATGCTTATAGTGGCTAATCTCTTCTTATCCATGACCCAGGTTCCTATCGCGGCTATATTAACAGATGTAACAGATCTTACAAATCGTAACGAAGCTTTTTCCCTGACATATCTTGCTGCGAATGCTGGCTTCGCTTTCGGTCCAATAATAGCTGGTTTTCTTTTTGAAAACTATACCTCAATGATTTTCTTAGGAAATGGTATAGCAAGTCTTATTGGATTTATCATATTCTGTGGAATTAAGGAAACAAAGCCAGATACAATGGCGTACAAAGATGTAAAACTAGATTCAGTTAACAACAATAGTTTAGAAGAAAATCTCAATATAGGATATATCAGTGCAATAGAAGCCAGTATTAACCAGGATAACACTGGCTCAAATATAGAAAATAAAGCGATAGTGTCGCTTGATAATAAGGATAAGAATATACCAGGTCAAAAAACAAATGATCTTATATTTGATAATGAAACAGATGGGGAAAAAGTCGCAATAAAAAACCAATCAATTTTCGACTTTATTTTTGGTGATACTATATTTTTACTATTTATAATAGCAACAATTTTCTTTTCATTCGCTTACTCTCAAGCTGGTTTTACTCTTCCTATCTTTTTATCTAACTTATTTTCTAACAATGGTGCAAAACTATACGGAGTCCTTCAATCTACAAATGCCTTAACAGTGATATTTCTAACACCACTTGTTTCACTTTTAACAAAAAAGAGATCATCATTTTTGATGATAGCTGTTTCTGGTCTATTTTATGCTTTTGGTTTCGGGTTATATAGTGTTTTTAATAAGTTTGGATTTCTCATCTTTACGACAGTTCTCTGGAGCATAGGCGAGATCATTCAGGTTACGCATCAAAATGTTTTTATTGCAAATAGAAGTCCTATACATCTTAGAGGTCAGGTAAACGGAGCGTTTCAGATATTAAGTGGCATAGGGTATATTCTTGGACCTATCTTTTCTGGTTTTACTCAGAAAAATTTTCCTATAACTTATGTCTGGGCAACAGTTTTTATAATATGCATAGCTGGTTCGATTCAACTTTTGCTGATATACTTTAAAAATAAAAAAGGTACTATCTAATTTTTTTTGATAAATTCACCAATCTTTCTGTCAGATCTAACTATATGGTTTTTAAGCCATGAAAACAAAAAATCGGCTATCTGCCTTGTTACCATAAAATCTTTTGAAATTCAAAGTATTTCCTATCTTCCTGTAAATTTATTTTTTGTCTAAATAGTCCTAATTTAATCTACTTCAAGTAATTTTTATATTACATAGCTCTAATTTAGTTTATTTTAAGTAATTTTCATATTAGATAGCTCTAATTTAATTTATTTTAAGTAATTTTTATATTCCATAGCTTTTATTATTAATTTATCATTTTTAAATACTGAATTACCTTCAGATGTTTCAAACTTATAGAGTATAATTTCCCATTTTCTAAAAATTTTATATCCTGTAACTCAAGGAAAAGACCGAACTTTATTTTTTCAGTGAGTATATAATAGTTATTTTCAATTGTTCCTGCAAAAATTATTTTTGATAATTCTACCTATAAGAAATAAATTAAAAAGCGATCTTATTTTATAATTAAATATAAATCTATATAACGAATTAGAATTTGACATAGGTTTGTTATTGAGATAAAATAATACATGTAATTTTAATAAGTATAAATTTCATTATTAAGTTGATATAATATTCATATAAATAGGGGATAAGATGGCAAGAATAAAAGAAATACTTGAAAGAATAGCCTGTTCACTTGAAATTATCGCTAACAATTTATCTCCAGATAATTTAAAAGATGAAAATGTTATAAATATTGTCAGCAAAGCGAATTCAGCTAACAACAAATTACTCTTCCAAATGGAGATAATTTTGAACTTGATATCGTTTTTAAAATAGAGAACGATATATTCTGGTTTGAAGCAAAAACAGGTGATTATCAACGATATGTAGCAAAATATTCTAAAGTCGCAGATATAATGGGCCTTGATAACAATCACAGGTATATGATCTTAACAGATATAACTGACTCAGCCACATTAGCAGTAAGTAGTTTATTTAATATGACTGTTGTCAGGATAGATAACTTTTATAGTAACTTTTTGAAAATTATGAAAATATTTAAAGAATATATACCAGCAAAAGATATAGAGACACAATCTGATCAACAAGAAAATTTACCTGATGAAGGTATTACAATAATCTAAAATCGGAGAATTTCAAAATGCTAGAGGTAATAAAAGGTTATTTTTCAAAAAATTACGAAAATTCTTTTTTTAGAGAATTTGCTAAATTGCTATCTTTAGAATTTCAAAAAAAAGATATAGATGGACTTCTGATAGGAGGTTCCTACTGTATATTTGAAGAAAATCTTCAAATTGATGCTCTTTTGCTAACAAATAACGCCGTTTGCATTATAGATTTTAAAAATTTTGGTGGAATTATAAATCTACCTGATGAAAAAAATTTTGAATCATTACCCTGGCTTAATGCTATCGGGATTAAACTAAAAGCTGGCTCATATGTAAATCCATTTTTTCAACTAAAAGAGCAAAAAAGACGTTTTACTAAAGTTTTCAATAGGTATATCAATCCTATGTTAAAGGATGATGAAAAACTTAATCCATCACACTGCTATAAAGTAGTCTGCTTTCAGGAAAAAATAACATTAAATGGAAAAATACCAGATACTGAAAAATTAAATTTCTTCATTTTTGATAAATTCACTTTTTTAAATGGAATTTTAGATATAATCGATGTTAAAGATATAGATGTTTTATTAACGAAAAATGCTTTTACTGCTTTTTCTCAAGTTTTTACAGCAAAAGAATATGAAATAGATTCAAATCCTAAAATGGAAGAATTAAGAGAAATAGCAGGAGAATATTTTACCACTAATTATACTAATCTCTATGAAGATCAGAAAGAAGCATTGAAAGAAATCAAATCATTTTTATTGGATCCAGAAAAAAAGGCTTTTATTCTTAAGGGTTCTACAAAAAGTGGTAAATCTTATCTCATTCCGTTTATCAAAGATATAGCTTTTGATAACGGTATAAAGCAATTTGAAGTTTTAGCTTCTAACAACCTTGTAAAAAATAATCTTTTACCTAAAAATCTGGATGATAAGATATTAAACTTATATAATGAAATCTACGATATGGGAAATCATAGCTATTATTCTAATATAAATAAAGAAAAAAATAATAATTTAAATTTGAGCCAAAAAGATGATAATGTTTCTAAGGTACAAAATAAAGAAGATTCTGAAAAAAATGACATATCAAAGCTAAATAGTATTGTTAACATTATAGAATTGAGACAATGCATGTTTAACGATCAAACTTTGGTTGTAATAGATGAAGCTCAACTAATTTCAGATAAATATTATGAATTTCTAGATTTAAGATTTGGAACTGGATACTTACTAAATGACTTTATAACTTTTATTAATCCTTCTAAAAGAAATATTAAGGTAATCTTTATTGGAGATCCTTATAAACTTTCATTAGCAAATCAAGATGAGTATTCTTTAAGTAAAAATTATCTTGAAAGTAAGTATTCTCTTAAAGTTGAAGAATTTGAATTAGCAGATAGATACGATTTCTCTAAATTAAATGAACAAAGGCTGAAATGCGTTGAAGCTATTCGAAAACAGAATTTTAGCAAATTAAAGTTTGATGAAGGCGAAGCATTAAGTTTTATTAATAAAGATAATTTTAAAGAAAAAGCTGATGAAATTTTAAGAAATCAAAATGGACATCTTTTATATTATACAAATGAACAGGCTAATACAGCGAACCTCTGGATTAAACAAAATATCTTGAACAATGGAGCAGAACTAAGCAAAGGTGATTTAATTTACTTTAATAATAGTTTTTATATAAACACTCAATCAGATCCAAATTTTTTTACTAAAAGAATATCTAACGGCGACTTTGCTACTGTTCTAGATGTATATGAAGAAGAAAAAGAAGAAATAGAGATTCCAAAAAATCCAAAAAAATCAATTTCACTAAGATTTAGAAGAATAAAAGTAAAATTACAAAAGATTGATTGTGAATTTTTTGTTTTTTCACTCGAAAATTATAGGCTTAACACAAAGGCAGACCTTTCACTAGATGAAAAGATGGCATATAATATTTTTTTATATAAGATTGCGGAAAATGAAATAGAAAATTTCAAGTCTGGCCGATATGATGGAAATAATAAAATAGCTGATCTTATACAGACCTCTTATTAAAGATTAAATAAGTAATTTTCTCTTACAGATTTTAAGAACTCTA